>JACCDR010738819.1_pt1 | contig 59307 bp, 78 predicted proteins | sample 7446431 | NCBI WGS metagenome assembly JACCDR01 (sample SAMN15323443, study PRJNA562643) | freshwater metagenome | isolation source: river surface water | place: USA:Blue River Watershed | collected 2017-08-17 | reverse complement strand
GTGAAACTCGCTCTTGTACCAGCGTACATACTTCTGCCACTTCACATCACGTTTGCGTATGTCCGCTTCGTGGTGCTTGACAATGGCCGCAAGCTCTTCGCCGTGCAGGAAATCCGGTGTGGTGATCTTGTCCATTACTTTCGCCTCAGTTTTCGGTCGAAACCGGGTGCGCGCCTGCGGGTAACATAGGCCCCCTTGCGGTAATCCTCCCACTCTTTCACGGTCATTCCACGTTGCGCAGGGGCAACGTCTATAACCGCGTCCGCGATGGGCGCCTTTCCTCTTGGTAGGTGCCGTGCGATGTACACGGCCCAGATGAGCGCGCTCACCTTATCCCAGTGGTGGCGCTGGCGACGTCGCGATGTGGCGGACGGCTCGCCCCGCAGTGTTTCGGTGCGCACGCCCTCTTCCACGTCTTTGTCTCCCTTGTACCCGCGTAGCTGCTTCAGGGTGTCGCGGTCGTTGATATCGAGGCTATCCAGTAGCTCGTCTACCAACGCGCGCGTCGCCTTGGTAACGGACGGGCCGGTAGCGGCGATACCGGGGATCCCCGGACGTTCGTAGTACGTCCGAGGGTAACCGTGCTTTACAAGCGCACTTAGAAGCGCCTGCCCTACGCCCGTGGACTCGACAACGACAAGCGGGTTGCCGTAAGCAGCGGCGATTGTGAGCACGACCTCTTCGAGCTTCACGGGATCGACGTGGTCCGCGAAGGTAGCAGCTTGCACCATCTTGCCCCCGCCGACGCGAATCACTTGCACTGCCGCGTGGTCACGCGCAGCAAAACCGCACGGGTCCACGCCGATAACGTACTTATAACTTGGGTTGTACTCCTCCATCTGCATGAACGTCGCAGTAGGAGCCCACTCGTCCATCTCGTGAACGCGGTCAAGCTGGCGCGCGAGGATGTGGTCAGTAAAAACCGCGTTCTGGCTGGTCAGCCAACAGGTGACGTCATCGCTTGGGTACCACACGTCGAAGAGGCGCGGGTCGCGACGCATCGCAACGGTGTCGAGTTGTTGCCTGCGAAACGCGAGATTACGCAGGGTCAACCCTTTGCCGTTCACCTCGTCGCCATCGCAGTAGCGGTCGAGGAGACGTTGCTCCTGCACGCTCAGAACATCGTGCGGTCCCCATGCTCGCGTGTTCAGTACACCATCCCAGAAGGGGACGAACACGGCGAAGTCCCGCCCGACCCCTCGTTTCGCTGCGCACCAGTGGTCGTAGAACGCCGTACCGCCGGTGTAGGGGGTCGTCTCGTAGACAACGAGCGCGTTGCGCCGGTTCATGAGCGACGGCAGGACCAAGCCCATCGTGCCCGCAAAATCCTTCCAGAGCGCGCACTCGCTTGCGTGAAAGACGTCAGGGCTCTGGCCAACACCGACGTTGGTTCCCTCTGCCGAGAGCGTGCGCATCGACCCACCTACGCGGGGGTCGAAGGTCAGTTGCAGCTTCTCGCGCGTGGATACGGTGGGCGAGCGGAGGGCCTCGGGCCAGTGCTGATGAAGAAAGTGGACGCGGCTGTGCAGATACGCGGCACGCTCATCGAGGTCCGCGATGGTTACCGCATCGGTGTGTGGCGTAAAAGCGGTTCGGATGTATCCGCAATAAGCGACGGCGAGGCTCTTACCGACCTGTCGTCCGCTTAATAGCGTCATAAAGCGTGTCCGCCCCTCCGCGTCCCTCGGCGGGTTGCTGAAGTAGCTCAGCACTATGTGATGCAAGCTGCGCGCGATCCGGCTCGGGTCGTACGGGATCGGCTCCTGCGTGTCCTGGTCCTGTACCCACCCATACGCCGGAAGAGAGATCGAGGGGTTGCGAAGAGCTTGAAGTGCGGACATCGATCTGTTGCGCCAGTTGCTGGAAAATGTTTACGTTCAGCCCCGTACCGCCTTCACGCGCAAGGCGGTCGGCTGCAAGAGTAACCTGCGCGGTACGAAAAAGCTCGTTTAGCGCTCCCGACGTAGACGGTTGTATTGTTCCCGACGCAAGTTGCTCGGCGGTTGTCGCGATAGCCTGAAGCAGCGTCGTGTTGTCTACGATCTTGGGCAGGACGAACGGCAACGAAACCTTGCGTGGCGCATCTGCGTTGCCCCCGGCGGTAGGCAAAAGTGACGTTCGGGGGTTGACGCTGCGGGGTCTGTTAGACTTGCGTGTAGTGCTCATGCATGGTATATAGTATTCGTATGCCACTTGACGACGCAGAAATCTGGACCCTGGCGCTGGAAGCAGCCGAACGTAACTGGCTGACAGTCCGGCGCATCGCAAGAGCGGGAAGGATGTCGCTCGTTGACGCAAAACAGGAGTATGTACTTTTCGCGGCCAAGGCGCTGCGGTCGTTCCGGTTCGATAAAGGTACCAAGCCGGAGACGTACCTCAACAGATGCACAGAAAACTTCATCCGCGCCTTATACAAAAAAAGCCAACGGGACGTGACCGTTGGCGCGAGTGTCTACGAGGATGTCGGGCAAGACGACACTGCGGCGGTGGAGCGCAGTGTCGATCTGCTTCGCACCGTCCAGAACGGACGGCTTCAGAAAAAAGAGAAGGACGCTATCGTGGCGCGGCTGAATGGCGCACCGGCGGATCGTGCGTGTAGCCGCGCCGTGCGTAAGCTACGGGCTTCCCGTAAGGGATAGCAGAGCGCGCTTCGCCATAGCGATCATGGTGCGCTTCACGGCAGGAGCAAACGGCTTCACCTCTCGCGACACCCACGTCGCCCACGCCTGCGATTGTTCGGGGCTCGCGTCGCCATCCCACGCCCCGAGTACGACGTGCGGATGTGTCGCGGAGCGATTACCCCCGGCCTGTTTCATCATCACCTTGCATAGCCAGATCGTGACGTCTTTTGGCCGTAGACTGTCCGCGTCATCATCATCGGGGTAGGCTATGGGGATCATCTCGTCATAGACAACCCAGGTCGCCACCTTCCCAGCACGAAGGGCGGGAAAGTCACGATCCGTTGACCGTCGAACGTCCATCACGAGTTGTTCGAGCGCCGACGCGGCGACGACATCACCGGGAGGATGCCATGGGTATAGACGGACTGTAAGTTGTGCGGTCATATTGGACTCCTGCTGTGCCTGTGGGGGTGAGTAGGACGACACCCATCCACCAGTCCGGTTGTGTGCCATCCAGATAATCAGGATAACGGTCCAGCAAGCAACCCGCAACAACAGCCGTATTCAGTTCTCCCAACGCCGTTCTTCGGGTGGCCACAGAAAAGTGGTGGCTGTGCCCAACGCAGAGGTTGGCGCCGGGGTAGGTATCGAGGAGCCGGTGTGCTTGGTGCTTCCCGCCGATCGCCCGGTGCGTACCTTTGCCGGGGAAGTAGTGGCGGAAGATCCATTTAGATGCGCCGATATCCAGTCGCGCCTCATGCTGCACATACTTGAAGGCGGACGAAATACCCGCCTCTGTTGCGAGCCAGTTGTACGGATCCTCGTCCGGTGAGGCGAAGGGGTGTTGTGCGTAAAACCGGGCAACGCGCGCCTCGTGGTTACCCCAGAGGAAGTAACTCTGTTCGCGTGGCCATGCATCACCGCACATCTCGCGTAGCTCAGTGAGCGACCGGGAAGATGCGCGTAACGACTTGTACAGCCGCTCTTTGCTCGCTGCGCGGGCCTCGGGGCTCTCTTGCCGCGCAAGCTCAGGGAGGTCAAGCCAGTCCCCCAAGCATACGACGTGAGAGGGCTTGACCTGTTTGACGATGTCGATCAGCCAGAGCACCCGGTTGGGTACCTGCGCGTCGGCGACACCCTCGATGTGCGTATCGGGGATAACGAGAACAGACGTCATGCTCGCAGCATAACGCTGTCCTCGCCAGACGTCAAGTCAGTTCGATACCCCAAAGGACGGCGGTGCGCCGCTCGCCCTCAGCGGGGGCCAGGATCACCGGGCCTTCCTCGATCTCGATAATGGGCCGACTCTCGGGGTCGGTGGTCCATGACAAGGCGACGAAGGGACGTTCATCGTCCCCCTCGAAGCCAACAGTCACTGTGTTGCTCCGGTGGTCGTAGATCTCGTAACAGCGCCGGATGCGCGCGGGGATGCCCCGCCGCGTGAACGTAATCTCGTGCATCTCCTCGGGGAGAATCGAGATGCTCAACACCACGCTGGGCGATCCGTCGCGTGCGCTGAACGTCCAATCGATCTGCCAATCGGACGTCTCACCGAAGTTATCGGCGATCTCCTCCAGGTACAGTAGGCCGCCGAGGTCGTGCTCCATCTCTTCGATCGCACCGCCTTTTTTGCGCTTTCTCATTTTGTTGCTCCTTTGTTATCCATACAGGTAGTAGGTGGCCAGCCACAGGTTACACAGCACGAGGTACATAAGGTGCCTGCGCAGCGCGCGCTCAAGAGCAAACGCCTGTTGCGCCGTGTAGGTGCGGGTGGGCCGCAGTATCGCGAACCCGAGGACGAAGGCCATCAGGGTGCAGTAAATCGAACCTGCCCACGCCACTCCCACGAGGAAGTGGATTAGAAGATCAGCCATCTTGGCCCCCCTTGGTTGGACCTACCTTCGGTACGCTGCGATACGTCAGGGTTAGCGCGAAGTCGATTCCGAACGCCGTGGCGCTAACGTCCTGCAACGCCTGTTGATCGTAGATGCAGGCGACGTAGAACGGGAGCAGAAACAGCGCGGCACTCAGCGACGTGTAGAGGCCGAGCATCAGGACGTTCCCGATGCTATCGTCGTCGTCGAGCGGGTCGAACCACCCGTCTGTAAGGAGGTGTACCCATCCTGCCAGTGTGTACCACACGACCTGACACAGCAGGAGCGCGCCCATCCCCACAGCCATCCCCCGGATCAGCACAGCGATGTCTAAGGGTATCATGTTACCGCCTGTCGTTGGGGGGCGGGTACGAGCTTAATGCGTTGCACCCCGGCGGGGACGCGGCCCGGCGGAGTCGATGTGGACTGGATAACCAGCAACGGCAGAGACGGGTTCACGTCAACGGCGCACAGATACGCGCGCGTCACGGCCTGCATCGTCGGGGCGTCCCAATCGATGTCAGGGGGAATGATCGGTGCGGTACCGCGCACGTCGAGCGCAACTGTCAGCCCGATCGCCAGGATACGCCGTTGCGTATCTGACAGACAGTTGTTCCCGCAAAGCTGTATGCCTTCTTCATGGTCGAGCACGAGCGAGCCTGGGCGGAAGAAGCCCAGGCGTTCCACCGTCTGTAGCGCGGCTTCTGCGTCAACGCGCGCCGCTGCTTGCAGGGGTAGGAGCGCTTGCGCCTTGGCGGTTTTTGCCGCCGCCGCCACCTGCTCCGCGTGGGCGCGCTTGGTAGCCGCCACCCGAAGAGCGTCCAGCGCACCGTACCGGCGGAGCACGTCTTCGTCCTTCGCGTATCCTTTCGCTTCCGCCGCGTATCGGTCGGCGATCTCCGCCGCTGCGTTGAATGCGTCGGACTTCTGCGTAAGACCCCGCACGAAGTCTACGAACTTCTCTGCGTCCACGAGTGCAGCCAGCACCTCGCGGAAGACGTCTCGACCACGCGGCAGGGTACTACCGTAGGCGGTGATGCCCCCTTGCTTCACGAGACGGTCGGCCTTGACGGCGTCGCGCCACAGATAGTCGTGCGCGGTGCCAGTCGTCGCAAGCGACAACGCAGCACAGAACGTGCTTTTGCCCGATCCGTTGGGGCCGGAAATCCAGAGCACCCGCCCGGTGAGCTTGTGCTCGTGCTGGTCGCCGTTGACCGTGAAAGTCAGCGTTTCGTGCGTCATTACCTATCCCCCTCCGACGAGCCGCGCAGAGTGGGGCGACGTGACGTGTCCAGCCGCTTGCGCAGTTGGGCACGCGCCTTGCGTTGTTCTTCCTCTTCTGCGTACTCCTTATTGAGCCGTTCGACGGTTGCGACCAACGCCGCGTTATCGCGCGTGAGCCGTTCGACTGTCTCGCTCATTTCCGCAAGCTTGTCCTCATGCATGCGAAGAATGCGGATCGCTGTGCGCAGATTGTCTTGGTCTTCAGGGCATGATGCCATACGATTATGTATCGCTTGTAGTAGTTGAGAAACAAGTGTCTGATGCATTTTACCTCCTTCAGCCCTCAGAGAGCATCCTCACTCCCTGGGTGATCAACACCATACCATGACCGACCCCGATCCGCTATAGCGGAATACACCATCTCGTGATTTTTTCGGCGACGGGTCATACACTGTTGCAGACGGGCCGCCCAATAGTCGGCCTCGGACAAGGGTACTTCGAGGAGGTTTTGATCGTGGATCTGGGCGATTAGGCGCGCCCGCGAGTCGGCAAGGGGACGCCCCGGCACATCGGAACATGTGGCCTCTGTGCAGAACCAGGGGCGCGGGGCACCCTCCACAAGCTCGATCGTGGCCTCATGCATGATCGCCGCGCCCCCCGCCTGAATCGGGAAGTTGTAAGCGGCTGTTGGGCTGGCCCACGGGGGCAAGAAGCGCCTTCGGCCCCAGAAGGGCTCCTCGACGTAGCCGCGCGAAGCCAGCCCGTCTGTGATCTGATCCCACCACTCTTCAATCTCAGGGTCGGCGACGCGAAACTTATCGAGTATTTCACGCACCTCGCGACGGGTCATTGTGCGGAACGGGTACCACGAACCATCGGGCGTCTCGGGCTTGACCCGCTCCAGCTTGATCGTCGCCAGGAGCTTTTCTACACCGCCGCCGTACTGCCGAAGGTACCCGACGCGCTTGATCAAGTGACGCAAGAGTGCGAAGCGCCCGGACCCTTTTCCCGCACGGGAAGCCGGTGCGCCGGGCGTCTTCCAGATACCGTCACCATACACAATCGCCATGCGCTCGTTGTGTATGCACAGGTTCTCGCGTATCGCTTTCCACAGCGTTCGCGCACCGCATAGGTCGGCCATGATGCGCGCCTCAAGCTGGTCTGAGTCCGCCCCGATCAAGATGTAACCCGGTCGGGCGATAATGAGCTTGCGCAGAAACTTCGGCCAGTTTTGCATGTTCGGGTCTTTGCACGAGTACCGCCCCGTCACAGGTAGACGTGTAAACGAGCCGTGAAGGCGGTCGCCTACGAGGTGCTCCTTCATGCCGGTCAAGTAGGTGCTAACCACCTTGCTCACGTCGCGGTAAGCAAGAAGCGCCTCGATGTATCGGCGGTCTGTGTCGTCAATGCCCGCCAGGATGAGTTGCGTCAACGCGCTCTCGGCTGTTGACGGCGCCCCGGTTGTGGTGCTCGTCTCTACAACGGGGAGCCCCCGCGTAACGTACAAATGCTTCGCCACAGCCACAGCCGACGCAGGATTCACGGCGGGGAATATAGCCTGACACGCCGCCGCCGCTTCTCGCGTCTTTGCGGTATACTCTGCTTCCATCGCCGCCATGCGAGAAAGATCAACGCGGCAACCTGCCACCTGCATGTCCGCGCCCAACCGGGCCACGATCATCTCGCGTTCGCGCCGTAACGTCAGATCGTCGGTCTGGTAGCGCTTGCGCATCATGACGTCAAGAGGACCGACCGCCCAGGCGTTCTTCTGGGCGTCTTTGCCTGCGTAGGTCACAACCTCCTGGTAGGGCGCACCGCGCGTCGCCGTCTTGTCCGCTTTCCACGGCTCACAGTCCAGCGTTAGCTCGGATACAACCCAGCCAAGGTTGTGCCGGTTGTCCTCGGTGAACGTGGAGACGTGGTCAATGAGGGTATCACTGGCCAGCCAAGGGGTAACGCCGAAGTGTACGCGCGCGACTACGGTATCAAAGACACTCGCGTTGTGCCCGTGCCAGGGGTAAGCCGTGAGCGCATCGGCCACGGCCTGACGCATGTTCGCTTCGCTCCCCTTGTAGAGCACTTTCTTGGTATAATCGTGGAGCACGAGCACATGTGCGTGGTCAGCATCCCCCGCTGCGATCATGAGCGGCCAGGACTTCGCCACGTCCACGGGGTTCGCAACGGGCGTCTCGAAGTCAAAGACCCTGGGCTCCTTCAACGTGCGGACTGCGGCAAGCCACTGTGACGGGTCGTGGTGCGTCGTCTGCGCGATGTCCGGTACGCGCAACGTGCCGGAGAAGAACTTGAATGCCTTGGCGACGTCAGCCATGTATGCGTCGAGACTGGACGAGTCACGGTAAACGGCTTGTGGATCGAGCGTATAGAAGTAACGCACGCCGTCTATGACCTCACCCGTGCCGCGTAAAGCGTCAGCACTTTCGCCCTGCCCACGCACAGCCCGGATCGGCAAAGTGCCGCATACAAGCACGTTCTTCGCGGCTGACAGAGCGCTTCGCCAGCGCGGAGCGCAACGGGTAACGCACGACTCGGGGTTGTCCTTCTCTTTCGTGCGCGTCAGGCTGAAGGAGCCTTGTATCGGCTCACACCCCAGAACTGACGTAATCGTTAGGTCCAGCGCGCTTACCCCTGCGGCACGGAGCGCGCGGAAAAACGCTTCGTTTGTCTGCCCACCCAACAGGTGTCCGGCTTGCACTGACGCGCTGTCAGGGTAAGCGAGAAGCACCCCCGTTGTTTTACCGGGCCGTAGCGTGGCCATTACCGGGGCTGACGCGAGGACACAGCCGTTGCAGCGAGGCGTGTTGTTCATGTACTTGGCTCCGGCTCTCTGGGTAAGCGGACTGCTTCGATAGGCTCGATGGGCGGGTAGTTACGCAAGCCCCACTGTGACGCTAATCGGTATATGGCGCGGATCAGGGCCATAGCACCCGTCTGTTGGGGTACGGGCACTTCGACTTCCACTAACGGACGTGCCGCTCGGTGTACCTCAAAGACGCGGACGTGCAAGTGGCCGCTCATCGCCAGCCCACCGTCAGGAGCGCGGTGTGCATAAAAGCGGGTGTACATCACGCGCTGCGCGAGATCCTCCCCTGGGTTGTGCGGCAGGGGCGCGCGAGGCGGGAGATTGAAGATAATCGCCACTTCCCCCTTCTGTACGAACTCCGTCAGCGACCCGTGAAGCTGGGCATACTGCGGCAACGTCGCGACCAAGCGGAGGAAGAACTTGCGCGCGTCTTTTGGGTTTTGTTTTTTCATGCTGTCCGGTTCCGGTTGTACTCGCGTGCGACGTGTATCGCAGTGATACAGTCTGGGCAGATCATAACCCGGAGCAACGCATCCGCAACAGGTACACCACCCCATTGACAGTCCCTCAGACGCTCCTTTGCGTCACACAACGAGACGTGCTTTGGAGGGAGAATGCCCCCCGCAAGAGGGATCACCGGCCCCCTGCCATCCCGAAACTGCGGGAAGCGTGCATACAGCCACGCAAGATCTCGCTTTAGCGGATGCGGGCGATTCTTGATCATGTGTTCAAGTGCTTGGTAGACCTCGAATGCCGACTGCGTCGCACTTGTGTAGTGTACGACGTGACTGACCACCGTTCGACCCCCGTTGAGTGCGGATGCTGCGGAGTAGTGAGTACAGGGGGGAGGGGTGCAGATGCCCCAAGGGAGCGCGACCTCTGGGGAGAATACCATGCCGACCATGCGATACACCTAAAAGAGAAGACCCGTCATAGTCGGGGCTGCTATGACGGGTCAGGTGGAAGAGCCGGGACGAGTAACCCCGATCAGCGTCGATGTGTGCCGGTCTTTCCCGGCTGTCACCGCTTCCAGGCACCTCTCGGGCGCGGTTCCCTGAGAGCTTAGAACGGGATGTCGTCGTCGCCGACGACGCCACCCGCGTCTTGTCCGGGGGTGTACGATGACGCGACGGGCGTGATACGCGCGGGGTGGAGTCGCGCGGTCGGGGAGATGGGGGTGAAGCGGTCGTACTGTTGCCAGCGCTTAGCTGCGTTCTTGTTGCCGGGCGCGCCCTGGAGAGTGACGCTGATCATCTTCCCGCCCGTCCAAAAGTTTTTCTGGATCTTTGCGTAGTCCAACTCTCCGTTGGTCTGCCAGAGCGCAGGATCAATGCCCGCCGCTTGCATGAGCTGTGCTCCGCCCAGCGGCCCAGAGGGATTGATCTCGCCCTTCTCGGTCAAGGCTTCCCACGCGGAGAAGTAGGACAGGTTCACCCACATCTGGATAGACGGGGCGTCGGGTGCGTGTGCGCGGAACGAGAACTCGTAGACGGGGTGCCCGTTCTTGTCCTCGGAGACGCGTGAGAAGTAGCCGGTAGCTTCAAGCTTGCCAGCGGTGAAGGTGCGCTCGTCACGCTTCAGCACTACGGGTGCCGCGTCGCGGTAAAACTGGTTCAGGTCAGGGAGCTTGTAGGTGCTCATTACGTTCTCTTTTGTTGGTTTGTTTCGTCCACATCGGACAGGATTAGAGTAGCACACAGGAGGCTTACCCGCAATAGCTTTTTCATCTTTTTTACCACCCCAGCGCTTCGCGCGGTGAAAGCGGCCTATCGCGCCATGCGGCACCCGCGCCAAGGGCTACGGCACGGCGCTGCGCAGTACCGGGCAACCCGCCGACCACGGCGAAAACAGCATCCGCATACTTGCCGAGGTCCGCGCCCGTCTTCCAGGGCGCATGAGCGGCGGTGACGTCATACACTTGCTGCTCAACCGGGGAGAGCGTTTCGGCTCGCGTCACATCGGGTACCAGAGGTGCGAGGCAGGGAGGAGAGAGCCGCGCGAAGCTGTGTTTACGGTCACGCGAGAGCCAGTCCGGGTCGTCGCCACAGGCGAAGACGGCGCCGTTGTCTTTCGGGTTTAGAAGGCGCGCGAACGGAAAGCCGTCCACGTCTTCAAGGGGACGCAGATGGAGCACCACACTGCACACAGCGGCAAGTGCGTTGCTCTGCTTGCCCGCTGTTTGCGGTCCACCCAGGTAGTCCTGGGCGTTGGTACCGTCGCGCGCGTTTTGCGCCTTGATGTGCTTGGGGGGTGATGCGTGCGCGGTCATGAGAATGTCGATGCCCACCGCGTTCGCATCTTGGATGAGACGGGTAAACTTCCCCCACGACGCAGCCACCTGTACCCATACGTCAGCACGGGCCGAGAGGCTCTCTTGAAGCTGCGCAAAAAGCACAGACACGTCGTCAATGACGATCATGGCGGGCTTGGGGGTGGGGTTGGACGCAGCGCCCTTTCGACGCTCCTCGATCTTGCGTTCGAGGATTGTTGTGATCGCCGTGAAGGACGAAATCGCCTTTGTCTGCGAGGCGAGTGACGTCCCGTAGAGGCTGTCCGCGCTCGCGAGTCCGTCAGGCGACGGACTCGTGACCATGACCGCCGCGCCGTTCTCCTGCGCGAGTGCGGCAACGAGCCCGATCTGGGCGGATTTACCTCGCCCTGGATCACCGTAGATGAGTATTGTTTTTGCCATGTTTTGCTCCTTATTTTGCCCAGAAGTGGGCCGTTGTTGTCACGCGAAAGACGGTGTATCAGATAAGAGATCGGAAAGCGACGTGTCGTCAACGGGCGTACCCCCGTGACAACCGTTAAAGAAAGGGCAACCGAAGCACCACGGCGTTGAAGGTCCGTTGTGTACGGTCGGGATCGGGTCAAGACCGCTGTAGAAGGTGTAGAGTTGCGCAAAATGGTTTATGTGGCTTACGCGAGAAGCCAGCATCCAGGGCTCGAAGAAAAACTCCAGAGATGCAGACACGACAAAGGTACCTGAAGCGAAGGTGATCAGATGCTCGACCACCTTCACATTCTCGACCGGGATACCGTACTTCGCGGCGACAGCGACACGAAGCGCCGTGTACTGCGACCAGTAGCCCGCGCGTGACCGGGACGGGTTCGACGTCGTCTTGTGGTCCACCACGATGAGCGTATCGGGGTCGTACCCGCGCAATACAAGGTCTGCGCGGGTGGTCGGGCAGTGCGCTGCGTCCAGTCCGTCTACCGGTATGACGTACTCCTCTTCCACGGCAACGACTTCCGCAGAGGGAAAAACCGACTTGATACGCGATGTGAAATCGGCAAAGCCCGCGTAGCTCAAGCTGTCCAGTCCATAGGTGTGTACGCGCTCTTCGACGTAAGCTTGCGCGGCTTCAATGCACTCCTGCTCGTCCGCCGACTGCATACGCGCAGTGAAATACGCCGCAAGAAACTGGTGGACGGCGGAACCCAGAGCAAAATGCTGGGCCACGGCGCCCCGGTCTGCCGTAAAATCACCCCGTATCTCCCCGACAGATCGCCGAGGACAGCCGTTCGCAAGGCCCTCGAAGAGCCGAAGAGAACGGGATGATGTAGATGTGTTCATTTCAGGAATAACGACCATGGTTTACATCTTAGCCGAAGCGCTCGGAAAGCGCAAGCAGGTTTGCATCTTTTTTTATCCCCTCGATAGTATCGGATAAACCGGCAAGAAACGCCGCATCGTCCTCGTTGAGCCCCGAGACGGAATCGATCTTGCCCAAGAGGATCGCCATCAGCCGGGTATCCAGCGCCCCCTCGATCATCAGGTACTCTTCCCAGACGGTTGCCGTGGTCGCGCCCGCGCGTACCGCCCTCCCCCGCCACTGGATAATCTCCGCAACGGTGTAGGGTAGGTGCAGGAAAAAGACGTGGGATGCGCACTGGAGGTTCGCCGACTCCCCCTCACTCTGTCCTGTACAGATGTACAGGCATGGCCCAGGGTGCGCCCAGAAAGCGTCCCGTTTACCGTCACGGTCTGGCGTCGATGCGTGAACGCCAATGACGTCAACGATCTTTGACATGCTCTCACAGAGGTCTTCAACGTGGTCCACCCGCGTAACGTACACGATAGCCTTCAGTCGCGCAAAATCGTCCAGTAGATCGCCGATATAACGCTTGAAGGCGGGAAACTTGCGCGCCACGTTCTCGGCAAGAAGGGCCTCAAGGGTGCTTGAGGTGTACACGCCGCTGTTTACCCCTGCTAATATGGCTTCCTCGCTGAGTTTTCCGAAGCCCGCCCGCTTGATCGCAGCCTGCGTGAGCTTGGCGACCCCCGGAAGGTCCACGCGGGACGTGATAACAGAGGGAAAGCCCATGGACACAGCGTCAGACGCGCGGGTTCGGACCATGACGGGAGCTAAAAGGGCCTTTAGACGGGGCATATTACGCCTGCCCTCGTAGACAAACCCGTATTCAGTGCGTCTTGCGTCGGTGTACAGCGCAGCAAAGTCCCGGTACTTACCCCATTTACCCGGTTGCATGAGGTCAAGCTGCGCCCAAAGCTCGGTAACACTGTTCGGCATGGGCCAAGCAGTAGCGACCATGCGCGACGTAGCGGCACGAGAAAGCTGCGATGCCCAATAGGGTGTGTCAAAGGTAGGGGCAAAGCAGGTTTTACCCTCCTGGTCCAGAGATACGCGGTATCGCTTGTGGTTTTTGCCTCTGTGAGACTCGTCGAAGATGATCAACGCATTGTCACGTCGCATCGCTTCGACCATCTGAGGGGCGACGTAAGGCAACAATGCCCACGAGATGAACGTAAAGGCGGGTAAAGGGGAGGGTGCAGGGCTGTTGCGTGACTCAAGTACATGCATCGACGTGTTACAGGTGAGACGTATCTCCCTGCCCCACACGCCGTTCTGCGCTGCGCTCCGCGACACGACCACTACAGGCCCCTTGTGTTCCTGTGCGGCGTACAAAAGGCCCACTGTCTTGCCTACACCAGCATCGCCGTAGGCAAAAAGGCACTTTTGAGTACGGAAAACCTCTCTGTATTGCACTTGATGAGGTGCAAGGGTGTACGGCCCGAACTTAACGGGCGAATGTGACGTCATACGCTATCTCCGGTAGGCCCCGCACCGCGATGCCGCGCTCCCGCAACGCCTCGATGAAGGAAGGGTAACTGTACGGGTGAACGCCCGTAGCGTTTGCGTGGTTCCGATACTGCTCGTATAGAGCAGCGGCGGGCGTTGACGCGCCCGGCTGAGAGACTGTAGCCCGTGCGAGGTAACTCCGTACGGGATCCACAAGGGTCTGCATCTGATCACGGTACGCGGACATCACGGCGGGGATCTGCGACATCGCACCGGGAGTGTTGAGATAGGCGTGTGCCCCCTCGATCAGCCAAGCGAGGATGCGCGGTGCCTCCAAACGAAGCAGATCGCCCAGATGAATGTCCTTCTTGCTCTCGGGAATGTCGTAGGTCAAGGGGATAATGCGCACCCGTCGCCACGTCGCGTCCCCTCGGATCACGGGAAAGTGGTTTGTCAGCACGATAAGCTTCCCCACAGGACGAAAAGTGAACTCTTCCGCGTACAAAAAGCGTGCATTGATGGGGTCGCCCCCTGTCCAACGCCGGATTGTTGCCTCATCGATCCCTGTTCCGGGGCGAAGCTCACGCACAGAGATCATGCGGGCATAACGCAGGGCCGCGAGGTCGTTGCGTATGCCCTGTTTCGTGGTAAAGAAGGTGGCCTCATCGGCTGTAGCCGCGTAATCGCCCATGCAGTAGTCAATAATCTCCAGTAGGGTCGTCTTACCGTTGTTTTTTGGTCCGGTGATGAACCAAAAGAACTGTTCGACGTTGTATCCCGTCAGGCAGTAACCGAATAAAAGGTGCATATAGCGCTGTAAATCGACGTCCCCCTGCGTAATATCGTCCAAAAAGCGGAGAAACAGGGTCGGCGGAGCACTAAAGTCAGGCTCGATGCCCGTTTTAACCGTGAAAAAGCGGTCTTTTTGCACGGGACCGACCGTTTTAGTCTTCAGATCGACGTGAAGGCTACCGCACTGGATGATTACCGGATGAGCCGTCGTGTGTTGTTGGCCGATCTGGAGGGATGGATCGGACTCTAAGAGGGATAAACACGCCTTGATGCCCCGTTCTGACGCAGAATAGTCCGCGTGCGCAAGGGCCTTCGCACGCTGCTTCGAGATTAGGCGCACGGCGTGTTGCCGGATCGCGCCGGATAAACGACGTACCTCTTGCTGAACGGGTGTATCCGCGTCACGCCAAAGGTCGCCATCCCAGGAAAGCCACTTTGAGCGACTGCCGGGGAGACGGTACGCCCTGCCGTAGAGTAGGTTCGCGACGTAAGCCGCGTTACCGCTGTCCGTCAGGTCGAAGATGGGCGCGGGAGATGCCGACGGCTGTAGCGCGGCGCCCAACGGAGGAGTACAAACCCACGTCGGCGCCGGGGTAACCACCCCCGAAGGTGGGTTCGCGCATGGATGCACCGTGACGCCGTTGGCCAAGGGATAGCTGTAGGGGGCTGTACCCACGAAATAGCGCCACTCGGTACCATCGGGCATGGACTGTGTGACGGTGGCGGGCAGGGGACCATGCGTTGTCTCCAGCATGGCGAGGTACTTCGGCCCTTTTCGGGCCGGGTCGATCTGGACAGCAACAGGCATAACAGCAGGTATCCCCTGGGCGCGGCAGGTGCAAGCGCCCAATAGCGGGTCGCTGTAGGTCTACGCCGGGCGCGCCGAAACAGCCGGATAAACCTTGTATCTCACTTTGACTTGTAGACTTGACGTGTCTACTGTCGAGGTGGATCGCCCGTGCGCGAGGCAGAGGTAGACCTGTCCCGACGTGAGCGCTTGCGCGCTAAAGGAGTTGTATAGACCGTTTTTCGTCGTGCCGGTCGTGTACGCGATGCCCCAAGCCCCCTCAAGACCCGCAGGAGAAACTTCAAGACGACCGTGAATAGCAGAGACACCAGTTTGTCCCGCCGAGTCAGTGGTTTGTCCGTAGCGGATGTCCGGCCCTGGCGACGCGTCATAGTGGAGCCCTATCTGACGGTAGTTGGTGAAGGTCGAAGGGTCGTTCGTCAGCGCCATCGTTACCCAATGGTCCCGCGTAAGCGTGGGGGCAACAGTGACGTCGAGCCAAACGTGTACGGTGAATGCCGTACCGAAACTGAGCGCGGTGTTGTTCTCATCCGCGAGCGCAATCGCCCACGTCGTTCCCGTTGCAGGTGTGTTGCACGCGATACTGGCAAGCGAGTTGAGCGTTATTGTTCCGCCCGACTCGGTTGACGTGTTGTCGTGCGCAGACGGGTCGCGCTTGGTCGCCGAAGCCAACGTGAATGTCTGCGCGGTGGACGGGATCAGCGACGTGCCCGCAAACAAGGGCCGTGTTGGACGTCTACAGGACATGCCGTTAGCCCAACAGCAGGGTGACGGTGGCCGTTCCCGACTGCGCAGCGATGAACAAGCGGGTCTGCGTAGGGCTTACCGGGCTTGCTTCGGTGGCGCGGAGAGGGATCGATAGTCCAGCGGTGGTCACAGGAACGCGGTGCGTACCAACAGCACCCCCATCTACCGCTGTAGTCACCGATGCAGGTGCGCCAGCGGTCAAGAAGGTGACGTATACGGCTGCTTCGGGCGCGATGTACACCTCCGCGCACCACGAGGGCAGGATAAACTCCTGCCACGTCGTCGGGATGGAGGCTTGCGTGAATGCCCACGGGGCAGCGGGAGCGGATGCGAGGGTGATGGTGGCCATGCGGGTAATATAGCGCACCTCACCCCTTGTCCTCCCCTATTTCTTGGGCCGAATGGCCGATGCGTAGGTCTTCGACGTCTTGACGTCCAGGTCTTGCACGCGCTTAACCGCTGCTTTATCGGGCTGTGCGCCCGTAAACTTAGCGTTAGGCAGGTCGTCAAGGGGGTGACAGATCGCCGGGATGGTCGAACCCGGAACCATCTTCACCCCAAGACAGTCGATCTTGCCCGCGTCCCTGTCCCTGACGTATTCCATGGTGCGAGCATGGTTAAAGTGCTCGCCAGGAACCACAGGAAGGAAGCTAAGCGTCCACGAAGACGAGTGAACCGGGCTGTTTATGGAGCAGAACGGGCCGAACTCAACCGTCACCGCTCGCGGGTCGCCGACAATACCATCCGGCGCACCCTCGGGGGCGGGCGGATTCATCTCCTTCTCGACGTCGGTACCGAAGAACCGCGTCTTGTTGCGCCCGTGCCGATGGACCATGCGCGAGTGCTGGGCGCTGTTCGCAGGCTGTAACCCAGGTCGCTCGATCCACCAGATAATCTCATCTGGAGGGTCGCTCTTGGATGAGTTTTGGTGCCAGACGAACTCTGCGACATCACGCAGCTTCTCCATCTCGGGATACGTCGAGCCGTAAGCGCTCTTCATGAAGGCGTTGAACTTGTTGCACAGAAGCAACGCATGGTAGAAGGACAGCCCCGTCAACGGTTGACGCGGGTCACGGATGGACTGTTGGAACGTATCGAGCAGCGCCATATCCGCCACCCACACGAGCGACTGAGGGATGGCGGTTGGGGTCATCGGGACCATCAGCGGTTCCCACTCCTCGACCGCCGCACCCTCGAACGGCTTTTCGGCTGTTTCCGCCGGAACAATGCCCCCGATAGTAGATCCGGGGTAGTGGCCGAACCCGAACAGGATGCGCAACGCATCTTCAGGGTGGGGAAAGACAGCGCGGAAAGCCTCGAACGCATAATCCACGGTGCCGATACCCATGGGCGGGGTATAAAATGCGTCCATGAGCGCTTCCGCTTCACGTAAGATGTGCTCGTTCTCAACGAGAACGTTCTGTGCCGCCTCTTTGGAGAGGTAGACCTGCTCGGGCAGGAACGTGTGGGCGTTGCGGCGCTCGAAGGGCTCTCCGGCGGAGTTACGCGGGGAGATAACGCGGTGGGTTTGGGCGCGCAGATCGAACAAGCGCGAGTTTCGGACGAGATCGTTAGCGTGCATGTGTGAGTTAGCCTCCTGTTCCATCGGGGAACAGATGGAAGGTACCGCATGGTGGCTTCAGGGGCAACAAAAACCTACAAGATTCTTATTAACAGCTCTTCAACCTTGGTTTTAGCCGCTGTTTGGTAGCGCTTCACCGCTAACCGTTCCGCAACGAAGGCGAGATCATGCTCACGAAAGAGGCGCCAGAGCGCCGGGCAGTCGTGGTGACTGAGAAAGACCGTCGCGCCCTGCTCAGCGAGCCCCTTGAGGTTCAGTAGAAGAGCGCTGAACCAGTCTGACGTCAGGGTGTGCATCTCGTATTGACGGTCAGACTGGCCAAGATAGGGCGGATCTGCGTAAACTACCGTTCGGTGAGGGTGCTCGACGTGTACAGAAGGCCAGTTTGCAACGGCTTCGCCCGGAACGCCCCCGAATACAGCGTATTGGACCCCACCTGCTTCACGCAAAGTCTGTGCCAACAAGGCTACGCGCTTGGGATCAGGAGGTCTAAGCCCCTCGGAACGACGATAACCGATGTTAAACCTTCCTCCGACCAGTCTTGAGCATGGCTGAGCCGCCAGACGCAACATTAACCAGATCTCAGCGGCTGCTTCAGGGGTCGTATTGGCCCTATATGACGCAGAACGGAGGTTCGCATTCACGCGATCTCGCAGACTGGTGTACACCGCCTTCCCGTCTGAGTGGAACAGCGCCCCGAGGTACTCGTACGTCAGCGTTGTAGCGCGCGTCAGGAAGACGTCTGGGTCGCTCAGGAGCCCTCGGTAGAAGTAGACCAGCAGTCGGGCGCCCTCGAACAGCAGCAGGTCTTCCAGGGGCCTTGTATAGCGGGAGCGCACCGCTGCGGCGACATGACAAGTCCCCGCAAAGGGCTCCAAGTAGACCGGTGGCGCATCCGTACGGTGGGCTACAACCGCCAGCGCGTCAGATATAGGGGTGCTGATCGCCTTGACCAGTGTTCGTTTGGAGCCGGGGTAGGAAAGAAGCACAGTGAATCCTCCTTTACCCCCGCATAACCCCCCACAGAGGGGACGCACAGGGTTGATCGCACAGGAAGAGGTGGTGAAAAAACCCGCAAAACAGCGAAAAGTACGGTTGTAGCGTGGAACACTTAGACTAAATAGGTCTGTGTCTTTTTTAAATCTCTATATGAAAGACTTTTTGAAGGAGGGGTAGAGTTTTCCACAGAGGAGAACGCCGGTTTTCGTCGTGTCAAAAGAATGTCAAAAGTTCTTGACACGAAACTCGGCGTTCTCTGGTTTGAAAAACGGCCTTTTTCAATATTTAAATGGAACTATGTGCACCCTTGCAACGCCGACTTTCAGAGGGTGAAAATCGATCTTAAATATGCGAAAAAGGGGGTAGTTTGACTCCCCGTCACACGATTGTCACACGTTTGTCACACAGAATATGGTCCGTTGGCACACTTTTTGCATGACAAAAAACCTGTTGCGGCCCGCACACGCCCCTGCTACAGTGTGTTTACACATGTAGGAGGCACATCTATGGCGCATCATATGGTCCATGAACGCGGAATGGCCACATATACGCGGGTTGATCGGTATACATGGCTTGCCGCAGCAAACCGCGGAAACCACCCCCGGAGGCTCCTGTGCCGTGATATACTGCTAACGGGGGCGCGGAGCGGGATTATCTGCGTATTAACGTGGAGGTGTCCATGAATCGACCTGCGCACTTGAGATACAGCCCGAAGTGGGCTGACATATACGTCAGAGATGTCGCGCGCCCCCTTCTTGCCGTAATGGGCAGCAATGTATGGGCACCCTATTCTACGCGGCTTGGCGAGGTACCCGGATCACACCGTGGGAACCAAAGTGGCTGTGTATTAACGTGGAGATACCCGTGATTCAGCCCATTAGATTACGGATCAGCGGCTACTACTACGCGCCATACACGGGAAACCTTATGCACGCGGAACGTGGCATAACGATCATGTGGCGACCCTACTCAAGTTGGCACGTTCCTTTGAGCTTCTGGCGTCAGCCCGTTGGCCCGCCCGTAGAATCACGGGGCGATGCCCTTCTTTTAACGTGGAGATACCCATGAATCGCCCCTGCAAATGTATCCGTCAGGATTCGATGTACCACGGCGAACGTGACGGGGCCGACCCGTCAGGCTATTCGCACCGTGTCTTTGTCATGGCGAACATGGCAACAGAGATTATGCCAGCGTACGCAGACATAGCCATCCGTGTTCGCGGGATAAAGGACAGAAACGAGGTGCCTCTTTTAACGTGGAGATACCCATGAATAGACCCCATTGTTTAGAGAACCACGCGGATGCTTACCGCCGGATGTTCCCGCCTCTCCCGGCTAACAACCGGCACCCCACCGGTGCATCCGCCCGTGCTGCTTTCGGGATGTGGGCGATACAGTCCATAGCGAAGTCAGTACACGGCGAGGATTGTACCATTTTGACGTGGAGATACCCATGACTCCACCCCGTCATTATTATGCCAATGCCTACTATCGAGAGTATCAGACCCGTACCCAGGGGATGATTCGTGCGTGGGATTGGAGGCAGATGACCATGGTTACGCATACAAGAGAGGTAGTACTAACCTCCTGTTTTTACAACCCGTCACTGCATTCATGCATCAACAGCCGTATCCCCTTGACGTGGAGATACCCATGACCAAGCCAGCGCTCATCATGCGCTACATCCAAACCATATTTCGGTGGCAGGTGTACTACGGTTTTATTGACGTGCCGCACACGTCCAACCGACCGAATATCATCGATCCCCGTGACGGTATCATGCGGCAGGCCGCGACAGCACAGCCGCGTAAGACCGATGCTATGCTTATTGACGTTCATCGTGGTCCATCCCGTATGCATCCGGTACCTCCGGCGCCGGTCTGGGAATCGGTCACATTGACGTGGAGATACCCGTGAATCGATACAGGCATTATCGGATCCATCCCTACTCTCAAGTGTACTGGGCCGTTGTCGGTGCTCCGGTGTGGCGTCGGGGCCTGACGTCCAGCCGTATCATATTGACGTGGAGATACCCATGACTGGCCGATATCTGAACCAACCTCGCCACTACATTATTCCTGGCTACTACGCTTTGTGTTACGTCGGTCTACATCAGGCGTATCACGAGCTAAACGCACTTTCCATAGCCGTACCCGCCCAGGGATCAACAGCGAAGAAAAGACCGGCGATACGCCCCCGGCACCCCGAAAACATCGCATTAACGTGGAGATATCCATGACTCGGCCCTATCATTATCACGTCCATCCCCTCTACCCCGAGTATTGCCTCCCCCCCGATATGCCGACGCGCCGGTGGTATTGGAGTGAGTTGCCCGCGATCGTAGTGGCCACCGGGACATTAGCGCGTGCCGCGACGCGCCTCCAGTCGATGCAGCAACGGGCACGCAACGATGGCCCTATCCTATTGACGTGGCGGTACCCATGACTAACCCTCTCGTGTGTCGGGCGATCCTGACGGGCTACTTGCGCGAGACATACCCGGAAAATAGTTTTCTCTTTACGGTCGCTCCGGTAAAGCGGGTTTACGGGGACAGTTACGGCGAGGGTTTTATCGATAACTTTACATGTGTGGAGCCGTCACGGCCTCATCATATTATACTGTCTTGGAGGTACCCATGAATCAGCCACTTATCGGGTGGGCAAACCGGCACCATGATGTGTTCCTATTCGGGCGCTTCGCGGCAGTAGGGGAAAGGATGATGTATTCTCCGCAAGGCCACTGCTACACGGGCTGGCAGGGGCTGCGCTGGGTGAGGCGCTCCCCCCCCCACCGTTTCGTCAACATAACGTTAACGTGGAGATACCCGTGAAGACACCTTTTACTACACGAAAATATATATCGACGCCTTCGGGCGCCCCACTGAATACTGGATCGTTCCGTCGGTACTGAGCAGGGTGGTGGTAACCATCGAGGGGCTGCGCGGGGTGCGCACGTTCCAACATGAGGACATCTATCGCCATGTCCTTTCACGCGTCAACATAACGTTAACGTGGAGATACCCGTGACGCAACCCATGAAGGTAGCGGCGCGTCGCCATGAGCCCTGGCTTTACGCCATGCTGCCTTGGAACAGTAGGCCGGTGTGGCGAAGAGTGGGTTATACTACTGCCCACGACGCGCGTGCGTACAGCACTTGGCGACCGACATACGTCACCCGCGCCGCATGTGGGCTTCACGGCGTCGCCTTGACATGGAGATACCCATGACGCATCCCCGTGTAGTGGGAACACTACAGTACGCATACGGTGTACCTCCTGCATATTGGAGTGTTCCGTTGACGCGGAGCAAGGTGTTGGGGCACGTCATGGGGCCGCGCGAGGTGTCCGCTGTGCGAGGCGGTGACGTCTACCGCACTGTCAGTGCATTCGTTAACGTAACTTTAACCTGGAGATACCCATGAATCAACCCGCCAAAATGTACATCACGGGGGGCTATTGCGTCTCCTGTTGGACCTGGGGCGAGCGGAGACGTCTCTGCATCGGTCGCGGGCCGGGCGTTCCGCGCCTCCACTTCGACTTCAGCCTAAATCACAACCGCACATACTTGACGTGGAGATACCCATGAACAAGCCGGTCAAAATGTACAAAGAACGCGGGCACTATTTCTCTGCTCTGTTACGGGATGACAGGGAGCCTATTGGTGTGATGTATTTCATGGACGCCGTGTGGGGCTCCTACAACGTAGGTGCTGAGCCCACCCGCCATCCCGCCCTAACCTTCGTGACATGGCAATACCCATGACAACCCCCTTAAATGGGCGGTTAAACGCCGCATCCCCGTGGCGCTACGACTTCACACCAGAAAGATATAGACTATGGGCCGCCACCGCGGTAAATGGTATGCAACGGGCCGTCACCACACCGGTCAACGGGATGCATATCGACGGGGGCAAGTTTTCGCGTTTCCTATTGACGTGGAGATACCCATGAACAAACCCCTTGCGGTGGAACGTACGGGCACGTTCTATTTCGAGCGCTTCGCGCTTCGACCTCGACCCGGCGCGGGCACCCTGCGCTCGCTCTGCACCATGGATTATATTGTGGGCTACGAGATATGGCGCACGTATTCTACGCGTATAGACACAACGAGGGTAAACTATCAGCTCATGCAGGACGCCTTCTATCTAACGTGGAGGTACCCATGAATCGGCCCCTGTTAGTGGTACACCGCAGTACGCTCTACTACGAGCCGCGCACGGGCGCACGGGGGGAATCGAGCGGGCGTGCCATCTGTGCGCTGGATCGTCTGACGAGCGGAGAGCATCGCAAAGTGCGGCTTGACTTCTTGCAGAACGACCCTTTTGGCGGGGGAGAGGACCGCTACAGCTATATAGACCACTGCTGTATAACCTGGAGGTACCCATGAATAAGCCGTGTATAGGGAGATTAGACAGACGTGTAGACTTTCGTTACACGCTTGCGGCAGGGGAGGTCGTGCTAATGCAAAGAGTTGGTGTGCATCTTTCACGCGGGCCGTACTCCCTACGGCGCGGCGATCTCACCGCCGCCGGTGGTCCGTTACTCGGCGTCACGTTGACGTGGAGGTACCCATGAATAAGCCGTATATCGGGAGATTAGACAAACGCGGGTACTGGCGTTATGTGCTTTTGCCAGGAAAGGCCGTGCTAAGGCAATACCGGATGGGCGTTTCCATGCCTCTTTTACGCAGGCCACATGTCCTACGGCGCGGCATTATCAACACCTCCGGCGGCCCGCTCCTCGGCGTCACTTTAACGTGGAGGTACCCATGAGCGGCCCCGTAACCTTTCGGCCCCCGTTCGCGTATAGGGTCACTTTTTACGGTGTTGTATGGCGAGACTATCCCCGGCTACAATGCATCGTCGGTATGGATCGCGCCGTCGAGGGGGACGTCGCCTTCTACCCGTGTTCGTGGTGGTACGGGGAAACGCGCATCATGTTGACGTGGAGATACCCATGAGCAGTCCCGTAACCCTTCCGCCACCGCCCGAATATGTATGCACCCACTACGGCGTTGTCCTGCAAGACGAGGCCCCCCCGCGAGGCTTCCCCTGTATGGTGCGGTCAGTACAGGGGAGCCGATCCTATTCCCCATATCTTCGTTCGTATTATCCTTTGCACGAAGAGCCGCGTATTATATTGACATGGAGATACCCATGATCGTACCTCTTGTGGCCCGTCGCTGCACCGATTACCCTGGGATGGACTTCTACGCCACAGGCAACAACAACATTTTCATGGGCTACGCCCCGTACATCGTGGGGCGTGGACCGCAGGCGTCGGAGGCGACGTTAGACGCGCGCGGGTGGTGCAAGGACAATAGCGCCCTCATATTGACGTGGAGATACCCATGAACAGTCCCCTGCTGCTTACCTCTTCTTCTTCTTCTTCGTCTTCTTTCCCCTCGTATGTGACGTTCGCGTGCCCGTCTAACCCGGTAAGGATAGTTATCCGCCACACCGTCTTTACTCCCCGGTACGGGACGTTATACCCGATATCGATGGACATGCGGAAGATTGTTCATCGCTTGGACGGTGGTTCAAACATACCCCGCATCATGATAACCTGGAGGTACCCATGAGCAGCCGCACAGAAAAAAAGATAAAGTTTCGGTATGAACGGACGTGGCTGGGCCTACATGGGTACGCCCCAAACATAGCGATAGCATGTATCGAGACGCCCCCGAATATGGCGCACCGTCGCCCGGAGTTTTGTTTGCCGAGCGCCCGGCGGTTCACTGTACCGGAAAAGACGCTCGGTCAGAGCTATACGATGGTGCTGACGTGGAGGTATCCATGAGCCGCGCCCACCGACTCGCTCTTGAACTGCGAAGGAACTATTGCAGAAAGAACGATCCGTATTATACCTCGTTCGCCATGTTGGATAATCGGATTAGAATCAATCTTCTTTACGCGGGTCGTTCTTCGCCTGTTGCATCGCTTATATATGCTGCCTGACGTGGAGGTATCCATGACGTCCCCGATGCGTGTACAAAGGTCGCACATCCCGAGTTGGCCGGGGTACTTCGACACGCACCGATCTCCTCTTGACTTCGATTCTCCCGCTCTGCTGGTGGTGGAGAGGACGCCTGACGGGTGCGTAAGAGAGGAGTGGATCATGAGCAGGGATAGCCTGAGCCCGTTCACCTGTGTTACACTCACATGGAGGTACCCATGAATCAACCGCGTTCCGTAAACCGAGTCTACCAGGGAGACGTGTACTGTCTGCTCCGCGATGAGGGCAGGTACATCGGGGTGGCGCGGCGGGGGGCGATCCCGCGTAGCATCTCTCGACCGTGGCGAGTACCTCGGGTAGACTACTTCTCCGTTTATCCTTATCCGGCGGATGACGTGAAAGAGTTAGTGGCCTTGACCTGGAGGTACCCATGAATCGTCCCCTCACCTTATATTCAGACGACATGGGGAGCACTTACGTCACGAACAACCGCACATGGATCTGCACGTTGTTCGTGTTCACCCCCTGGGGGGCAGCGCTGGACATACGACGGAAGCTCTCTCGCTATGACCTGCCCGCGTGCCGCTGTTTCACGTTGACGTGGAGGTACCCATGACGACCTGTAAGCCTGCGTATCTATGGGCGTGGGGTGTCGTGGTGGGCTACCGGGATTACCTGGGCCTACCCAACCAGCTATACAGGGTGCGGCTGCGAACAGACACGTTCTACGAGCAGGAGTGCCTCATTACGCTGACGTGGCGCTACCCGTGAGCTACGCGCTGCGTAAGAGCAAGAGGGGTAACAGTCCGCCGAGGGGGGTTTCTTTCTCCCCCGGAAAGCCATGCTCGGGGTAGCCGACGCGCAAGAGGAACTGCCAGTGGTCCAGTCGGTTCGCAAAGACGAGGCAACCGTGGCTGAAGTCGCCTACGCGCGCTGACGCTTCCCAGGCCGCGCGGTGTACGTTGAACCCGCGCACGCCCCGCGTAGGTGTTTTCCATGCCCCGTTGTGGTACCGGCGGTAGGCAACATCCCCTACTTGAACGAGGGCAGGGTGATCACGTCGGCCTTTGTGCCACCCGAAGGCGTAAACGTCAGGGTACCAGCCTGGATCGATGCGTGCAACGCCGTCTGTATGCACGCCGATCTTGCTTTTGCCCCTGCGTGGGCCTACTCCGGGGTCTGTAGTCCCCGGATACACTTCTCCCACCCACCCGTTTTCCGTCCTAAGCGCGTATCCGATGAGGTCGTCGAAGGTATCGGTCCATTGATCGGTACCGGTAGCTACGATTACGGGCTTATTCAGGGGGTAATCGGGAGGTAGAAGGGGTGCGATGTCCGGCGGGAGGGGTTGACTTGGCAAGATCACGTCCTGCTTATTACTATATAGTCAAGTGGGCAGGAAATGACGCGTTATTTCTCGTCAGCGGGCTTCTTTTTTGCGTCGAGAATGTCCGCGCGGGAGGCGATAATGCCTGTGCGGACGTTGAGTTTGCGCGCGTGGCCTTCGACGTAGAGCCGCTGGAGGTTCCGATAGGTCAATCCGTGTATCGGGTAGCCGCTCCACCCCTGGGACGTGCGTTGTTCGGCCTCGTCTAAGCCGTGGATGATGCGCTGGTAGCGCTCAAGGTCGTTGTGAGTGTATACCACGTCGATGTGGTTAACCCGCGGAACGGCGTTTAAGCCGATTCCGACCTCAACTTGGCGCCGCGTTTCCCTCAAAGAGTACCCGCTGTGTGGGTTTACGGCCCATTTTCGCCATCTATAGTCCAGCGTTATCTGGCGTAACTCCTCGACAAGTACCTGATGCACCTTGTTTTGCTCGATACCGATGCGACGTGCGTAGTCGAAGAGGGCTACGCCGTTGATACCGGCACAAAACGGGCTAAGGAGGCGGAACGTCCCGGCGCTCCGGTACCACAAGGCACGTTTTTCCGGTGGGCAGAAGAGCAAAGAGCCGACTTCGAGGGGCGTCGGCGGGTTTGCCACGTTCCACAGCGTCGTCCAAGGGAACCAAGACTCGTCGAGGTTGAAATCCCCGTACAGGAGATTACACCACTGGTCAGACAGGGTAATGCCGAGGTCTTTGCGTGACGCCCGTGACGGGACATACGCACCTTTGTAGGCCCTTGTTCCACCTGCGAGGAGGGCGAGGTTATTCATCGGTCGTTACGCCTCTCATCTCGTCATGTATTGCATGAATCATACGGTCGTGCATCTCTAATGTGCGTAACACAACGGCCTCTGTAGTGGGTTCGTCGAGCGCTTCTTTCTCCGCCCACGCATCTATGCTGCTCAGCACCGGCCACAGTTCATTAAGCACGTCACGAATAGCGGCAACGGCCTCTGAGGGGTTGTCGTCAGCGGACAGCGTGAGGTTCCGGTAGGGGTCGATAGTGGCGGGCATGGTTAAATCCAACCCGCTGAGAGAGAACGACATCTCGCCCTTGAAGACGTCTTGTTTGGTGGGGCTGTGACGCATCTGTCGGCGCCTCTCGCGCAAGAGTTTCACGGTTTGGTCAAACGCCTGTAATCCGAGGGTCTTGTTTGGCATGGGTACAGCATAGCACGGTTGTTGGGTAACGTCAAGTGGCAGGTTGAAGGCGAAGGACCGATGAGACTCCCCGGTAACTTATAGCTCGGCTGGCGGGGCCAACCGGAGCCTCCCCCCGTACGGGGTGGGGGGTCGCAGGGACGGTCGGTGGTCGGTCGGGGGCGTGCCCGTCGCGCTGGCACGCAGCCCCGTTCGCCTAAAACCGGGCTTTGCCCGATAGAATCAGGTTTTACGCTGAAAGATGTTGCCGGTTCGCGCAAAACAGGGCACATTGAAGGTGTGGGGGCGATGTCCGTCCCCTCAAACAACCGGAGACAACACCATGAAGAACCAAACCATCTACCGCGCTCGGAGAGCGCGGCGAGCGCGGGCCATCGACGCCGCTTGGAGCGGCGTATTGGAGGCCGCGGTGGCCTACCATGAGATGCGGTTGAGGGCGATCTGCGCGCCCATATTGGAGACTGACGCTGCGCTCGCCTTGGCGCGCGCAGCGCAAGAGGAGTTTTACGTAGCCTCTGACAAGCTGCAGAACGCCCGTCTCGATGCGGGTATTCTGGACGGTCCCCTTCCCATCCTAAACTTCTGGGAGGAAGAGAAGTAGGCCATCAGAGGCCGTTGCCCGTTAGAGGGCATTGAAACTCCCCCTTGCGCAAGGCCGGGCTTGCACAAGGGTTCTCACCTCACCCCGGATCGGAGATAACACCATGAAGTTCTCTCGCGCGGCCCTGGCCGTCATCTCTATCGTTGATCAGGACAGGCGCGCCGAACAGGCGCGCCTGGACCACCTGCGCGCTCGCCGTGCGGCCGCCTTCGAGCGCCTGCGCACCGACCTCGCCACGATTGATACCTGGCAGCGCCAGGATGCGCAGGGGCGGTGGTTTCTGAGTGCAGCCGATGAGGCTGCGCTGGAGAAGGCCCTGGACCGGGCCTCCCGCGCCGGACTCGCCGTCCAGGTGGCCGCCATCGACTCCGTGGGGATCACCCTGTTCGTTTCTGGAAACGCGGTGCGCTTCCAGACCAAAACGGTCGAATAACCGAGGGGAGGGGAGCAGAGGCTACGTTAGCCTCTGATCCCCTGCGCGGTCCTGATCAGACCGCGCGCATGGTGTCAAAATAGCCCGGCTGTCTCTTCGGAGATAGCCGGGCTTTTGTCGTTTCCTCTCTCGCGGCGGCCCGATCGGCGGGCCGCCGCGAGAGACGAACGGATGGATCCAGATACCGCGCCTGGATCGGTCCGAAACCTACGCAGCGCGGCATACGGAGAGACGATGACCAGCAACAGCAACACCACCACCACCACCACCATCACCGATGCGATGGCCGACGCCGTCGCAAGCCTCGCCCTTGCGAATCACCCCCTCAGCGCCATCGGCGCGACCTACAGCGCCCCTACCCAAGTGGGGGCGATCATCCCCGTGTCGGGGGGGAGCGCGCTCGCATCGGTCCGGGACGGCGGTCTGTGCGGGAGCGGCAAGAGCGATAAGGCCCTGCCCGTCTATCGGGACGGGGGCGGGTTCTTCCTCGCTCTGCTCTCGCCCGATGGCACGCCGATCCGCTTGGCCATCCCCGCCGACGCCGTTGCAGCGTGCGACGGCGTCTTTGGCGCGGTTGGGTATAACAATGCCGCCATCGGAACGGGCGTCGGCGAGCAAGCGTCGGCGCGTGTGCGCCGCGCGCACATCAACGTTCCCGCGCGCGGGATCGCAGGGAGCAAAGACAGCGCGAGCCTGCTCGCGCTGTGGGCGCAACAGGCGCCAGCCGATCCGCGTGAAGCGCGTCGCCCGGCTCTCGATGCGGCACGCGCCGCTGTGCATGAGGTTTGGGCGTTGATCCAAGATCTCGCGTCGGACATGCCGTTGGCCGACGCGCAGCGGATGGCAGGGCGGTTGATCGCGACGGGGCGTCAAGCGGCGCCCAAAGATGCGGCGCCGATGGCGAGCGCGCTTGACGCATGGATGGACCTCATCGCGCATGAGCGCGCGCTTGACGCTGATATCCCACGCTGGGATGTCAGCGCCGACGCGCTGCGCGAACACATCTCGTCGCTCACCCCGGTAAGCGCAGAGGAGATCATCGCGCACCTGCGCGAACAGCTTGAGCAAGCCCGCGAGCACATCGCGGGCTTGGAAGCGCTGGCAGCGCTCCCAGAGTAGCCCGTCCACGTCGAACAGCCCGGCACAGATGGTGCCGGGCTTTTTGCTTTTCCGATCTCTGCTTTTATATCTGCGTAGCCTGCGTGTCGCCTGCTACGCATCTCACCCCCACCACCGGAGTCCTCGATATGGATCCAACCCTCGTATGCATCATTGTTTGGGCCGTCGCCACATCGGCGGTCCTTATTGCCGCGTACCTCGATCACAGATGCGACGTAGGATGAGCCCACTATACGTCGCCATCACCGTCACCGTCGCCGTCGCCGTCGTACTGGCGAGCGACGTGGAAGGTGACCGTGCGCTCGCCATCCTGCTGAGCGCGCTCGCCATCCTGGCGAGCGCGCTCATCGATCGCATCATGCAGTAGGCTTCCTGTCTACTGCGTGATTCACGTCGCCACACCCTACCCAACCGTGTTGGGTAGGGTGTCGCACCATACGTCGGTGCATCCCGGCCACCGACGTATGGTTTACCGCAATAAGCCGGGCAACAGGAGAAACAAGCCATGACCACCACTACCAACACTACCAACCTCATCGTTCGCGGTATCGGCCCCACCTTCCGCCCCTTGGACGTCGCGCTGGCGATCGTCCTATCGGCACAGCCGTATGCTGGGCTCGTCCCCTACATTGAAGGACGTCCAGGCGTCGGAAAGACGGCGGGCCTCCTTCGTCTCATGCCCGACGTCGTCCATCGCCCGGCTTCGATGCTCCGAGAGGAAGACCTCACCGGGCTCCCGTACGTCGCTGACGGCGTCCTTCGGACGTCGCCCGGCGCCTTCGCCGCTCGCGCTCTCGCGGCAACGGCTGACAAGCCGCTGGCGCTGTTCATTGACGAGATCAACACCGCGCCTCGATCGTTGATCGCTGCGCTTCTGTGCGGCTTGCTTAACAATGAATGGGGCGCGACGACGTTCGCGCCGTGGGTTTATCGCGTCGCGGCCGGAAACCCAATGGAGCTTGCAGCTGGCGCCGACGTGAGCTTCTCGCGTCCGGCGCTCCTTCAACGGTTCGTCCACCTTCCGGCGGACGAGGAGTTCGACGTCGCCCGTGCGGCGTCGATGTGGATGTCGGACCTGCGCGGTCCAGACCCGTTCGACGTCGCGCAGGGTGTAGCCCCGGAGGGTCGGACGTATTACCTGCCGTTGCTCCCGGCGCAGTACCGGGACGCCTGCCCCGGTGCGATGAACGAGGTATTGACATACCTCGCGTCGAACACCGGCGCGTCAATCGCGTCCGTCGCGCGGATGCTGCAAGCGTCCGATGCAGAGCAGTTATCCAAGAAGGGTTTTGCGTCCTTCCGTCAGTGGCATTGCGTCGGTTACTTCCTCGCCGTCGCCGATGTGCTGTACAGACATCACGGCGACCTCACCGCCGTAATCGACGCTGGGTTGTCAATGGTTCTCGCGGGAACCATCGGACAGGAAGAAGCCGCTGGTTTCAGCGCATGGCGCGCCGCTGCGCGGTTCGCCACACCTGAAGACGTCCTATATGGACGTGCGCAGATGGCGGATCAGCCCGCACACGTCGTCGCCATGCTGGCCAGCATGGCAAGCGAGGTCGCCTTGAACGCCGTGCTTGGCACGGCGTGGGCGAGGTACGCGGGTACGCGCACCGCCGACGTCCCACCGGAGGACATCGCAGCCCTGAAGGCGGACGTCAAGATGCGCCTTGCCGACCCGGAGGATCCGGCGCATCGCGCGATGGTCGGGTACGTCGGCGTGTTGTCGCAGTGTGCGGCAATGCGACGTCAGGACGCGCTCATGGGAAACGCTCTGCGTATTCACCCGTGGATCACGCAAGAGGCGTTCCTGATCCCCTCGATTAAGGCGGGACTGACGCCGCAGCTTGTCAAAGAGCTGACAGCGGCGTCGCACACTACCCGCGTGTGACGTAGGGTGAGAAGGCGCGCGCCATCTATCTGCGTGCGCGCGCCATTTACTACAGTTATTTACCTCTACAATCAACCCACCGGAGATCACTATGACCACGTCTACCATCACGCTCAACCCAGCGACCCTCTCTGTTGGCGAACAAGCCGTGCTTGCGTCGCACGTCAGTATGCGCATCCGTCTCGCCATCGCGCGCGCGGCCGAGAGCCGGGATCAGGAGCTTGTCCTCCTCGCGTGCTTTGCGCACGTCGGAAAGATCGTATTGATCCCGGTGGAACCGGGCGCGTACCCAGAGATTGACGCGCCTGCATGGTCCACCGAAAGAGGCCATGTGTTCGTGCGTCACGAGGTCGCCGAGATCCACGACGTGGATCTTCGCGCGCAGGGGACGTCGCCCGTGCGTTCCATGCTTGACCGCGTGCAGGGTGTCGTCATGCATGAGGTTGGGCATGTGCTGTATCGGCACATCGCCCGTGCGCGTGACATCGGCGCACCCGCTGACGTTGCGAACGTACTTGGGGATTGCGAGATCCACAGAGCGGTCCCCTCGATCGTCGCCCACGTCGATCCGTGGATGAAGGCGACGTCTGGCGGTGAGTCGTGTACCTTTGAGCGCTGTTGCCCCGAAGAGTACGCACAGGCGGTGCGTATCCACGGCGATCACGTCGCCTGGGAGAACGTCTACGCTGTTCTCCCCCCACCACCACAGAAGAAGCAAGGTCAAGGTGGCCAGGGGCAAGGTCAAGGTCAAGGGAAGCCCGCGCCTAAGGGGTGCGGTTCGACGCAAGCCGGGGCGTCCATGCCCGGCACGATCCGCGATGAGCAAGGACGCGAGGTACCTGGACCTCTCGTTGACGCGAACGCGGTCAAGCGCGCTGCGCAAGGCGCGATCGAGAAGGCGGACGCTATCGCCCGCGCCGCTGGACGTGGTAGGGGTGGTGGTCACGTCTCGCGCGCCTTGCGCGAGCTTGCCGATATGGAGACGACGCACCGCGTACCCTGGCGCACCTTGTTTCGACGTGCGCTGGCATCGGCTGTGCAAGGGCAGGACACGCGCGAGACGTACGCGCGTCCGAACCGGCGTCAGACGTCGTTCGGGGCGGTGATTCGCAAGGGCGAGGTTCCGCAAGGCGTCAGCGTCGCCGTCATTGTGGACGTCTCCGGCTCGATGTCTTCTGTCCTGCCGGATATCATGCGCGAGACGGCTGGTCTTGCAGCCGTGGGCGCGTCCTTCTTCGCTGTCGCGTGGGATACGCGCGAGTGTTCGCGCATCTCGGAAGGGAGCGACGGACGCGCGCTCATCCGATGGGCACGCGGCTTGGAGGGGATGGGCGGGACGTCAACGGCGCCTGCGTACCGCTTGCCAGAGGTACAGCGTGCCGACGTCGTCGTGTTCATTAGCGACCTCGACACGGACTGGCCAGACCAGTCCCGACTGTGCCCGCGACGTCACATCGTGGTGACGAATAGCCGCACCAACGGCGTCCCCGACGCATGGCGCGCGCGAACCACCATTGTCCGTGTCACAGAGTAGTCCTACAGAGTAGTCCTCTTTCTTCCTCCTTACCGTGTGCGTGGATATCGGCGCGATTCACGCACATCCTCTCAACCTTAGCGCCACAGGAGATCACCATGGCATCCCCTCTCATCACCACTATCGAGTGCGCCGCTGTCCCCGGGCACGTCGCGCGCAAGTATAACATCCCCGCTTCCGCCGATGCGGACATGCTGGTTCACGCGATCCGTGCGGCGCTCCCGTCGCTGCACGGGAAAAGGGTTGAGTTCATCGGCGGACACGTCGCCGTATACGAGCCCCACGTCAAGCTCACGGCGGGCGCGTCGCTCGCGCTGGACATCCAAGCGAAGGGTGCCGTGGCATGGCGCCTCGATCTGTTCGGCAACCTAATCCCCGTCGGTGTGCCCGATGCAGTACACGCTGACGTCGATGCGGCATGGGCGCGCTGGCGCAACGGCGCGTGCGGATCCAACCTCCTGACGTGGGTTAAGGAGGCGCTTACGCCCTTCGCCTATCCCACCGGGGGAGCCGGGACGTATTTCGTCAGCGCTCCCAACGATGCGACGTACCGTGCCACCACAGCCGCGTGGAGACGCGACGGCATCTTGCGCAAGTGCTCCATCTTTACGATGGAGGCAACCGTTGACAATATGCGCGAGCTTCTTGCGCAAGCAGCGGAGAAGCTGCAAGCAGAGAAGCAACGCATTGACGCGATGGCCGAGGGGGCTAAGAAGGTCGCCGCGCGAGAGCGATTCGCGGCATCCCTTGAGACGTGGTCGGGTGCTATCGGCGCTCCCGTCGCGACGTTGAACGGGCTCGCTGAGGCCACCACCACCGACGCTGTGGCTGACATCCTCGCATCGTTCGCCTTCTGAGCGGGCGATGCTCCCCTTCATACCCGACGTGGTGCAGGTCTACTGCATCACGTTCCTACTCGTCTTCACCCTAACAAGCATACTCGACACAGGAGAATAATCATGTCCTATTACTCTGAGAAGATGGATCTATGGAAGAAAGAGCACGCGAAGAACGACCGCGAAGAGTCGGAGCTGCTTGACGTCAGCAACGTCAAGATCCTGACGTCTGACGATGACGTCAATGACGCGCTCCTGTCGTTGCGCGGATGGGCGCGGTGGTTTCCTCGTGGTGCGGGGTCACGGGCGATGCGGTTCACTGAGCCGGGGATTGAGTTGCGCGATCGCACGCTGTACCCTGACAGCCCGCACATCCATCAAGCTGTGGACAGCTTCGGCGCGTACACAGGGACGTTGGTTACGGTGTCCCGCGCCGTGGTCGGGTACGTCATCTCCGCCACCGGAGATTGGGTTGAGACGTGGGGCGGACCACGCGCGTCCAGCGAGACGCACTTCCTAAACCGGGGAGGTGATCGCGCGTTCGCTGACTTCGATAGCGTCGAACGTGCGATGAAGCGCACAGACGGACGTCTCCCTCCGGAGTGGATGTACCACCGGCTCCCCCCTGTGTTGCGTGCGGAGCTTGTGGACGCGCACGAGAAGACGCGTGACACATGGAAACGTGTGTACGCGACATATCTCTACACGGCGCTCCCTATAGAGGAGCGCTTGGATATCATGCCCGTGTCAACGTGCGACGGGCATGGGATCGACGTGGTTCTCTACGAGAAAGCGCTGCGAAAGACGCGGCGCTTCCACGTCGCAGGACCAGAACGGGACGCGCAGGATGCTGCGCAGGATACCGCCTATCATCTGCCGGGGGATCCAGAGTACACATACCCGCTGCTGAGCCGTCCAACGGACCGCTCGTTGAACGTCGGCGTGTACGCGCACAGCTATAAGACCGACAACGCCTTGTCGGCATTGTCGGTCTTCACAGGGTACGCGTCTTGCGAGACGGTGCGGGTAGAGCCGATCCTGTGCCCGATCACGGCGACGTACATCGGCGTCAAGGTCAACAAAACCGAGGTGATGTTATGACGCAGCAATACGACTGGACATCGGCGGGGGCAACGGCATCCGCAGAGCGGATCGCACGCTTCGAGGACCGGGTGTCCCGTGTGCTACGAGACGTAGCAGGCGGCAGGTTACCGACGTGGACCGACCCCACGGCCTATATGGCCCAGGGGAGGGATTGCCTTGTGTTCCCCATGGGAGGCCGCGCGTTCGCGACGTGGTACTCTGGCCGGTGGGTAATGATCCACGAGACAGATCTCGGTATCGAGGCTGACGCGGTGACGTTCTCCTCACATGACTGTCGCGATGAGTCGTTCCAGATCCACCCTATCCGCGTGGCGCCGTCGGTCTACACGCTCACCGAAGTCTCCAACCGGGGGCGCGTCAGAGGAGGCGCGCAACCCTTCGGTTTCGTTTGCACTAACGTCTGGGGCGCAGACAGCTATGAGGATCGGCGTGTGTTCTACCCGTGGGGCGGGCATATGGTATGGGAAACCGCGCTGTCGGCGGTGTTGCAGAAAGACGCGCGCGTCTTGCCACATCTCGCGTCGTCCCCCCGTCTCCCCGACGCATATGTACGGAGCGATTCGGCGCTGGCCGCGTACGCGGACGACCTCTCGGTGGTGCGCGGTCTGCTCTACGCGCATGTGTTTGACGTCGTGGAGGTCACGGGTGTTACGCGGCACGATGACCTCGTGTCCGGCACCGTATACTTCCGGCACAAGTATACGGGAGAGCACGCGACGCGAATCGTACGTCTCGAAGACGACGTGCTGGACTGTATGAGTGACGTCGTATGGAGCATCTACGATGCGTGCCGTACGAGCGTCGGACCTCAGCCGTTGTTCCGCCCGGTGGAAGGTATCGGGGTCACGGGCACCGAAGGGGCGCTGCTCCTCTCGGGTATGACGACGGACGTCAAGCACACACGTCCGCTGCTGTGCGTCGTGCCTCAGCGTTGCCCTATCACGGGTATCCTGTCAGGTGTAGTCGCGCAGCCTTACTGTGCGTACGACTCCCGCAGCGGGATCCGCCGTAACGCATTCGACCGGGGTGAGTACATCGCGGCTACTTGAGAAGGGTTTGGATTACGACGTCAATGCCGCGTAATCCGAGCCCGACCTGCACCCCTACAACGAAACCGACTCCGATAGCGACGACGCTATACCGGAGTAGCCCCGCCAGTTTGATCCAAGTATCATGTCTGGCGGTTTTGTTTTTCTCTGTCGCCTCATGCGCAGCCGATAGCCGCTCAACCTCGGCGCGTAACTGATCCACAGCAGCCCGCGTCTCGTCTGCGCTGGCGTCTTGTGCGCGCTCAAGGCTCTGGAGTGCCACGGCGTTTTGCGTCAGCGCGGCGAGCAGTCTGTCGGTCGGCGTGGTCATGGGCCTATACCATGTAGTGGACGTTGTTTCTCGCCTCTTCGCGTGTCTCCTGTGTGCGCGTGTGCGCTCGCGCTCGCCTATCGGCTGCACGTTGCCGCGCGTACGTCGCTTCCTGTACCGTAGGGACGTGACTCAGCTTCTTGTGGTAGGCCATGCCGAGAGCGAGGAACGCGGTCCATACCCCGTCCACCACAAGCCAGCCCAGCGCGGGCAACGGCGGGGCGAGAAGCTCAATCCCTAAGCAAACGCACGTTACCGTTTGCAAGGCGATCCATGAGCCCACTACCCCTCTGTCGAGGATTAGGTCACGGCGCAGCAGCCATGTCACGGCGGGCATGATGATACTCGCTGTGCTGAGAAGCAGCGCCCATACGATAAGCCAGGGGAGCATTACGCGCCGCTCCGGCGTGCGCCTTGCGTCAGTTCCCATACCGTTGTCACGCTAACCGAGTGCGTGCCACTGGCGTCCCACGTCGCGAGCACCGTGATGGCGCCGTCGTCCAACGTCACAGTGACCGGCGCAGGCAACACGCACTGATGCGGGCCGACACCCTCGAAGGTCTTGTCGAACCTGCAAGATGGTACGCCGGTTTCACCCGACTCCCGCAGTAAGCGGATGCGTACTGACGTGGCGCTACCGCCAAAGGTTGCGCTGTCGATTGCGACCATGCGGAGGAGCGCGATACCGTTCTCGCGGCTCACCGCACAGGACGCTTCCGCTGACGTCCCCGAGGTGACGGCGACGGTAACGAAACGCTCCGTGTGGCGGAGGTCGCTGGGCATTACGCGATCACATTCAGGACCACGAGGGTCACGGTGATGGAACCGGCGTCAAGCACCGACACGTTCGCGCCTGTCGTGGTGACTTTGATGAGCGGCGACGCGGCGGACTGTAGGAAGTCAATGCCCTTGCCCTTGAGGCCGGGAGGGTCGTTGGCGAACAGGCGTCGAACCCCGGTGCCAGATGACGTGAAGATGTTTTCCGCGTCAATCCAGCGGTCGTCGTCACCTGCGTCGCCGAGGTCAACGACACACGCGCTCACGGCCCCACCGGAGAACTCAGTGGTGAGGGCGAAGTAAGCAGCGAGGACCATTGAACCGGCGGGGATGTCACGTCCAAAAGAGATACTCTCTGACGTCGCAGCGGCAGTAAGGTCAGCGTGGGTAACGGTCTTGCTCACCGACCATACGCGGGACTCCGCCCCCACCATGCCAGGGGCGAGCAGCGCCTTACCGGCAGTAGCCGCAGTAAGCACGCGACCAACGACGTAAGCGTTGGAACCGGGTGAGGTGGAGTACGCCCCGGCAGTGTCGCTCAGGTAGAGCGGATCACCTGCCGCACTGGCGCTGAAGTTACCGTCGATGATGCGCCATTCGCAGGCAGCCTGGAACACGCCAGCCGCAGCGATGGCGTGCTTCGCCACCAGCAACCGGGTGTTGCGCAGGGACGCAACACCGTTTGCGTCAGCCTTGACAACGCGCTGATACCCCGACGTCACGCCGGTAACAGCGAGGATATCCCCGGCGGATACAGCCTCGGCGACGTACACGCGAAGGATGTCGCTGTGCGTACGTTGGTCGCCGTTGCGACGATTTAAATCACCAGCCATGAATGAGTACTCCTTTACGTCTAATATAGTGAGATTAGCGTGAGATTCGGCTCGCCTTTTGTAGCTCCTCCGTCGTGCGCGTCTCCTCTTTATGGATCCAAAACTCCATCTCTCGGATAGCGCGGCGGTGCTCGTTCGACGGATTATACAGCGTGGTCTTGGCGAGGCCCAGCCAGTTTGTCAGGAAGAACGCCGCCATCTTGCCCATCTCATCGCGAGTGTACGGGTTCTTGTAGTACATCGTATCGAGCAAGCGGGGCAACGTCATACCTACAACCGGCAGGGCTTGGAGCAGCGCGTACTCGGTGGTCGTTAGCTGTGGGCGCTGCGTATCTGGATTACGCAAGTAGTCTGGGGCGCCGCCGAGGGGATTGTACTGTCCCCCCGTGATGCCCTTTGCGACCCACGCTTGGCTTTCGCTCACGCTGATGAGCCCGCTCTTGCCCGTGTACCCATCGGGATGAATCGTCCCCTCCGTCATCGCCTCATATATGGGCTTCAACTGAGGGGCGAGGTTGTCCGCAAAGGGGTCGAGCATCTGTGCGTAGATGTTCGACGCGACTGTTCCCTCGCCCATCGCCTCAGCGAGCATGGCCAACATGCCCATGACCGGCACCAGCGCGAGCCCAGCCACGTCAAGCTGAGTCATACCGGGAAGGATACCGGTGAGGTGCGAGTAGTGCGTGCCGGGGTTGCGCTCGTCGATTACCTGTCGCTTGCCGTCGTCGAGTCCTACAGGCAACAGCCCAGGCCGGGAACCCTTCGTATAGTCTGGCGCCCATGCACGAGCATAAGCGTCAAACTCGTCGAAGTCCTCTTCGCCCATCGCATCCCGAAGCGCACCGGGAAGTAGCTCGTTGTAGAGCGTACTGAAGACGTGAATCTTCTGCCACGGCCCGTTCGTTAACGTCGGGCGCTGTGCAAAATGGGCGAGCTGCGTACCCACGAAGCGGTGTGCGAGGTGCCACCACCGGTAGAAGGGTACCGCACCAAGCTGCGTAAACACGGATGCCCTGCTCACGCCATGTGCCCAATCGAAGAGGGCCTCGTTGGTCGCCTTCGCTGCGTCGTCCAGGCTTGCACCGTTGCGTAACTCTTGCAGGAAGAATGCCATGCGCGTGCGGTGTTGCGTCATGGTGGCGAGGTAGTTCGCTTCGCGCCCAAGGTAGTTCATCGTTGCCTTGGTCCGCTCAAGCGCGCGCTGTCCTTTGTTCCGCGTCAGCATCATCGAGGCCATGCGCGATATCTCCGTCTGCACGGTGCGCTCGGCCATGCTATCGGTTACCCCCCGGATAGCTGCTTGACGTCGGAGGTCGCGTACCTTGTAGTCCTTCCCGCCGAGGGTAACCACGTCATCGGGGTTCGTGGTCGGGCTCAGCACGCGGGCGCAGTCGGGGTCTATGATCGCCCCCAGCAAAGGAAGGTTCTTCTTCCCGAGCTTGGCCAGGATCTTCCCCCCGCCCGGCATGTAGGTGAGCATCTGGTAGGGGGCCATACGGAACGCCGCCATTGTGCCCCGCGTAAACCACATCTGGCCCATGTCGCCGAGGGCTGCGTAGGTGAAATACTGCGGCTTCGGCAAGACAACACCCGTCACCATGTCCATCTTATACATGTTCCACAGCGTACCGAGGGCACGGCTGGCACGTTGCGTGACCGTGTTAGCAGCTTCGGGGTGGAACATGTCAAACTCTTTGACCGCCCCGTCCATGCTCTCTGTGATGGCGTCGAGGATTGTGCCCGGTACATAGCTGTCTTCCGTCAGTTGTACCGGTGTTTTGTCCACCTGTTTCTTGGCGAGGGGTCCGAGCGCGACGTCCTCTGTGCGCTGTGTGATGGGCATTTCCCACTTCACAACATCCTGCAACGCCCGATTGAAGTCGTGGAAGCGGAAGGCGTTAGCGGGCGTGTTGAGTATCCGGGTCATGTCCTTCGCGCGTTCAGCGCTCAGCGGGAGGTCGGCACTCTCCAAGACGTGACGCGCTACCTTGATGCCAACGGCTTGCGCAAGTCCGCGCGCAGCCAGGGTCACGACACGACCTTCGCGCATGTCTACGTTGCCGCTTCCGCGCAGCGCTACGGTGCGCTCGCGCATTAAGCCGAGCCACGTCGCGAAATCCGGTGACTCACTCAATGTGAGCACGGTCATCTTGCGGAAGCTTTCCGCCTGCTCGGGCGAGAGCCCCGTCGTCCAGATGCGAGCGAGCCCGTCCAGCACAGGGTCAGTGTGTACTCCGCCGTCCTTCCACCGGTTGAGTATCTCCGTCTTGGCCGAAATGAAGAGGCTCTCCCCTCCGATGTTATTCATCACCGTTGGGCCGATCGCCGTCTCGAATGCGTCGGTGTTGTCCATGTATTTGATCAGCGTGGGCACGATCTGATCGGCGCCACCCTTGTAGGCTGCACGAGCGACGTGAGCAAGCTCCTCCATTGTCCGGTTGATGGAGTTTTCCGCGTACCTTACCGCCTGCTGTCCGGCTGCGTGCATCCGCCCGGTGCGTCCCATCGTCGGGTCTTGCGCGATCTTGTGGACGTAATCGCGCAGCCAGCGGAACGGCTTGGGCACGCCGTTCTTCCCGTCCATCTTGCCCATGATGTACGCGATGGCGAGGTTCTCGGGCATGTGGATCTTCGCGGCGAGCGAGCCGGTGAGGTCGTCCAGCACGCCTTGAAGCAGCGCCATATTGGGGCGCCAGTCGGGGAGGGGCTTGATACCCGTCTCGATATAGTCCGCCAGTGCGGTTGACGCCTCGGTTCCCAACGCGCGTAGCTTCGTAAGCACAGCCGCCATCCCTGGCAGTTCTGACGTCGGTACACCCTGCGCGATCAGGCTCTCGTGGATCTGTTGTTGCAGCGCATCACTCCCGGCGGTGACGTCCAGGGTGTCCGTGTTGACGTGAATCGTCTGCTCGGATACCCGTGTCGTAGCTGCGTGGTTCTTGCTCCAGTACCGGGGCATGGTGCCCTTCTCTTTGGCGGTGCGCATCCCTTGGCGGAACAGGCTGGCTGTGTTCTTCATCGACGCGCGCCAGTTTGTTGCGGACTCAAGCGTGAGCATCGCCTGACGCTCAGCCGCGATGCCCTTCACCGCCGAAGCTTTCTTGGCTGCGTTGGCCGCACGTTCCGCTGTCCCCTTCCCGCCCATCGCGCGGAGGGCCTTGCGTTCAATCTTCATCGCTGCGGCTACCCGATCAAGCAGCGCTGAATCGTGGACGGTGTAATGCACATAAACGTCGTGCCACTGTTTACGCGACGCCTCGACCAGCTTTTCCTGGGCTTCGCGTGCCGCCACCACCTTACGCTGCGTCGCTTCACGCAGCGCCTTGTACGCTACGGGGTCAGCGGGAAGCACCTTCTGTGTGTCGTACAGTTTTGCGGTGGCCTCGCCGAACGCCCGTTCAGCCCGAAGCGTGGGCCGCACCTTCGGGTGTGCGTTGTAGAGGGCGTTTAACTCCGCTTTCAACGCCGCGTGTCGGCGCGCCTTCGCGGTGAAGGAGCCGTTAAACTTCAGCGCCTCCGCCTGTGTCTTGAGCGCGTCCTCCAGTGCCGCCACTTGAATGCGCAAGGCGCGGCCTCGGTCCATCGCGGCGACGTCACCGGCGTCAAGCTGCTTACGCAGGTCGGCAAAGGTCTGTCCCGCGCGTGCGTGGTCCGCAACAGCCGACACATGCGCAGCCACTTGCGCGTCGAACGCAGCCGTAGTCGAGCTTACGTTCTTCTCGATCTCTTTGAGATCGTCCAGCCGCGTCTCGCGACGGCGTAACCGCTTCGCCAGCTTGAGCGGGTCGATCTGTGAAGCGTCGGGAGGATCGACGTGACCGGCGTTGTTCAGTTCATCGAGCGTCTGCTGATACGCAGCGACACGCGCGTCACTCTGGGCCTTCGTTTGGGGAGCGTCCCGGTTTAGCTCATCGATCTTGCGCACGTCGATCGCCTCTTCCGAGCGCGCCGCCATGTCAGCGATCATCTGCTGACGCAGGAGCATGTACGCCTCGGGGTCGCTGCGCTCCAACTCCCCCATCGCGCTCGTAAGGCTTGCCGATGTGTCTGCGAGGTGGTCTATCTTGTCGGCGAGGGCGTCGATCTTGCGCACCCGATCGCCCGCCTTCCAGACGTTATACCCGTCGTAGGCCACCTTGCCCACCTTCGCCCCGCCGAACGTGACGGCAGTAAGGAAGTCTACGTCGAAGAAGTATCCCGCCGCCATACCCATCTGGAGGAGCGCGGACGATGCTGTTGCGTCGCGGGCGAGGTTGGCTTCTTCGTGGCTTACCCCCTCGATCAACCGAGCGTAGAAATACGTCGGGAGCGCAGCCCACTCGGCTGCTTCTTCGTGCAGCTTCGTGCGGTCCATGACGTGTTGTATGTGCCGCTCTTCAACGAGGTCGAGCAAGCCACTGGTGCCGATCATCCCGGCGCTGAGCGCGATAGGTAGGGGTACTTCGGGGTCGGTCCACCCCGCCATCTCGCGCAGTGTGCGCACCCCCGCCGCTGCGTAATGCCCAAGGCTGACGCTGTCAAACAGGTACGACCATGTGCCTTCGCGTTCCATGTGGTCTGAGTCCGGCGCGATCACGTCTTGTCCCTTCAACATACGTTGCGGGGAGAGCATGGCGACGGCGCCCGAGATGCCCAGGGGCAGGTCAGTGAAGCCCTTGACGATCTCAGGCTGGCTCTTGTCGGGGACGTAGACGACGCCGCGTCCGGCTGCGGCAACGCTGGCGATGCTTCGCCCCGCCTGAAGACGTGCCCACTGCACCGCCTCTTCACGTTGCTGCGGCGTGGAGGAGAGGAAGTCTACTTTGTTGTCGGCAAGCCACTGGTGATAGAAGCGTTGCTCAAGAATGTCCCGGCTCGCGCCGAGGTTAATCAGGGGCACGCCGGACGGGGATACGGTGACATGTACGCGGTAATCGTGGGGGGCGTTCGACACGCGCACGTCTGCGATGCGGGCGAGATTGACGCGCGCCTGCACCTCGGCGGGCTCGACACCATCTATGTCTACGGCGCCGTCGAACAACTCAATCGCCTTCTCGTATCGACGTCGCCCGTCCGCTGACAGCTTGTTGTCCGCGTAAGCCTCTTCCATTAGCTCGCGGTACGCAGGCTGGTCGGCCATCTGTTGCATGATCAACCGGATCTTGCGCCACTCCTCTTCGTCAGCGGTGAGCGGTGTCTTCGGCCCGACCGAGGGCACAGCGGACGGCGGAGGAGCAGCGGGCTTCGGCGGGGGAAGAGGAGGGAGCAGGCCCGCAATAGCGCCCTGTACGGTGCCGGGGGCAGGTGAAGCAGGTGCGAGAGGCGCGTCGGGTGGAGCGGGGGGAGCCTCGGGTACTGCCTTGGGCAGAGGCCGGATCGACGGCATGTCCCGCGCCTCTTGGCCGATCAGCCCATCCACCTCGCGGAGCGACGCGAGTACGTCAACGCCCGGCTTGACCTCCGATGGACGGTAGGTCGGATCGCGCTCAGCCAACAGCGCGTGAATCTGGCGCTGTACCGTGAGCCCGTTGCTGGGGATGAACGGCTTAGACGACACTTCCACTCCCGGCTGCGTTGCGTGAGCCCATCCGCGCTAACAGCGCGGCCCGCTTATCTTCCGCGTCCCGCTGTAATGCGGTTGTTGTCGCGTCGATGCGCATGGCGGTGGCGCTCTGTGCGGGTGCTACTTCGGCGGGCTGCTCAGCCTGAGACGTAGGGCGTGCAGGTACGGGCAGGCTCTGTGGCGCGACCCCCGGCTCCGGCGCGACGTCAGGGAGCGCTTGCCCCTGCTGTAGTTCTTGCGGCGCTTCGCTCTGGTAGCCTAAAGCGGGAGGGGGCGGACCACCGGCGAGCCGCGTGCCGCGTACCCGCTGGGCTTGTGCTTCTGCGTAATGTGCTGCGGCCTCGTTGTCGGTGCGGGCGAGGGAGCGCGCTGCGCGTAGCGTCTGCCGCATACCACGTCGGCCCCCACTCACACCGTCCAGTTGATTACGCAGTAGATCGGGGCGTAGTTCTGCGTAAGTCTGGGGTGCGTTGCCCTGCTTCAGCCGGGCGATCTCAAGCTCCGCCTGCTCTACGACCTTATCGTAGCCCTTGGCGTGCTGGCTGACGTACTCTTCGATCTCGTCGGGCGTCATGCGCCCTAACTGAGCCTGCCCCTCTGGAGTCATGGATAGCTCGATGAGCGCCATGTCCGCCGCGCCCATCTCGTTCGCCAGTGCCCACGAGTCGCGGGCGATCTTCGACGCATTCGCGCCGTACTTCCGCCCGATCTCGCTGAAAGACGCTTCGGCCAACTGGTTCGTGAAGTTCTCCATGCTCTCTACGGAATGCTTGTACGCAGGGATCTCGCCAAACTCAGCGGCAAGCTCATTCGCTTGCGCGGAGTTATCGGACTGAAGCACGTCGGCAATACTCACCTGCCCGCCGGATGCGCGCATAAGCTCGGTGTTCGCGTTGATGAGGAAGTTTTGCCGGGCTGCGGAGTTTGGCGGCATTGTGGCCATCGCCGCGTACATGTCCGGCACAATGTCGTACAGGTTCACGCTACCGCCCCCGCCCCCATACCCCGGTCCTCCTGTGCCGATCGACGTCAATACCTTGTTCGCCTCGGGCGTAAGGCCAGTCTTGAGTTGGACGTCAGTAAGTTCGGTCCTTGCCTGGATCGTCTCGTTGAGTACGCCCAGGTCTGCGACGCCTTTCTGTGTGGCTGACGTCGTGTTCTGGTTTGCAATCTCGGTTTGCGATTGCAAGATCGCTTTGAAACGATCGTCGAGGTTCTTGCGCGCAGCGTCAATCCGGTCGTCGATACTCTTGTTCGCATCGGTAAGCGTCTTCACCATCTCCTGCCTACCCTTCACGCCGCTGTCGAGCATTGACGAGTAGTTGTAGATGAGTTGCTCACGCTGCGCGTCGCTCATCCCGGCAGCGCCCAGCGACGACGGTGCGCCCCCGCCGAGCGCACCGACGAAGTTCGCGGCACCGTACTTACGCTCGATATTGCGTGTACCGGCGGCGCGCGTAAAGCGCTCAAGCTGCTCCGGGTCTTCTTGGAGCAGACGGATGATCTCGTCGCGGGTGGCCATTACTTCGCCCCCGGCACGAGTGACGTGAGCCCGGCTTGCACTGCCTGACTGCCATCGGGGAGCATCATCTTCGCCGCGCTCAGTCCGGTGTTGATGCCCGTCTGGATGTTCTCGCGTCGGCGATCGTGCATCTGGTTCATCCGGGCGAGGATCTCTGCTCGGCGCGCCTCAGCAAAAGCTTGGCTCATCTGCTGTGCCTGCATGGCGCTCTGCGCCCCAGCTTGGGCAACCGCCGCAGAGCCGTACTGCTGCATCTGTGCCTGCTGTCGGGGGTCCATCGACCCTCGCGCAGCCATCGTCTGCTGAGCAGCGACGGCTTGACGTGCGCTGTCCATGCCCTGATCGCGCATCTGGCCCATCTGGCCCTGCGAGAATCCGAGCTTGCCTTGCTCCATCTGCGCTACGTCGCTGCGTAGCGCGTCTTTGTTCATGCGTGCGAAGTTTGCCATACCCGTAATATAGTACGGGTTAGGGGAGGACGACCACGAAGATACCGCGAGATCGCACGCGCACAAGGGGGCAGTCACCCCACAAGGCGACGTCGGCTGTGTGCCAGCCTTTGTCCAGTTCGACCGTGTGTGAGAACGTGAACACCCGATCAGTGTAGTACGAGATTGCGTTGCCGGGGCTCGTCCAGTTTGGCGGGAACGAACGGGTCGTGTGCGTGACGCGCGAGCCGTTTAGCCGCAACGCGATGCTCCCCGCCACGGGACGGGCAACCGACTCAGCGTCAACGCCCAGGCTACAGTGCGCAGTGATCACCACGCGAGAGTCGTCGCGCGGAATGAAGAAGCGCGCCCCCGCCCCGATGAGCGCTTGATACGCGCCATCCTCTGTCTTGGTGGGCGTAGAGATGAGTCGAAAGACGTCGAGCGGAATGACGGCGCTTCCGTAGGCTACGCGGGTAGCTGGGCGAATGACACGCGACGGAAGCTTGACCGATGCGTCAAGGGTGAAGTTGGGTTCGGTCAACCCGCCGTGCAGCACATCCAGTGTACTGTCCGTTGGGTTCGGGTCGTAGACGTTCTTGTTGACCCCGTTGCTTGTGAGCACGGCGCCGGAAGAAAACACGTTCGGTACGGTGATAGCGGGCATTACGCAAGCACCTTTGCTCGATAGCCGAGCGCGATGATGTTGGCCTCTTCCAGCGTAATCGTCGCGTTGTCGCCGAGGTTCGCGCCAGACGCAGACACAACGAGCCGCGCGCCCGTCACTGTTCCTGCCGCGAGGTCCGAGCCGGAGAAGATGTAGCTGAGATCAACGTGACTGAGTGACCCCGTTTCAATCTCTATGATCCGCTGCGTCCAGGTGAAGTTGGTCCATGTGCCCCCGATGTTTAGCTGTACCGCGAGCACCCCGTAACCGCGTGTGTAGGTGGATGTAACCGACGTAACGGCTACTTGGGCCTGTATCTCCAGGCAGCCCACGAAGTTGTTTTGCGTTGCGTCAGTCGTCTGGCAAGAGAACGACACCGACATATTCTCGGGCGTACCGAGGGCGGAGCCGACGACGGCCCATGTGGCGGAGGACAAGCTGACATACCCATACGACGACCCTGCGTAGGCGTGCGTCCCTGCACCGAGGTCAGTTGCAGCGGACTCCGCGAACACGATGGGCGAGGGCAGGTGCTCGGGGCCGAGGGCGTATTCTCTTACGGACGTTGCCGGGTCGATGGTGTTCGTGTCCGCGTAGACCGAGGAGAACAGCGCGTTGACGTCCGTATGCGTAGCGGTCGCACCTTCAGTTACGGGAGTGTACGGCATGTTACCTCACGAAGTCAATGACGCCCAGGTGCCACGCGCCCAGGTATATCGGGTAAGAGGATGTTGACAGCGAGTCCCATGCGTTGTCCGGCGCCTTCACGCTGCGTACGACAAGCTCTACCGACGTGATGCCGGGGCTGTTGGGTACGACAACCGTGCGTGCGATTGGCGCCGTGAGGGCCGGGAACACGTTTGCCCAGGGGTCGTGCGCAAGGGTGATGGTGGGCGCAACACTCTCGATGACGAGCGCTCCGTTGACGCGCACCCCGATCTGCACGCCGAGGGTGCCGTCGTTCTGCGAACGGAGAAGCTGTACGTTGTAGAGGACGCGCAGCGCCTCCCCTCGCGTCTCCTTCGACCATGACTCGATCACCTGCCAGCCGACGCCCCGGTTGATGAGCGTACCGCTGGTAGCCGTGACCGGTGCTGTGCTGGTCAGCCCGCTATCCACGGCTGCGTGAGACTCGTAGTAGCGGAAGTAGCTGTCTGTTGCGAGGTCGTTACGGTCGGGGAACGCGCCAGCCGCGACGTGCTCACCGCCGACGTTGTGCGCCTGATCCGCGAGGGGCTGCACGATCTCGGCGAAGTCTTGTACGTCAAGCACGTCCTTCGTGGACGCTTTTCGTTTGGGGTATGCCCACATTATCTCGCCGTCCTCCCTTGTTCTGCGCGAGGCGATACCTCTACGCTGTAGCCGACGATCTCGCACCGGCTCGTACCCACGATGGAGAGCTTGATACTCTCGGCGCTGGGCACGAATACGTCGCACCGAACGACGTAGACACGTCGCCGTAACCAGTATAACGTACCGAGTGCGCCGTCGTCAAAGGCGGGTGGTGGACTCTCGGGGCGGTAGCACTTGATTGTGTGGGTGGACGCGACGGCGTTCATCCGCCCGTCACGGTAGACGTTCAAGGTGAGTGTCGCATCGTCGGTCGTTTCACGCAGCGTGACGTATACGGTGAGCGCCGTTGCCCGCGCCGTCTCGCCTGTCCGCATCCATGCACTGTCGATACGGTGCGTGCGTGCCGGAGCGGTGAAGTGTGCCGTCTCCCGCTCGATAACCCACACCGCACCGAGATGGTCGCCGTCTGTCGCCGTGACCTTGCCTGCGAACAGCCCGTGGACGTCTGCCCAACAGCACCCGTGGACGTCGCGGGCGTAATCATGGCGGCGCCATGCTTCACCGTCAAACTCCCACATCGTATTAACCCGCGTGCTACCCCCGGTTGGAAGGAACACCCTGTACAGGTTCTGTTCTGCGTCGATGTAGGACGACGCGCGACGCACCCGACCGATGTTGATCTCGGACAAGAGGTCTGCCACAGGGGACGAGATGTCACGCAAGCCTTCTTCGGGGATGAGGGCGTAGAAGCGTGAACCGAACAGCCACACCGCCCCACCCCTGAACGCTTGTACAGTGGCCGGAGCAGTGCAACCCACCCGCTCGTCTATCACCCTGGACACATACTCTCCCGCCTCGTCTTTCAGGATGACGTGAGTGGAAGAGGAGGTGAAGACGAGAACCCCTCCGCGCGTAGCACAGAGAGCACTGACGGGGGAAGGGAAGTCGAAGGGCGCTGCGTCGGCGGGAATGGTGCCCGGCTTGTTCGGTAGCGAGTGCCACACGCGGTTGGGCCAGTCCGGTGCGTGACCGATCCATAGGCGCTCATCGGACCATGCGGCAACGCGGAAGCGGGGCATCGGAAGGACGTGCGTTGCGGGAAGAACGAGCGCAGCGTCAGGAACGTTGTCGGCAAAGTACCCCGCGCTGGTGCCCCCCGTTGTGGCGAGCGGGAACACCTCGCCCCCAAGCGACACCTCGTACAGCTTTGTGTCCCCGCTGTTGAGCAGGTCGCGCGTGCGGCACAGGACGGTGCCGATTGTCGCGTCGCCGCCACCATCGATGTCACGCCAAAGAAGTTCGTAGGTGTACGCATCGGGGTTCGTGCTCCCGACCTGTATGCGCGCGGCTACCACCCGTACTTGCTGCGACCGTGCCGAGAGAGGAGAGAGGTTACCGAACACGTCAACGTGCTGCACCGCTGCCTGCCAAGCGGACGGCGGAACAACGACGTAATCAGAGCCGGGGTCAACGCGAGGGACGCCGAGTTGACACGTCCCCCATATTGGCTTGTCGCCGATGTTCGTCGAATACTTGTTGTATCCGCGATCCCACGCACCGTAGCCGCTGCTCACGGTCTTTTCGGGTCCGCTCAGCGAGGGTGCTCCCGGCGCGCGGTCGTACCCCAGCGGGGCCACGACCTCGCCGTCGTAGTAGTACGCGCGACCAAGCCACGGCACAATGACGATACCGTTGCCCGCCGCGATGAACGCCGTTGGCGGCTGGTTCGCGTCGCCCTGTGACACGGTATCGGTGATGACTCCCCCACTTCCGATGAGCGTGACGTATGTTTTCGTGGGTGGATCCCACGCCTTAATCGCGTCGCCGAAGTGCGCCAGGACGTGCGGCCTGCCGTACTTGTCGCGAAAGTACCCCACCCCTCCGGGCGTGCCGTGGTTGGTATCGTACACCTCAGACCCCTCGTGGGGCACGAAGGGGGTGGGGCCGGTGATGGCGCGTAGCCCGTGCTGTGTGCGGACGAGGTTACGGACGTCAGCAGCCTCGGCGAATGGCGCGATGACCTTCGCCAGTATACCGTCAGGTTGCACCTGCTCGGTCTGAAGCTGCTCACGTCGTTCCATTACTTTCCTTTGCCGGTGGCCTGGGGCACGAGGGGGAAGCGGGAGTTGCTTGTAACATCGACGTCAGAGATGGCGATATGTCCGAACACCGGATGGACGATAACGCACTTCCATCCTTCCAAGTACAGCATCGAGCTGACGCACACGCAATCCGCGTCGCGGTAGGTGTACACCGCGCCCGCGACAGGACGGGGAGGGAGGGACTTAGATTCTGGCATACTTCTTCCGGGTTGACGTGGGGAGCACGACGCTCTTTTTGCTTGTGCTCACGCCCTCTTTGTAACTCGCAAGTAGCTGCGCGTAAAGGCTTTGTTGTCCGATTGCGCGTGCCTTGTACGCTGCGGCGAGCTTTGCCAAAAGCTCACAGTGTGCGCGGGGGAGAGGCAGGAGCGCCTGATCGTCCACCAGCGCGAGCGGTTGGCGCACGCATCTGACGTCGGTCGGGTACGTCTCTTGCGGGAGTGGATCCAGAAAGAAGCCGGTGTAACTGCCGTTACTCCGCAAGGGGCGGGTGCGGTCCAGCACATGGCCTCGGTCGTTGAAGCCCACTCCGTCTGTTTGCGGGTCGTGCTCAGCGATGAGGTAATACTGCTCATCCGCCTCGACGTGCTTGTACGGATCTGACGTACCCGCTGTTACGCTGGTCTGCGCACAGTAGATACGCACCTTGACACCGCTGCGCATGTAGCTCAGCTTCGTGGGGGCGTCGGCGTATCCCAGCCAGTAGTCGAGCGGGTTGATTGTGACGCCCACCTGAGAGCCCGCCAAGGCGATGCTTGCTTCTGCGCTGGCGGGACTCGGCGCCGACTCGAAGAGCGGGTCACGCAAACCGCGCACAGACCGGATGCGCGTGTCGTGGTATCCGAAGCAGTATGTGTACCGGTACTTGCGTGTGCCCACCGGAGCGTACTGGAAATAGTTTTCGGGGGTTGACGCTACCGCCACCGCCGGGGCTTCTTTGGGGGCCGGGAGGTGATAGTGCGTGTCACGAAACAACGTGTAGGGATAGCCCGCGTATTGATTGCTCAGGTTCTCGTGCCGCTCCTGCCGGTACGCAGTTTCCTGCGGGAGAATCTTCATGGGCCACGAACCGTTATCGAAGTCGCGTGCAGTTACGTCGCGCACATGCTCGATGTCGTCGGGGAGCCAGATGTACGGCTGATAAATCCGGTACTCGATACCCGTGTCGGTCGTGTTGCGCCAGGGGACGTCAATCACGATCATGTCAGAGAAACCGGAAACGAAGATATCGCGAATGGTCCGACGTACCCACTGGCCGGTGACGGGTTCCTTCAGTTCGATCGTCCACCCGCGCCACAGCCCGGTGTACTCCAGGGGATAATCGGTGGAGAGCGCGCGGGTCAGCACAAGCGAGTCAGTGCCCAGGACCGACAACGTGCTACCGGAAGGCACGGAGTAGGGCGCGTGGATGGCCGTCTTAAACGTCTCTTCATTGAACCGCCCCGGATGGTCACGCACCATCTCGGATAGGGCGCGGGCGATGTCCCGGTTCGTGCCCTCGTTCGCGTTGTCCGTCGGGTCGGGGTGCCAGTCGAGGAGGTCGTACACCGCCTCGCGTAACTCAGCACGGGTCATGGGTAGGGACATCGCCGCTCCAAAAAGAGACGCCGGGAGTCACCCCCCGGCGTCGGCTGTACTGAAGGGGTTGTTAGCGAACGCAGTGTAGGAAGATGGTGCCGGTTGCGCCCGCCGAGATGGCTGCGGGGACGTGACCGATCACACACTGCGCGTTGGAGCTAATAGGCACCACTCCGTTCGCAGCGCCAGTGGTGACGGCGTCGTCTGCGCTGACACCGCCGGTGCCCGCCTTGACGGTGCCCTTCCCGCGCGCGAGGATCCAGCCGAAACTGCCGGATGCAATCTCGTGCTGCGCGACACCGACCACGCGGCTCAGGATGAGCGCAGACGTGGTAAGGGTACACTCGTACGCGGCTTCACCGGATGCGAGCACGCAGGGAGAACCCAGCGGCAGGGTTACGCCGTCCGCCTTGACGTACACCCACTCGCGGTCGCCCGCGTCGTAGTTGGTGTCGGTCGAGGCGCCGGATGCCCCTTCGACGTGGCGATGACCCAGCGGATGACGCTGCGTAGAATCGACCTGAGACAGAGAGATGTTGGCCATGTTCGATACTCCTTAGCGGGTCCAGCCGCCGGTGACAACGCCGTTACAGGCGAGCGCCTCGGTGTACATGCCCGCGTGCATTACGATCTCAAAGCGCCATGCGTCGAGATGGGGGATGCGGAAGGGCTTGCGCTTCTCAAACCAGCCACCGCCTTCCATGTCCGCGTCGTTGCCCATCGTATAGATCTGCCACGACTTCGTGTTCAGGATGTACACGATACCGTTTTGCGCGATGAGGGTGGCGTCGTCCACGTTCATCAGGGTGTCGAACATCAGGCGCCCGTTCAGGAAGGGGATACCGGGCTTCGCCGATCCATCCTTCGTCTCAGGCTTCCGCTCGTCCACGAGGTAAACACGGTCGTCGCGTACGCGGATATAGTTATAGAAACTGGTTTTGTCCGCGATGAGCAGGTCGGGCTCGGCGTACTTCCTGTGGAACGCGCCGCAGTCGTAGTACGTCTCACGCAGGACCGCCTCACCGTCGTCGCCCATGGCGGAGATGTTGCCGTATTGGTTATACCAGTCCACCAGTCCACCCGTGCCGCCGCGCTTGGTCACGCCGAAAACGGTGGATGTCTGACTTGCGGGCGCGGCAAAGGAAAAGACCCCGGTGCGGCTCCCGTCGAAGGAAGAGTAGGTGGTCGAGCCGTTGAACGTCAAGAATCCCCGGATACCGGCAGAGCCTGTCCCCAGGAGAAGCTGCTTGACGTGGTCCTGGGCGAAGTCCATGTACGCGGTGACGGGCTTCTGCTCGATCAGGTTCTCGACGTCAGTGTCACTGTTGATCTCGGCAAGCTCCTTACCGTAAACGATCCAGTGGTACATATACCGCGAAGCGCCGACGTTCCCCAGGATCACCTGATCGCGCGACACGTTGTCCAACAGCTCACTGCCGTAGGTCAGGATGGTGGTTCCACCGGGGCCGTTGGTGAGCAGGCGGAAGTCCTTACGCGGACCCTGCATCTTCTCTCGCGCAATACCGTTGCCGTCGAAGATCTTTTCGAGGATCGGGCTGAAGCGCCAGAAGGTGACGTCAAGTTTCGGGCTGAGGAACGCCTGAGCGGCCTCAAGGGCCTCGATTGTAAGCGGCATGGTGATGCTCCTATACTACCGATATAGTGGCATCACGCAAAAACTGGCCCTATTTTTTCGTCTGTCTTACCGCTTCTTTGATGGCGTCGCGTAACGGCAAGCGCTCAATCGGTGGGGGAGGTACAACGCCCGATGCGCGCTGCGCCCCCTCCACGCCGCGTGAAGGTAACTTCGCCCCTGTACGCATCCGCAGTGCCCGCTCGACCGCGAGCCGCTCAGGAACACCCCGATGCGTCTCCAGCAAGTAAAACTCTTGCGCCTCGCGGGGCTTGCCCACAAGCTGAATCGCAGCGTCCGGGTCGCGCCCATCCTTCAGTGCGTCGATAAAGAAGCGCGTATCCGGGTGGTCGGGGTCATGCAGTTGCGGGTGACGCGACATCTGGTCATCGGCCCACCCTTCCATCTGGCTGTGACGATAACCGTCCAGCCAGCGCAGTTCTTGAAGCTGCGCCTCATAGTCCGCAAGCTGCTGCTGGTACTGCGTAAGCTGAGGCGCGTATTCTTGGGTACGCCCGCGCAGCATCTCAAGCTCCCGCTGTGCCTCTTTCCATTCCTCGAAGTCGTCGATCTTCTTCTCGGGCGGAGCAGGCGCGGGGGGCTGTTTGTACTGCTCGTAGATGTTGCGTAACTCCTCCAGTTCTGTCGCGAAGGAGTTTCGCGCGTACCCGAACGCCGCATCCCACACAGGCTTGTGCTCAGCGGGGAGAGCGTCAAGGTTCCCATCCCACGCATCCCATGACCACGCGGCGTCACCGGCGGACGCGGGTGCGCTCTCAGGGGCAGACGTGCTTACGGCGTCGGTAGACGACTCGGGCGTGCTGGTGTCGTTGTTATCCATTCTCTTTCTTCCTCTTTGCCGATTCCTTCACGAGCGCCTCAAACTTGCCGTAGGAGCCGTGAATGTTGTCGATGCTGGAATGGACGTCTTGTCCGATGTTATCGACGTAGTTTGTCCACGACGGATCGTTACTGGACACAGCGGCCAGTCCGCGCGACTGTGCGTATGCGTCCAGTTCTTTCTGCGAGTGGAAAGTCTTGTCCACGTTAGGGACGTAGATCGGTCGCGTATCGGTCGGCCCCACAACGCGCGCGAAAGACGGTCGCTTTGTGGCTGGGCCTTGACAGATCGGACAGAGGAACGGCTGGTCTTTGGTAAACCAGACGTCCTCAAGGAGCCCGCAGTTGGGGCATGTTGCGTCGAAGAGGATAGGCATATGCGTAAAGTAACACACCCTTACCGGCGTGACAACTTCTCGCTCATGCGTTCCGCCGCTTTTTGTACATGCGGGGGTAGCGGCTTGCCGTCGGACTGCTGGATGGGTTCGCGCGGTGCTCCCCCCTTGCCGTCACGTTCTACGGGTGCCTGAGTCTTCGCCGGTGCGCTCTCCTTCGGTGCGTCGGGCACGTCCAGTAGTTTACGCTGCTCATCGTCCAGCTTCGCGCGCACGGCCTCGTCTCGGCTGATCGCAGAGTGGATGCTGCTTCCTTTCGCGTAGACACGACCAACGGCGCCGGAGCGCTCCTGTGGTGCGGTGACGATGCGGATGTCCCCATCGTCAACGATCTGGTACGACCATCCGCCGGAGTCTTGGATAACGCGGCCATGCACCGTCTTCGGCGGAGGGGGAGGTGCGGCGCGACGTGGCTGCGTGGGTCGGGGCCGTGGCTGCTGCTGCTGCTGCTGCTGCTGCGCGGCACGTCCCCAGACAGCACCCTGGTCCCCGTTTGCCCCGAATGCGCCCCTACGCTCGTACTCGCTCCCCATGCCCGGTGAACGCCATGCCCATCGCCCCTCGGGTTGCACTGCGGTACCTTGCTTCTCTTCTGGCGTAACGCCCTGCCCTGCATCGACGCGCGATGCCCACTCCAGTTGTCGCGCTTCTCCGAGGTCGTCGAATCCGGGGTAGGGCTCGGGCTGACGTTCCGCGCGCGCGTCGGCGTTCTCCTGTTTCATGCGCTCGATCGTTTGCTCGCGGGCAGTGTTGGTCCGCGACACGCGCTCCTCGCGCGACACCGGATTAGGGGCCTCCTTCGCCTTGGCCACAACACGGTCCACAAAGCCGTTCACGTCTTCAGGCGTCGCGTCGGGGTGGCTGGCCAGATACATCGCCACCACTTTGCGTTGCGCGGGGGGCATATCGGGGCGCTCTTGTTCCAGTGCGTCTTCAGCCTCCGAGACGTCAGCGCTATGGCTTTGGCCCCGGTATGCCTGAAGCATGTCCTCCGCGATATCGTGCGTAATCGGATAAAGGTACTCGTCTGCGAGATTGTCGATCTCCCACAAACCGAGCGCGCCCGCGATGGGGGGAACTGCCTTTACGACTTGATCCACGCCGCGCGCGGCGACTGCCAGCGCACCCGTGCCTGCTGCACGTTTGAGCCCGTCCGCGATGTCAGGGAGCACATCGGCTACCGGGGTGACGTCAATCGGGGGCGCTTTTCTGGTGGGACGATCGACGGCGTGCATTGTCGGATCAGCGCCCATGGGCCGCGCGCGTCCCGGCTCAGGATCTGGGTTGATCTGCTTGCCGCGTTGCCGTGCGCCATATTCAGGGGTGTGTACGATCTCGCCGCGCTTCGGTGCTTCGGCTTCCGGTACCTCTACTTCCGGCGCTTTCTTCGGCGCATCCGCTTCTCGCGTATCCGGCTCTTCCACTGCCGCAGCTTCTTGAGCAGGCTTCGCATCGGCTGGCTTCTCCTTCTGACGTGCTACCTTCTCCTTCTGACGTGCTACCTGGGCCGCTTCTTTTATATCCGCCTGCGTAACCGGCTGCACGGCGGGCTTAGCTGGTGCTTTAGCCGCAGGCTTGGCTGGTGCTTCCCCAGCTTTAGCTGCGCGCTCTTGCTTAAACTGTTCTGCTTTGGCTCTGCGATCCTCGCGAGCAGCAGTCCGCTGCGCGGTCAACTGCTCCGCTTCCGCGCGGTACGTCTCGGCCTCAGCCAACAGCTCGTCAGCTAACTTCTTCTCTTCCGCGCTCAGCCCGACATTCCCTCTCTCTGTGGCGACGTCGGACAACGAGAGCACGCCCTCTAAGCGCGACGCGGTTGCTACGACGCGCGATGCTGCGTTGCTGGTCGCCGACAGAGGGTAATCCGCGCCTGCCGCACGGGCGTCTCGAATCTTCTGGTACGCGTCGATGTCCTCGCGTAACTGACGCATCACCGGTCCAGCGCTGTTCTTCACCCGCCCCTCAGCGTCCTTGCTGAGCATCCGGGGAAGATTCTCCGGGTCGGCGATCTTCTTGATCTCCTCGACCATGCTGTCAGCCCACGCCGACGCGGCCCCTTTTTGCAGCGCGGGGGGTTTCGCCAAGGGCGCTTTTGCCTTCTGTGCAGCCGCTTTGATGTCAGCTTTCTCTACCGGTTTAGGTTCTGGTTTAGGTTTGGGCGCTGGTGCGGCGGCGGGTGCCGGTTTGGGTGCTTCCTCCTCGGGTACCAGCGACGCGAGTTTGCCCTTGGGCGCGTCCACCTCGGCCTTGGCCTGCTTGGCGAGTCGGGCGTCAAGTGCGTCGTCGTCCAGCCCGCGCTTCGCCACGAGCACGTCGTAGTCGCCCAGAACTTTACGGGTTGCTCCCTTAGCGCCCGCATCGTCCAGCCCAGCGCCAGCGTAGATCTTTTGGATGTGCGCTTCGGCGGTGGCCTCGATGTGCTCCGCGCTGATCCGCATACGGTTGGCCTCGACAACGAGCCCCTTCTCAGCGGCGCTTCGCGCTTTAGACCGAAACTCCAGCGCGTCAGCGAGAACCTTGCGTGCTTGGTCGTCCGCCTTTTGCGTAGCCCCGACAGGGGCGCTCTTGACTTGCGCAGTAGGATTATTGTTCATCTGCGCAATCTCCTCCTTCGTATACTCTTTTACGGGAGGAGGCTGAATCTTGCTCTTGATCTCGGCCTTCGTAGGCTTCGTGGGCTCAGGCTTCTTGGGCTCAGGCTTCTTGGGCTCAGGCTTCTTGGCCATATCCGTATCCTCGGTGATTTCTTTGGGTTCAGGGGGCATTTGCCACAACACGTCCCAGGGCGACGGTTTCTTCTTTCGCGGGCTGCCCGCCATCTGGATAGTAATACGGTCGTCTTGGAGCAGGATCTCACCCGGCTTTGGGCGCCCCAGGGGTTTCCCTGTATTGGCTCCTTGCGCGACCTTCGCAGCCTCTTTGACGTCAGCCTGCTCCACCGGCGACGCAGGGGCGGGTGCCTTCTTTTGCTTCGGGTTGCCCGGCTTTGCTGTTTCCGGGGGGGTGCGAAGTGCGCTCAGTACATCCGGCGAGTCGATGCGTATATGGTCGGTCCCTTGCCCCCCGTGGTAGTGGTCGAACACACTATACACTTCGTTGGCGATGTCTTGGCCATACCGGTCGCGTATACTTTCGAGGTATTTATCCTGCGCGTCCCGCGCTGCGCGTGCGCGCTGTTGGACGTCTGTGAGGCGAGCGTGAATCTGCCCATAAGCGTCGTCGCCGGGCTTGTGCTTCTTGAGGTCATGCAGAAGCTGTTGCCGCTCAAGAAGAATGGCGGACAGCTTACGCGCGTGCTGTGCGCCTCCCTCAAAGAGATCATCGACAAACTTTTCGCGGCCTTGCGGCTGTTGCGCGGCAAGAGGCAACGCGACTTGCTTGCTGTCGGAGACGCGATTCTTAGCTCGGGTGTCCGGCGACTTGCGCGGCACGGGTTAGCCCTTGCCGCTCTTGTTGAGGTCGTCCAGACGTCCACCGATCCGGTCGGCTGCGCGGAGTGCGCTATTCATCCCGCCAGCGCCGAACGCGGGTGCGTCGTCCTTCGCCTCGGTGTGCCCGCCAAAGCTGGACTCACTGACGACCCCGAGCGCCTCACGCGCCTCTTGACTCATCCGGGTGCGCAGGTTCGTGTCCGCCTTGATCGCGTCGTGGTACTTGGACCCTGGAGGCAAGATACGTCCGAGCGCCTTCGATCCGGGGGGTGCGGCGATCACCTTGATACCGCCGTCTTCCATGACGCGGTAGGCCCAACCGCCAGAATCACGCACGACCATCGGGCCGATAGGCAGGTCGTCATCGTCCTCTTCGTCCTGCATCGGCTCCTGCATACTCTCGTTCACGAGGTAGGGGGGCTTTTCTGGCGCGCCGGGCACGCGAGAGTATGTGTGCGCGGGGACGTCAGGCTTAATGACCTCCTCTTGCTCACTCTCGCCGGGCGCGGGGACGTCGTTCATGCTTGATGGGGGTGTGCGCGCTCCGGCACTCTGAGGGAAAAGTGCGGCGATTTTAGGTGCAGGCATAGAGACACTCCTTTAGGGGTCAATATAGTACGCAGGGGGCTAAGTAGTACCCTGTAATCCTGCCGGGACGTCAACCGGGGGCGCGATTTCTCCCCCCGCCGCCATGCCCATCGTATCGGACGGGGGTAGGCCGGGAAGCGGTGGCTGGCCCTGGATACCTCCAGGCATCACACCGGGAGGAACAGGAGGTGCGGGGGGCTTGAGGCGGTCCTCGGGGATGTCGAGCAGGTAAAATACGTCACGAAGAACCTTGCGCGTATCCACGTCGGGCATCTGTAGGAACATGGGGAGCATGTTCTGGAGGGCCTGTAGTCGTACCGTTCGCGCCTCTTCCGGGGGTGACGTGACAATCAAGTCGTAGTCGAACTGGAGTTGCTCGACATCGCCCCCGTATTTCAGGTCTTCGGCGGTAACCGTCTGGCCCTCATGGTCAGAGTCAGACACACGGAACTCAATCGCCAACTCAGGGTTGTTTTCCGAAGCGAACAACGCAAGCCCTTGGAGAGCAGCCCACGCAGCCGCGCGCCGAATAACGAGTTGCCGACGTCCGTTGCGCGTGCGTACCTCGCGCTCAGCGACGGCGACTTCCGTTGCGATATCCGCCGCACCCACAACCCCACGTTGAAACCCAGGAAGAGCCAGCACATACTCGATCGCCTGCCGCGCCTTCTCGCGCGCGAGACGAAACTCGGGCGCCATAGAGGGGGTCGGGGTCGTGAACACGGCGGACTGCCATGTGTGGCCCAAGCCAACGGCGAGATCGACGGTGTTGATTGTGCCCGGATCGACGCCATCGCGGAACGTTGCAAGCGCTTTCTCGGGGTCGGCGAACGCCTGTGTGTTCAAAAACGTCGTAGGGATACACGAAACAGCGTAGCGTAGCTCCAGCGTATCGAGCGTGTTAAGCTCATACAGCGGGCTCTCGATCAGTTGAGGGTCGGGGATACCGTACAGATCGCTCAGTGCGTCGTTGAACGTCACGGGGTAGAAGGGGTTGCCCGCGCGACCGTCCAGCATTCCCATCGGCACGGCGTTGAGCGGCGTGTTGTAGTGCCCAGCGGCAAAGTGTACCTCTTTGCGCGCGATAAAATCGTAGAGCACATAGACTCGCGCCTGCTTAGCACGGTCACTGTTTGCTCGTCCCCCCGCGCTCTCGCGGGATGAGCACAGCTTCACCGCGTCAGGGATGTACACACCCTCCGCGACGTGCTTGCGGATCACCTGCATCGTGACGTCTTGGACCTCGATAACGTAAGTCACGTCAGCCCAACGGCGAGCGGAGGGGTCGAAGTACACGCGGCACGGGTCAACAACGTCATACAACGGGCGAAAGTCCTTCGCGCCCCACCACGCCTTCAGGAAGCCGATACCCTTGAGCCCCGCCATCGTGGACAGACGCCAGAAGATCCGAGTAATATCGTTGTATGCGAAGAAGTCGTTGACCACACCCTCGCGGATGCGGGCGTCAGGACGGCGCAACTCACTTCGTGGCTTGACGTTGATCCTTACGTTAGGGGGAACGATGGTCGCCGCGTGCGCGTCCATGAAAGCGTACAGGTAGTTGGTTTCCATCCCTGGCGGGCGAGCCGTTGCGTTCTCCATCCCGATATACAGCCCCGTCTCTCGGTCAACCTGATCCGCCCGAGCTTCGTTGTGCGACCCGTGAAACTCGCTCTTGTACCAGCGTACATACTTCTGCCACTTCACATCACGTTTGCGTATGTCCGCTTCGTGGTGCTTGACAATGGCCGCAAGCTCTTCGCCGTGCAGGAAATCCGGTGTGGTGATC
>JACCDR010666401.1_pt1 | contig 59445 bp, 80 predicted proteins | sample 7446431 | NCBI WGS metagenome assembly JACCDR01 (sample SAMN15323443, study PRJNA562643) | freshwater metagenome | isolation source: river surface water | place: USA:Blue River Watershed | collected 2017-08-17 | reverse complement strand
CAGCCGCGAGAGACACAACACCCGGCGCGAGAAGGTGGTCAGCCAAAGCGCCGCCGAAGTGCTCCACCATTTCATCGGAAGGCTCGCCCTCAGAAGGCCCCGCTACACGATGATCGGTAATTGCCCGCGCCAGCGCCTCCCGCGAGTCGGCCACCAACGGGGCAGACTGCGCTTCGAGAGCGGCGATAGCTCGATTGAGCACGTCGATGGTTGCCTGCGACAAAGACTCGTAGGTCTGAGCGGCGCTCTCGTGCAGGTCTGCGATCAGGTCTGCAATCAGTTCTTCATTACTCATCAGGAACCCCCTCAAGGTCGATAGTGCGGGAATCAGGAGAAGTCGGCACGGGCAACCACTCGGCCCCGCAAGTAGTACAGCGCGCTCCCGTGTGGTCGATCACGAAGCTGTGCCAATGCTTAGCCACGGTCACCCTCCCCGGAAGCGGGGCGGGAGGCCGCCAGCGAATCGGCGTGCAGTGCGGCCCGACAGTCGGCACAAGTAACTTCCGACCGGGTCAGCGTCACCCTCACAGCCCTCCGCCCGCAATAGGCGCGCTTTGCAGGTGGCGCGATGAAGCAAACGCGCTGGGAGCTTTTGGGGGTTGCGGACTCGGTGCTCACTGGTCACCACTCCCCCCTGAATCGCCCCATGCCGGATCGCCCCAGATTAGGCGGTCAACCGCCTCGCCGACGCTCTCGCCGGGCCTCAGGTGCGGCGAGGCGGTTTCCGAAACCGAGCCAGGCATGGACGCGAGCTCCTCCTTCCTCGCCGCAAACCTCATCTCGTTCGGGCTCTTGAAGATCAACTCGCGGTAGTGCTTGAGCTCGCGGATCGACTCCCGGATGTCAACCATCGCGGTGTGGTCGTTGTGCTTGACGAACGGCGGCAGGTCGTACCAGTCGTTCGCCAAGCCCGCCACGGTGCTCACGTCGCGCATGTGGTAGTCGAGGTGGCCCGACACCCCCGGGAGGTGCTTGTCAATGAAGTTCATGTCAAGCCTCACCGAGTTGCCGGCGACCGGCACTTGCCCCCTCTCGCCGAAGCGCCGGAGGTACGCCAGCAAGTCCTCGTCAACGCGCCTCAATGGCGTCGCCGCGGCCCCGCGAAGCAGGTCCCACAGCCCGGTCTTATCGTGCATCTCCTTGACGACCGGGTGGGCCATGCGGCGCATCTGGGCCACCTCTTCGTCGCTGTACTCGATGACGGCGTGGAAGCCGCGCTCGTCCAGGATGTGCAGCTCGGGGTCGGTGACCAGGCACGCGATCTCGAGGAGGTGGCCAGTCTCGGCGTCGAGGCTGTCGGTCTCGACGTCGATCCAGGCAATGTTGCTGCGAGCCCGGGTCATTACTGCTCGCCCACCTCGAGGTCGAATTGCGGGATCAGGTTCTCCGGCTTGAGGATGACGCGCGTCTGGTAGACGCTGACATCGATCGACTCTTCCTGCGTGATGACCACCGAGTCCTGGTCGCCGGTGATGAAGATGTGCTTGCGGAACTCGTTGGGCCCGTACTTGCAGGTCACGTCGACCCGGCCGGTGTAGTCCTCGAACGAGCACCGACCTTCGGCGAAGAACAGGATGTCTCCGGTGATCCCCGAGATACCGACGATGGTGCGCTGAACCTCGAACTGCTCGGCGGCAATGACGATGTTCTCGTCAGCCCGGTCGGCGTCCGAGGTGACGACGTCCGAGGTGCATCCGGCGAGGGCAACAACGGCCAGGGCCGCGGCGGCGGTGGCAATGATGGTCTTGTTCATGATTACTCCTTGTTGGTTGTGGTGTTGGTTGTGGTGTTGGTTGCGGTGTCGTGAGTTTCTGAAACTTGCTGGATTGGCGCCAGGCCCTCGCTGAGAATCGTGCCGCCCTGGACCAGGACCTCGAATACCGACTGATCGTCCCACCGTTTCTCGTCGGCGATGCAGTACCAAGGGCTAGGGTCGTTGGACTCGACGGTTGCGACTCGAATGAAGTGGTACTTCGGGTTGCGCCCGACGATCACCGCGCCGAGGAGAGTCGGAACGTTCGGCACGACCTGGTGCTCCACGACCAGGTCCTCGTCGTCCTCGAAGTCGGTGTAGTCGCACTCCAGGGTTGAGCCCTGTCGAACCGCCCAGTCGTAGAGGCGCTTGGTCGGCTCGCCATCCTCGTCAAACCAGAGCGGATTGTCCAGGAGGGCGCGATCGATGCTGACGCGCATCAGCGAGTGCTCGCGAACGCTCCGGTGCGCGATGACGCGCAGGGTGACCATCTCGACCATCACAACACCTGACTCGGGTCGAAGTTCATGCCGCCGCGCTCTTCCGCCGGCTCGGGCTTTTGCTCGGGCATCGGCTTGCGCACGTCGACCTTCGTGGCGACCTCCCACAGGGCGTCGGTGTCGATGTGAGGGCCGAAGACGCGCCGCCCCCGCCACTTGAACGTCTCCCGGGCTTCGTGCTCCCAGAAGCCCTTGTAGAGGCCGAAGACGGTCTGCACCAGCTCTGAGTCGCTGGCGTGCGGAGAGACGTAGGCCTTGCCGCCGTGGCCCCAGCCCCACTCGCCCGTGATGACGTCCTTACGGTAGTGCCAGACCTGGAAGTAGAAGCGGCCCGAGGGAACGCCGTCGGCGTCGAAGAACTCCTTGTCCTGATCGACCAGAACCTTGAAGTTCTCGGCAAGCTGGATGTGGGCAACGATGCGGTCAAGCCGTGCTTGAGAACCGATGGTGTCGCGATTGCTCATGTGATGAGCCCCCTTTCTGTTGGTATGGATGTGTTGATGTGCTGTTTCTGGAAACCGGAGAAGCTACTGGTTGCGGTCTCGAATCCAGGTGACCAGCACCCCGATGAAGTAGCTGACCAGCGCGATCCCGCCACCCAGCGCGACCAGCGCCAGGGTCCCGAGAGAGTCGTCGCTCATGTTGAAGCCCCTTTCGATTGCATCCTTCGGAAGTTTCGGACCGTGTTTTCACTCACGTCCTGATTGAACTTGCGGAAGAACAGGCGGACCGTCTCCCGATTGCCGAGGCCCCGCGCGACCGCGGCGACGATGAACTCCCGTTCCTCGTCAGTGAGTGGCTTCCTCCCCGGCTTGTGAGCATCGGGCGGGTTGATCTTGCGCCCCGCGAAGCTCTGCGGCTTGCGCGCGGTCACTTGGGGTCAATCGGTTCGATGTTCTCCCAGAAGCACGACTCGCAAGCGCGGCTTCCGAGAATCGTGATGTGCCACTCCCGGTGCTTTTCGCACCAGCCCCAAACCCGCTTCAGCAGTCGCATCACGCCCTCCACCCCGCCAGCCGAGTCAGTACTTTGCGGGCGTGTTCAATTTCGTCGGGGGTGTAGTCGCCGAACATTTCATCGACAGACTCGGCGGCGGCACGGGCGGCACGGGCCAACGGAATCATGCGGGCCTCGTAGTAGCCCCGGAAGAACGCGAGAAGCCGGTTGACTGGCGTATCGAACTGCTCGCGGCGGGGTGCCCAGACAGACGGGCCGTGGCGAGGGTCATCCGTTGCCACCGGCCAGCGGCCACTGCACTTCTGGCACGCATGGGGCAGTGGGTCGCGCGTCGGCTCGAACTCGGGGCGAGGGTCGTAGACACCAGGAAAGTGGAGGTTTTCTGCGCGCTCCTCTTCGGTCTGACGGAACTCAATGGCCTCGACGCCGAGGATGCTCCACGGTCGCTTGTCAAGATTGACCTGCTTGCTCTTGAAGATCATGAGCTCACCAGCTCGAAGCAGTCAAAGTCCTCCTGGATTAGTAGGAGCAGTTTGCGGCCAGACGCCCACGCGACCCCGAGCTGATACTTGGAGACGGACGTGATCGGACCCATGTCGCCGACCTCCAGGGGGAGGGGGTCGCGTGTGGGTTTTGTGATTCGCACCACGTCGCCGACCTTGAACTTGGTCGGCGTCATGTCGAGATCGGTTTCTGAAACTTGCATCAGTCCTCGTCCTCCTCGTCGCCGTCGATGACGATCTCGTCGGGAACCGGCTCGCCGGCAAGCGCGCCGATTGCTGTGTCGCGGGCGTCCTCGAGGGGGGGCTCGCTGCCGCCGTCGTCGTCCCAGGTGAAGATGGGCTTGCCGGTTGTCTTCGAGACCATCGGCCCGTGCGACTCGTGCTGTTTGCCGCTCGGCTTCGGGAGCTTCGGCTGGTCCCAGTTTTCCTGACGCTCTTTGAGCGTCGGCTCGGGCTTGTAGCCGGTGACGCGACCCGCGACGACCTCGGCCCAGGCGGTGCAGGGCTCCCCCAGGCCATCTGCGTTGTGCCAGGGGCAGTTGGGCGTGACTGAGGGGTCGACCGGGTCGGAGTAGGTCAGCTTGCCGTTCTTGAAGCCGTTGGGCTGGCCGCCGGTCATCATGAACTCGTGAAACTTGACCCGGCGGAGCAGGGCGGTCTCCGCCGTCTCGCCGGGGCCAAGTTGCTGGTCGGGCCAGGGCATTAGTTACCGCCCTCTTCGTCGGCGCGCTGACGGCGAAGTCGCAGGGCATCGATCATCTCGCACGACTCGCCCGGCTCATGGCCGTGCTCGGCCTCGATCTGGTCAATCTCCTGCGTGGTCAGCAGGGGGACGATGTTGGGCAGGGCCTTGATGAGGTCGGCGATGGTGATTTGCATCACCATCGCTCCGGCAGCGAGCTTTCCGGCCGCAATGGCGGGGGCTTGAGGAAACAGCCGCGCGATCTCGGGGTCGGTCGCGATGTACTGGTTGACCATCTTCTTGTAGACCTTGCCCGCCTCGCTCCCGTAGGGAGGCGCGGCCTCTTCCAGGCTGGCGAAGAATCGCTTCGCGATCTCGGGCGGAACCTTGCCGTGGTGCTCGTCGATGAACTGCTTGACAAGCTCGATGTCGCTGCGGGCCTTGGCCGCGCCAGCGGCGCGTTCGGCGATCTTCTTGATGAGTCCCATTGTCGTGGTCTCCTTTCTATTGGCAATGCTGTATGTGATTATGTTACATGCTGGTTTCTGGAAACACCAGGGGCTTAGCCGCCTTCTTCGAACTCCCGTGACGCCGTGGTGATGGCGTTGGTGATCCTCGTGATCCACTCGCCGGCTCGCTTGAACGCCTCGTCGGCATCTTCGGACATTGCGATGTGGCGCACGATTGCGTCGAGGCCCTGCTCGGGCGTGGTGTCGCGGTCCACCGACGCAGACCAGGCGATATTCGCCGAGGTCGCGCCGACTGACCCGATGCGCGCGCCAGTCCCGACACGCGCTCCGCCGACAACGCCGCCGACTGATCGGCCGGGAACGACGGTCGGGGGCGCTCCACCGCCCGGCACCCACCCTTTCCCTTTGAGCCACGGCGGCGGGTCGTTGGGGCTAATGACGGGCGCGCTTTCCGCCGCGGCCCGCGTGAAGGCATCCGCGGCGGCGGCGATCTCTGCAGAGGTCCTGCCCATCTTTCTGGAAACCTCCGCCATCGCCTTCGCAACCCGCTTGGCGCTGATGCTGCTCGCCGCCTCGTCGGCCGCGGCGGCAAACCAGTCGGGGTGCTCAAGTCCTGCAGGGTTCATCACACCTCCTTCAGTACTTCAGTGATCCCGTTCGTGACCTTGGTGATCCACTTTCCAGCCTCGGCGAACGAGTCTTCGGCGTTGCGCACGGTGTCGACCAGCAGGTCGACGGCAATGTCCTGCTCGGAACGCTGCGGCTCCGGCCCTGCAGCGAGGAGATCGAATGGGCTGCCGACCGGCTTGACTGTCGCCGAGAACTCGTCAAGCAGGAGCTGGATTCCATCCCTGGCATCGGTGTTCAGCGCCCCCATTTCGATGAGCGCCTTCAGCATCTCTTCGATCATCTCGACGCTGACATCGGTTTCCATAAACCCACCAGGACCGCCCGGGTCGCGGGTCTCGGGGTGCAAGAACTTCGCCCTCGAGTTGACCGTGTCCCTCTCGATCAGCGCGCCGAAGATGGGGTGCATCGAGCCGCCGGGTGGTATCCCGTAAACGGAAACGGATGACGGCGCGGCGTAGCGCGCTCTCAAGGCGGCGCTTTTGAACTCATCTGTCAAGCGGAACATCTCAGTCATCGGAACAGGTCTTCCGGGCTGACGATCTCGATCGACTTGATGTCACGGTGCCGAATCCGGGGCGTGACGTTGTAGAGCTCGTGGTGCGGGTGAGCGCCGACGACGACCACTCGGAAGCCGCGATTGTGCCAGTCGTCCACGATGCGCTTGAAGCCCGCCGCTTGCAGCTCGCGAGTCTTGCGGTCAGCGCCGCCGTATCGCAAGTCGCTGACGATGATGATGAGCACGTTGGTCGGCTCATCGTCGGCGGTCGCCTGGTCAAGCCACAGCGCATCCTCCACCATCTTGGCCGCGCCAATGAAGTCCTCCGTGCCGCCATTGGTGTCCACGACTGCCACGGTTTTGGCGGGCAAGTGGCCGGGGGGCTGGGTAACCGCCGCGGCGTCGCCGTACACAACGCTGACGGTGCGAGACTCCGGGAGCTGGGCCGCCGCATTAGCCGCCGCCCAGGCGATGCTGGCGGACGGCCGGGCGAACTTGCTCATGGAGCCAGAGCCGTCGAGCATGATGCCGACCTTCACGGGAGGCGCCGTCTTGACGGTTTCAGAAACCCGGGACCAGTCGCTGCGCTGGCTGGCGCGGTGGCCGGCCAAGTTGTCTCGAACATGGCCACGGACATCAAGCCGTGCGCCACCGACAGGGAGCCACTGGCCGATCTCGGACTCGGTGATTGTTGGCTGGGTCTGCAGCTCCATCCAGGCCAAGGCCCGGCGGTACAGCTCGCGGTCCTTGGCGTTGGGCTGCTCGTGGCGATCGATCGGCGGAGCCGCGGGGTCGCGGTACAGCACAGAGCCGTAGCCACCCCCGCCGTCGGACGACTCGGGCTTGGCGGCGTCGATCTCGATCATCGCTGCCATTTCTTCCTGGAGCGTGTCGAGTTCGCCGCGCATCTGCTTGGCCATCTCTTCGAGTGCGGCACTCATGGCCGCCGCCGCGCCCGAACCTTCGCCCTCGCCCTCGCCGTCTTCTTCGCCCTCGCCGCTACCAGCGCCACCGGCACCGGCACCGGACTCGCCGGACTTGCCGGACTGCCCGTTGTCGGGGTCGTTGGCTTCCTCGGGGTGAACGATTTCCAGGATGCGACGCGCCGCCTCGAGGTGAGGTCGCGCGTCGGTGTGATCGTTGCTGAAGACGTGCTCGCTGATGATGCCGTTGATCTTGTGGAACGGGTCGTCAACGTCGGGCAGGGCCTCCTCGATGATCGCCTGAGCCGAGTCGAGAATCTTGCGCACGGTCTTGCGGGACTCGAACGTGAACCCCAGAGTTCCCGCCACCATGCGACCGCCGATCAGGATCGTGAGTCGCACCGCGGCATCGAGAGCATTGACGCCGTTGGAGTCGTCGCTGTCGACCTGCTCCAGAACGAGGTGGCTCGCCGACATCTGCATGGCCCGTCGCCAGGTCTTCGTGAAGTGTCCCGTGCCCAGCCGCTCGACGCGCGGTTCTTCCATGAGCATGGCGAGCTCGTGGAGCTTGCCGTTTCTGGAAACCGGGAAGGCCTCCGGGCCCTTGTAGTCGGGGTCGTCGGTGCCGTCGGGAAGCTGCGGCTCAGGGTGGTCCGGGTCGAAGTTGGGATTGTCGATGGACTCGGGGATGGGATTGTCGATCGAATCCCAGAGCGAGAACCGGGCGTGAGCCGATTCGTGAGCCGCAACCCCGGCCAGGACCGGGTGCTTGCGCCAGTCCTCGATGGTGGCCAGAGAGTGCGGCAGAGGCTTGGCGTGACCGCTGGGGAGCTTGCCCAGCAGGGAGTCGAGAACCAGGGTGAGCGCCTTCTTCTCCACTCGGAAGTGGCCAGGCGCGCCCTCGTCTTGCTCGTCGAGAGCGTCCTCGTCGAAGCCCGAAGAATTGGTCTTCAGGTAGACGACGACGTCGTTGCGCTGGTGCAGGGTCTCCAGCATGGGCCGCGCTTGTGCGGCCAGGACGATCGGGTCAGTCCCGCCGTATCCGTATCCCGCCATGTTCTATTCCTCCCCCCCAGCCCCGACCGTGCGGGCCAGCTCCGAGATTTCGTTGGTGATCTTCGTGATCCACTCGCCCGCCGACTTGAAGATGGCGTCGGGGTCCCCTGCTCCGCGGATCGAGTCCAGGATCACTTTCAGGGCGGCGTCCGGCGTCGTCGCAACGACAACGGGGGCAGGTGCCGGCGTGGCCGCCAGCACGCCCCTGGCGGCCAGTGCGGCGGCGCGACCGGCCTCTTCTGCGGCCTTGACCGTGTTGTACGCCCCATTGAGGCTCTTGACGTCGCTGGGCTTGATGGTCTTGTTCGCCAGGGCGGTCAAGATGGTGGCGATCTTCGAAGCCGTGCCCTTGAGGACCCCGGCCTCAACGAGCTGCTTGCGCGCTGCGCCCGGCTCGATCTTTTCGGAGTGCGCGGCCAGGATGGTCTGCACCGCGACGGTGCTCCGCTTGCCGCGGGCTTGGGCCGCGTCGGCCGATGTGCTCCGGGCCTCGGCGTCGGCGTCTCGCATGTCGGTAACGAGCGTCTCGAACTTGGGCTCCAGGCCCTTGACGGTGCTGGTGGTTTTGGGAGTAGCCATGAGAAGGCTCCTTTCTGGTATGTGGTACTTGTTGGTATGTGGATAGGTTACCAGTTTTATAGGTTTCTGGAAACCCTGTGGGTTAGCGTTTCAGACCCGAGTGAGATCAGAACCGGCGGGAGGAAAAAGAGAGGTAAAACCTCCCGCCGGTCCTGGTGGAGCTGACTCGAAAGCCAGCCTTCCCGGCGCGCCCGCACCGGGGGTATGGGGTGACTCTACTTCTTGTTGGAGGTCACCATTGCTCGTCAACAACGACCGGCTCGACCAGAATCAGGTCGTGCTTGTCGAGACGCTGCGCGAGATCGGCCGTGTTGTACTCGTCGGGGTCGTCCTGCTTGACGACTCGGATCATCGCCTCGATCAGCGCCGCAATCGCGACCTGATTTCTGGCGTGAACGTCGATGACGAAAAGGTCATGAGTTCCCGGCGAGTCGCCGTCGATGATCCGGTAGAGGCCCTGCGTGGTTTCCAGAAACCGCCGCGGTGGTGCCTGCAGTCATCGTCATCGGATGACACCACCCAGGGCGCCGACCCGCACGCCAAGCAGCGGCGCAATCACCGAAGCGACCGCGTCGCGATCTCGAGCGGGCACTCGCCAGCCGGTGAGGGCGTAGGCGGCCTGGGCCATGTTGCCGTCTTCGATGAAGGACTGGGCCGCCAGCATCTCTCGGATGCTCGGTCGCCACGATTCGCCGCCGTCGGTCGACGACAGATTTCGCCACGCAACCAACAGCCGCTCGTCGAGGTTCATGCGGACCAGCAGCTCCTCCGAGGTCTCGACCGTGAGGATGTGGAAGCGGCTGGCGATGGCGTCGGGCAGGAACGCGCCACGGACCAGCGGGTTGGATGCGCCGATCACGACGAAGCCCTCCTTGACGGGCATGTCGGTGCCGTCGATATTTCCGCCGACGATGAAGCCGCGGCCATCCATCGCGCTGAACAGCGGCGTGAAGGCATCCTCGGAGAGCCGCATGGTCTCGTCCAGATAGAACGGAACGCCCTTGGTGACCGCTCGAGTGAGCGGAGACGGGTCAAAGATGATCGAGCCGTCAGGCATCGGCCGAGGTCGCCAGAGCATGTCCCAGGCGGTCATCTTGGAGTGGCCGATTTCGTTCTCGGCGTTCGGGAAGGCGGCCTGGATGAGCGCGGTCTTGCCGCACCCGGGCTCGCCCAGCAAGAGGAAGTGCTTGCCCTTTTTGGCCAGGTCACGAACGGCGGCAACGTCGTCGTCGTAGCCCCCGATTGCTCGGGACAAGTACTCGCGACCTCCGGGGAGGCTGTAGGAAACGGTGGTCATGTGTGTGGTGTCCTTTCGGTCAGTGGTTTCGGTGGTTTCGGTGGGTTCGGATTCGGTGAATGGTTCAACGGTGGGCGGATACATGCGGTCGTAGGTTTCTGGAAACCAGAACTCTTCGCAAGTGCAGAATCGTTGTTGGCAACGACCCGCCTTGAAGTGGTGGCTCATCTTGTGACCACACGCCGGGTTCAGGCATGGGCCCCACGGTTGCTGGCGCTTGGGCGACCAGACGTAAGCGGTGCAGATGGTGGGCGCGATGCCGCTCGAGACGCACACGGTGCATCGACCGATACCGACCGATACGCCAAGCCCGTGATAGCCCTCGAAGTGGCCGCACCTTCCGCACGGGCCGTTGCCTGGGATAATCTCGCCAGGCCGCGGCTCGCGCATTGCGGGCATTGCGGGCGGAATCGTCACGGCACTCCGCCCGCGGGGAACGGCGTGATGAACATCACGACCAGCGCCGCCGCGGCGATCAGGATCAGGATTGCGGTGCGGGCGCTCACAACAGCACCGTCCCGACCGGTTTCTGCGGGAACGAGAACGGCACGACGGTTCGCGACAGCTCGCCGGCGCCCCCCTCGTGAATCCACTGCTCGCGGGTGAACGGCGTGCCGGGCTTCCAGTTGCCGACGCTCAGCAGCTCGTGAACCGGCATGGCCTTGAGAGCTCGCGTGGCACGAGGGCCGACCGATCTCGAGTACGAGTCGTACTGATTGTGCTCGATCACGATTTCCACCCTGCCGGGCGTCACGCGAGTCTCAACGTGTCGTGAGCTCATGAGGTGACCTCCTGCCAGCGACCGCCGAGCGGGAGCGTGAACTGCCCGCACTCCTCAGCCGTGAATCGCGTACCTGAGGCCTCCGTCCAGCCGAACTCGTTGCTCCACTGTCCCTCGTCGCCGACAACGATCCAGTAGGACTCACCGGTTTCAGAAACCGGCTCGCCCTCCCAGTCGTTCGGGGTTTGGCACATCGGGCAGGTCCAGGTGTATCCGCCGTCTTCGCCGAGGCTTGGGGTGATGAACTCGCGGTAGACGTACCCGCTCCAGTCACACAGCTCGTCCATGTCGTACCCCGTGAAAGCGGGGCAGTCCTGCTGATCGATCGAGCCGAGGCCGTCGGCGATGCCCTGGGCAACGTTGATGCGCTCAGACTCCGACATGCCGTCGAAGACTGCAGTGGCATCGGGCGACCACCCCGTCGTGTCAAGTATGACCAGGCCGAGAGCGTCGCCGTAGTTGCCATCGGGCGAGAAGTACATGCCGCTCATCAGGATTTCACCCCCCTGCTGTTGATGACCTCGAGCACGTCGTCCGGGTGGGTCACGACGTAGACGCCCGGGTCGCGACTTCCGAGAAGCGCATTGGTCCCCATGCTTGCCGCGCTGGTGATCGGCCCCGGCACGACTCCGACCGGCTTATTGAGCCAGCGCGCTTCACTGGCGGTGCTGAGGGCCCCCGAGCGTCGCCCGGCCTCGATGACAACGACGGTCGACACCATCTGCGCCATGAACCGATTGCGGGCCAGGAACCGGGCGCGCGTCGGACTCAGGCCGGGCGCGAAGGGGCTCACCAGAGCACAGCCCGGGGTTTCAGAAACCCGGGTCAGCAACTGCTGGTGGCCCGACGGGTAGATGCGATCCACCCCTCCAGCCATGAACGCCACGGTCTTGCCGCCCGGCGTCGACAACGCGGCTCGGTGCGCCATGCCGTCGATGCCGTAGGCCCCGCCGCTGACGATGGTGACCCCGCGGCTGGCAAGGCCCGCCGAGATTTCCGACGCGACATGCTCGCCGTAGCCAGTCGCGGCTCGCGCCCCGACGACGGCGGCATTTGCGCCCTCGCGAAGGTCGGTGAAGGCGTGATGGTCGCCCTTCACCCAGGCAATCGGGAACTCATACGACGCGTTGGTCAGAACCGGCCGGATACCCTCGGCGACGGCCTGGAGCATGGTGGCCGCGACCGCGCGCCACGGCTCCTTTTCGGCGAGCGCCTGAATCAGGAGGACTTGGCGAATCTTGTACGACTCGTCAGAATCCGCCGCGTATCCGAAGTGCTCGAGGCTTGCGATGATTTGCTGCCGGTTCAGCGGCGCCTCGGGCGGCAATGCGTTGGGACTGGTGCTGGGGTCCGTCATGGTCATGACTGGTTTCCTTCCTGCTGGTATCCGTCGTTGCCCACAACCTTGGGCTTGGGTTTGAGCCGAGCGCCGTCGAGGTCGTCCATGATGGTCTCGTAGACGGATCGGCTATCGGTTGTGATGGTGATTTGGTACTGCGGCTTTTTGCGCTTGCTCGGCTTGCTCGGCTTGCCCGGCGGCCTCACGGCCCGGTTGACCAGGCGCGCGAATTTCTGGAGGTCGCCCGTGATGACGATGGCTTCGTCGTAGGCAATCACCAGAACGTCATCGACATTCTCGAACTCCTCGTCGTCATCCGGGTTCGGGTCGGGCTGAACCGTGACCGAGAAGAACGGGTGGCCGGTGTCGACGTACTCGTAGCGCACGCCCATTTAGAACGGCTCCGGCCCGCTGGTCGGCTGGGCCGACTCGCTCTCGGTGGGCGTGGCGGGCTTCTCGGCGATGACCTGCCGCGTGAACGTGGCTCGGCCCCATGCGAGGTCGTGGCCGATCGATTCGGCGTCGATCTCGATGGTGGTGCCGTTCCTTTCGCCCGACTCCCAGTCGCGGACTCGGACCGCGCCGGTCACGATAACGCGCTGGCCCTTTTCAATGGAGCTGGCGACGTTGCTGGCGAGCTGGCGGAAGGACGTGATGGTGTACCAGTTGGTATCGCCGTCAACCCATGCGCCCGTGGTGCGGTCGAAGCGCCGCTGATTGCTGGCCAGTCGGAACGAGGTGATGGGCAGCCCCTCCGAGGTGACGATGTGGCGGGGCGTGGTGGCAACGAGGCCGGTGAGAGTGATGATGTCGGTCATGATGCGGGTTCCTCCTTTTGGTTGGCGGTACTGGGTGGGCGGGTGGGTGAGTCGGGAAGCGAGTCGGGAAGTCCCGGGATGGTTTTCTCCACGACGCGGAACGGGCGCTGGTAGCTGGCCTGGTATTCGGCGGCGATGCTCTCGGCCTCCGGCTTGCGCAGATGGTCCGAGACGGGTGAGCCGTCGGGCCATGACTGGACTTGGTAGTAGGTCATGCCCGGCGTCGCATCGGGCCAGGGCTTGCCGGTTGATACTCCGGTGATGGTCATGCCGGGTTTCCAGAAACCGGGTGGTCGACACGAACCGGCTCCTGCTCGAAGAACCAGACTCGGCATTCGGTACACGGCCACTTCGAGCCGTTCGCGATGTCGCCAGTCGGGCCGTCGAGGGCGACGCGGGCGACCCGCTGCGAGAAGCCGCACGCCGGACAAGTCTGATTTTGGGTGGCGAGGGGAACCGAGCCGTCGGCCCGAATCACGAACCGCGTCTGCGACCAGTCGTGTGCATCGGTGATGACCATGACGGTGCCGAGCTGTCCGGGCATTTGCATCGGGACCAGCAGATTCGCGATTTTGGATTTGAGGAGCGCCCGGGCCAGGGGTTCCGAATCGGAGTCGCGGACGTCGACCTGGATATGAGCGGTCTCGAGGTCGTTGCCATTGGCACCCATGTACTCGCCCCACGCTTCCCAGCCGTCGCCGTCGAGGGCGGGGAAGTTGAGGCCGGAGGTGAGCGATTCGATCTCGGTGATGAAGTGATGCAGGTTGGGCCGTGCCGTGCCGAAGTGGAGAGTGACAACGGGCATTTCAGGTGCCTCCTTTTTACGCGGTAAAAACGCTGGGCGTGGATGGGGTGATGGGGTGATAGGGGTGTAGGTCGTGGATGGGTGAGGTTGATATGAGGGGACTCAAGTTCGACATTCGAACATTTGTTCACCCCTACCCCCTACCCCTCACAAACCATACACATAGAGAATATAGAGAAGTATAGAGAAGAGTTACTACGAGTTTGTACTTCTCTAGATTCTCTAGATAATACTTGTTTACGGGGGGAGGGGGTCTAGCTGGTGCGATTTCGCACCTATGTTCGAATAACGCCGGGGGATTCGGTCATATTTGGTCGGAACCCTCGAACACTCGGACCGATTTAGAACGCCCCAAAGTAGACTCCTAGTTCTACTGGTCGCATGTGTCCTCAATGCCCCCACTACATCCCGGGCGTGTCGCGCCCGTGTCCTCTATGGACATTGACGACACAGATTTGCATTTTAGAAGCCCCCGTCGCGCCCCGATCGCGCCCTAAATCGCGATCCGCCACCCCCGAAACCGCAAAACGCGCCGGTTTCCAGAAACTTAGTAGTACAAGTGTTCGACCCGGTCAGGTGATGGGCCTGACCGGGTCGCTCGAGCCGGTCGGTCGCTACAGCGAACCCAGCGCGAAACCGTGCGAAACGTGCTGCGCGGTCGGCACGCTGCCACACGCGCCGCACCGCGGCCCGATGAAGTATCGAGCCGCGGCGCCGCATGACTGGCAGGTCATCGCGTCGCGATCTCGCGCCAGCGCCCGTCGGCGAATCGGCACACCGTCGCCGATCCGGGTGCGAACGACGCGGCGAATCGGTCGGCGTTGGCCCCATCATGGAAGCGGTGTGTCACGACCAGCCCGGCCACGCCATAGACGCGCGTCGCGACCCCGTACTCGGTGCTGGTCGGCGGCTTGCGGTCGGCAACGCGCCGGGCGCCGATCGCCACGATATTGGCGAACGCCACCGCGTCGGCCTGGTCGACGGCGACCGCGAGCCCCGTTGCCGCGCTCACGAGCGGCCCCGCCCCGAGGAGCGGCCCGAACCGGTCGAGTAGCCCCACACGCGCGAACCTTTGTTCCCGTGGCGGCGATTCGTGGCGCGCTTGCGCGCGAGCTCGGCGCGCAACCGCGCCGCATCCTGGGCAGCAATGTCCGGGTCGAACGCCCCGAAAACGCCCTGCGTGTCCTTTTGCATGTCTTTCTCTCTTTCGTTACGCGCGATGCGCGCGGTTTCCAGAAACGGTGATGCCCCCGGCGCGCCAGAATCGGCGCGCCGGGGGCGGGGGTGACTGGCGCGTTACGCGACCGAAACCGCGTTCATGATGGCAGTCGCGAACGCTTCGGCGTGCTCAGTGCCAGGACCGTCGGTCACCAGGTCGAACGCGAGCACCAGGGCCTCACGCTGTCGCTGGGGCAATGCGTCGCGCCATGCAATGAACGCGGCGTGATTGCGCGCGCGACGGGTCCGCGCGGTCTGCTTGCTTGCCTTGTCTTTTGCGGCCTTGATATCGGCCTCGGCCTTGCGTGCGCTCTCAGAATCCGCGAGAGCATCGACGCCGTGGCTCATGTTCGTGACCACACCGGCGAAACGCGAAACGAGCTGACCGAGTGAGCGTTGACCGGGGGTCCGTAGCGCGGTCTCCACCGGTTTACGGTTCCCCGTAGCGTCGCGCCACATGAGCCCCGCAATATCGGTCCGGAATGTGTCAGGCACGATAGCGACGGTAGCGCGCGTGTTCTCGTCGCCGGTCTCGACCAGGTGTGCGAACGACGCGGCGTGATACGCGTAGCGCGCGCGGACCACATCGTAAAGTGCGCGCGCGTTCGCGCCGGTCACATCACTAACAACGTCGAACGCGCTGAGCGCATCTCGCAGGTCGTCAATGCTGGGGACCGTGGCGGGGGCGGGGGTGATGCTCTCGGGTGCGACAGTCGCGACAGTCTTACCTGCGACGGTTGCGGGGGTAGCGGTTGCGTTCATGGCTGGTGCCTCTCGTTTTTACGCCGTAAAACCGGCGGGTTGTCCGCCCCCCCCGGGCGGGGGTAGGGCGGGGCGGGGCGGTTTGCCCCTGGTGCGGTGCAAGCCCGCGGGGCAATCCTATCCCGCATATCTAGCGTACAAGGCAATATGACACATATATGCACGAAACAAACAAACATAGACACACCTATTGACATATGAGCACGGGGCTGCTAGGCGACGGAATCCGTTGCATAAGCCCATGAGCACAACGGAATCCGCAGGATATGGGCACATATACGGAGCATATGCCCCGCTAGCACACATTGCGCTATAGGTCAATAGGTTTGGGCAGAATGCACGAAACATCCAATATTATGAACGTCATTCACTTGTAGGGGGAGCTGGGCCCCCATCGCGCTAACAACGGATCAAAATCCGGTCAAGGTGAACACATACACAACACACCCCCCATGCCCACAATTTTTTTCTCACTTGCTATGCTCAGGCCATGCTGAAGCTCTCCGAGGTGGATCAGGTTCTGGTCCGATACGCCGACACCCTCACCCCACAGGCGATCTCGTTCAAGATCGACGGGGTTCTCACGCCTGAACAGGTGATGGCCCGGATCACCCAACTGGTCGATACGCCGGACTGGCTGAGTGGAGCCCAGCAGGACAATCTGGTGACGATGAAGATGCGCCAACTCATCGTGGAGCTCGAAGAGATGCCTCGCACCGTCCGCAACGCCGAAGTGCTGATCCGTGCGCTCGAGTCTTTGGGCAACCGACTGGACAAGCGCGTTGCCGCCACGCAGAAGGACCTCTCTCAGCTCTACGCCTTCCAGGGCACCGTGATGCTGGAGGCGATCAATACCGCAATGACTCACATGAAGGCCCGGCTCACGGGCGCCAATGGCCTGTCCGAAGAGGAGTGGGACTCGGCCTTGGAGAGCGCGCTCCGCCACGCTCAGATGGAGATCAGCAAGCACGAGCAGGAGTCCGAAGAGGTCATCTTGCAGATCGAGCAGAAAGCGGGCAACTCATGAGCATCCGACTCGGCAAGATGGTCACCGAAGACATCCTCGGCGCGCACCGCAATCCGAAGATGTCGAAGTACGCGCTCCTCAAGGGCGACATTCTGATCTACGACGAAGAAGACGGCACCTACATGAAGGAGTGCCCGGGCGTCGCGATCGGTGGCTTCATCCTCACCGAGGAACAGGTCGCCTCCCTCGAAGATGTGAAGTTCGAGAACAACCATCTCGCCTACCGGGTCATTCGCAATGCCTGAGGTGATTCACCGGTCCGTCTTTGACGAGGCCATCAGCGAGATGCGCCGACGATCTCGGCTCAGCCTGTACCAGCGCGACTTTGACGCCTGGGCGTGGGACGTTCTTCGGCTGCGCAACTACGCGAAGATGCGCGAGATCGCGCACGACACCCTCTTCGGCGCCAAGGAGCGCACGCTGGTCAAGTCCGGCAACGGTGTCGGCAAGTCTGCGCTCATGGCCCAGGCGGTGCTCTGGGCGGGTTCGGTGTTCGAGGAGGGGCAGACTGTCTCGATCATCTCGGCCCCGTCGATCCCCCAGCTCCAGAAAGTGACCTTCGCCTATCTCAAGAGCTACCACGGGCGGGTTTCAGAAACCCTGTCGCCGAAAGACTTCCGCGTGCCCGGCCACATCGACGAGAACCTGGGCTGGGTTTCTGAAACCCCGAACGGCAAACTGTGGCTGGCCTCGGGCCGCAAGCCGCCGGACCAGGATGCCGTCTCGATGTTCCAGGGCCTCCGGTCCCAGTTCGGCATGACCTACGTCTGGTTCGATGAGGCGGGCGGCATGTCTCGCCCGATGTTCACCGCGGCCGAGGCTGTGCAGACCGGTGAAGATTCCCGCTTCTTCGGGATCGGCAACCCGGACAACGCCGGCACCGAGTTTCAGCAGTCGTTCGAGGACAAGCTGAAATCGCAGGAGTACAACCTTCACACCATCTCCGTGTTCGACACCCCGGTCTTCACGGGCGAACGCGTGTACCCGCGGACCGCCGAGGGCGACAAGATGGAGGCGCAGCTTCTCCGCGCGCTGACCTCAAAGCGCTGGGTGGCGCACAAGTCGCGCATCTGGGCGACCGGCGGCGAGATCGTCCCCGACCCGGAGCGTCCCGAAGACCGTCGGTACGACATGCGTCGCGACATCACAGTTCCGTTCCGCAAGGGCGACATCGAGCACCTCGGCAAGGAAACCGTCAAGGTCAACGGCGTTCGGCACGTCGTCCTGGAGCGCGTGAAGTGGGACGCCCGCGGCCTGTCAAAGGTGCTCGGCGAGTTCCCCGGCGACAACGACACCTCGTTCTTCCCGCAAGCGGTCGTCAACATCGCGCACGACACGACGATTCCCGAGGACATGGCCATTCGCCCCGTGCTCGGCGTCGACATCGCGCGCTACGGCGCGGACGAGTCGGTCGTGTTCATGAATCGCGGCGGGCGCGCGCGGCTTCATGACTCGTGGGGCAAGACCGACACGGTCGACTCGGCCCGCAAGATTCACGAGCTCGCCAATTCGTGCGCCGCAGCCGAGGTTCGGATTGACGCTTCTGGCGTCGGCGGCGGCGTGTTCGACATGCTGACCAGGCTCGAGGAGTTCCGCGACAAGGTCTACCTCTTGATCGGCATTGACGGCGGCACCCGGTCGCCCGATAACCGTCGGTGGGCCAACTCGCGGTCGTACAACCACGACCAGCTCCGCTCGCAGATGGCGGCGGGCACGCTTGACCTCGATTACGACGACCGCGAGCTTGCCGACCAGCTCATCAACGTGACTTTCCGCTTCAACGACCGCGGCGCGATTCAGATCACGCCGAAAGACGAGATGCGGACCGTCATGGACGGCTCTCCTGACCGCCTCGACGCCCTGATCTACTCGGTGCTGGACACCACGCCGCTATTCGCCGCGCAAGAGGGGCCCCAGCCGGGCGACATCGTGCTTCAGGACCCCTGGGAGATGATGGCGGACTTCCGAACGGGGTACGACTACCCGCTGTAGAGCCGGCGAAGGCTATGCTGTTGCCTGAAAGACCGCTTTGCTACCTCTACGAAAGGAACATCATGAGCTTTGACATCGACACCCACTTGCGCCGGGTCGCAGACATTGGCGGGAACGGCACTTACGAATCGCGTACCGCGATTCGTAACGAGATCAACCGGCTAGAGATGGTCGCGGTGGCGGCCGTTTTGCAACGCGAGGCGGCAATCAAGGCGCTGACCGACGAGGTTGAGCATTCGGTCCGCGCTGACGCCGAGATCGCGCGGCTCAAGGAGCAGTACCTACAGCTATCGAGCCAGCACTTGCTTCTTGAGCGCGAGGCGCGCGAAAAGGTTTTGGCCACCAAGATCGGGATGCTCCGCGAGGCCGCGGGCATCGTGCGCGGAATGGACAGCACCTCCGAAGCGGCCACGCACCTGGAGGGCATCGCCGACGGAATGGTCGAATAGCGGTTTCCAGAAACTGGGGGCTGCCGATATATTCAGGGCATGAGCAACGAGCCGACCACTGCCCCCTTGGTAAAAGTCCTCCGCGGCGACACCACTGACTTCTACGGCTACCAGTTCAAGACCAACGGCACTCCCGACGATCTGAGCGAGTGGACCTGGGCGGCCACTTGGCGGCCCAAGGCGGACTCGCCCGACGAGGAAGCCCTCGAGCTCACTGTTGACGACTCGGAATCCAACATCGGCAAGGTCTACGTCACGGGCTCGGCAGAGGTGACGGCGCAAATGACCGGCCCGGGCGTTTGGGACCTGCAGCGCACCCACCCGACGCAAGGCGTCAAGACTCCGGTTTCAGGGTCGACGGCGCTCATAAAGGACGTAACTCGTGGCTGATTCGGTCACGATCTTCACTGCGGCGGACGTTGAGCTCGTCGAGGTCGCGATTCCGACGCAGGAGACTGTCGTCATCGAGGCCCCTGCAGAAACGACCACAGTTGAAATCGACATCGGGCCGCGTGGCCCTATGGGGCCGACCGGGGCGGCCGGCGCTACTGGCGCCACTGGAGCAACCGGCGCTACTGGCGCCACTGGAGCAACCGGCGCCACTGGGCCTCAAGGTCCGATTGGCCCGGCTGGGCCGCAAGGGCCTCAGGGCATTCAAGGCGAGCAGGGCTTACCCGGCGTAGACGGAGCCGATGGCGCTGACGGCGTCGATGGCGCTGACGGAGCTCAAGGGCCTCAGGGTCCCGCTGGACCTCAGGGCCCGGCTGGGCCACAGGGCGCTCAGGGCGAGCAGGGAATCCAGGGAATCCAGGGAATCCAGGGAACCCAGGGCGAGCAGGGCGTCAAGGGGGACACGGGCGACACCGGTCTCGACGGCGACACCTATCACACCTCTTCGGCGACGTCGATCACGCTTCCGGTTTCGGGCGAAGTTACCCTCACCCTCGCGGCAGTCCATCTCGACTACTCGATCGCACAGACGGTTATCGTCGCGCACGACATCGACAACCACTTCCACGGAGAAGTGGTTTCGTACACAGAGGGCAGCGCAACTCTCGTTCTAAACGTGACTGAGACCAACGGCACAGGCACCTTCACGAGCTGGGATGTGAACCTCTCCGGCGCGGTGGGTATCCAAGGCGAGACCGGTCCGCAGGGGCCGCAAGGCGAGCCGGGTATCCAGGGGCCTCAGGGAATCCAGGGTCCCCAGGGCGTGCAAGGGCCGGCGGGGGCGGATGGCGCTGACGGGGCCGATGGCGTTGATGGCGACACGGGGCCACAGGGGCCAGCGGGTCCACAAGGACCAGCGGGCCCTCAGGGGCCAGCGGGTCCTCAGGGGCCCCAGGGCATCCAGGGGGTTCAGGGGGTTCAGGGCGACGCCGGACCCCAGGGCGAGGTCGGCCCACAGGGGCCGACTGGCGCTCAGGGGCCGCAGGGAGCGGACGGTCAAAGCAGCTATGACGGCGGCACCCCGACAAGCATCTACACTGGCGTCACATTCGATGGAGGAACCCCCTAATGCCCAGTCTCTTCCAGTTCCGCCGCGGCACTGCTGCAGAGTGGACCGCGGCGAACCCGACACTCGCCGACGGCGAGCTTGGTCTCGAGCGCGACACCCGGTTCTATAAGATCGGCGATGGCACGACTGCTTGGAACTCGCTGGCCTACGCCTCGCTGCGATCGATCGATACGGCGACGGCGATCAGCTTTGAGGCGATGGCGGACCCGGCGGCCCCCGGGGCGGGAGAGATGCTTCTTTACGCGAAGAGCATTGGTGGGCGTATCTTGCCGAAGATCGTCGGCCCCTCGGGTATCGACACTGCCCTTGAGACGGCGTGGTGGTCGAACGGCAAGCGGCTCCTGGCGCCCGGTGCGAGCACTGCCTTCAGCACGATCGGCATGGCGGCGCCCACCGCGGTAGGCACCGTTTCGCACCCGACGCCCGCCGCGGGAAACTTGCGCACACAGACTCGTCGCGGCATCATCACGAGCGCCGCGACTGCCAACTCGGTATCAGAGTTGCGCAACACGACTGTCGAGTGCTGGCTGGGTAACGCCGTCGGCCAGGGCGGGTTTGACTTCAAGACCCGCTGGGCCATGTCGTCAACAACCGCGCTCCAGCGCACGGCGGTCGGCCTGTTCTCAACCACTGCCGCCATCGCGACAACGCAGAGCCCGTCCGCGCTGACTAACTGCATCTTCATGGGTAACGACTCGGCCGACACGAACATGCAGATCATGCACAACGACGCCGCGGGCACTTGCACGAAGATCGATCTCGGCGCGAGCTTCCCCGCGAACACGCCCGCTGCGGTCTACGAAATCTCCCTCTTTGCCGCTCCCAACGACACGACGGTCGACTATCGTGCCGTCCGGCTGGACACTGGCGCCACTGCTGAGGGGGCGATCAGCACGAACCTCCCCGACCAGGCGACGTTCCTCGCATGGCACGCCTACGCCAACAACGGCGGCACGGCGGCTGCGGTTGTCTTGGAGATCATGCGGTTCTACCTGGAGACTGACTACTAGAATCAGACCCACCAGGCCGGTCGTGCGTAAAGCGCAAGACCAGGGGTGGCGAAAGCGTATGCGTAGGGGCTGGGCTCTACCTCTCTAGGGGGCCTGTTAGAACCCCCGCAGCGCACGACCGGCCCGGTTTCTAGAAACCTCCCCCCGACTTTGACTGAGGTTCGGCGCGATATAGACTCCGCTTCATGGCAACTTCCAGCTCTAAGACCGTCGCAGTCGTCGCAAAGCGCCAAACGCTCACCGAGCGACACAAGGCACTGGCGGAAACGCTCGAGGCGGTCCAGAACGATCGCGAGCGGCTGGAAGAGGCGCTTTCCAACGCCGTGCAGATGCTTCGACAGGAAGACATCGGCTGGGCCTCTCCTGTGCAGGGCGCGCGCTACCTCGGCCTGACACTGAGCGACATGCAGAAGTGGAGCGCCGACATCCGCACGAGCCTCACCGGCACGCGCGACCGCGCTCCGAACCCGCACATGCGCAACGGCCTCATGCTCCGCCACTCATTCATCTGGGACGGCGACATTCACTACGAAGGAATCCGCGAGGGCTCTCAGGGCCGCACCAACGTCAAGAAGCTGATCGAGACCGGCGAGAATCACCGCCTGGTCTTCTCCAAAAGCGCGCGTCGTCGTCGCGAGCACGCGCTCTTCGCCGACGGCCTCTACTTGCTGGTCGGTGAAAACCGAACCAAGAAGCTGCGCCCGGTTCCGCTTCACGAGATCACCGACACCCAGCGCAGCAAGCTCTACGAAGACGAGATTATCGCGTACCGCTGGACGCGCCAGGAGGCCGAGACTGACCCGCGCGGCAAACTGACCGGCAATCGCGTCGAGAAGAGCTACTGGGTCTACGTCGACTGGTACGACGACGTGAAGCCAGACGCCATTGTCTACGGCGGCAAGCGCGAGAAGGTTCTGAAGACGCATACTGCGTTTGACCTCCACGCCAACCGGCCCGACGGCGCGGCGTTCGGCTCGCCCGACGCGATCTCCGCAGTCGTGTGGGCGCGCATCGTGCGCGACCTCATCATGAATGGCGTCAAGATGCAGGACGCTCTTGCGATGTTCGCCTTCAAGGCGACCAGCCCGCAGAAGAGCGGCCAGCAGAACATGGCGATGGAGCTCGCCAAGGAAACGGCCGCTGGCTCGACTGCGACGATGGGCGGGGACAACAACCTGGTGCCGATGAGCACCGCGGGTCGCGGCTACGACTTCGGATCGATCGGCTTCGTCGTCGCTACGATGGCTGCCTCGCTGCACGTTTCGGGCATCTCGCTCTCGGCCAACACCGCGCTCGCCGGCTCGAGCTACGGCGCGGCCAAGACTCTTGACCTGCCGGGCCGCATGGCCATGCAGACTCGACGCGCCGAGCACATTGAGTTCGATGAGCGCTTGCTTCGCTGGATGGGCGAGCCCGACGCGACGGCGTACTTCAACAGCTACGAAGACGCCACGGATGAGTACCGCGCGGTCCAGGCGGCGATGCTGGCCTGGACGACCGGCACGCTCACGCCGGAGGGCTTCCGTGCCGAGCTGGAGATTATCTACGGTCGCAAGCTGGTCGGCGGAATCCCCGACGGGGTCCTGGTGCCGAACAACGAGAAATCCCTGCCTCGCAAGGACGTCGACACCGATGGCACCGCGACCCAGGCGCCCGCCGCCAACCAGGGACAGTCGGACGGAAGCGGCGGCGCGGGTCACGCAAACGACATGCCGAGCGGGCAGGGGTAGGACGGTTTCCAGAAACCCTGACGGTTTCGCGTTTTGGATCGCGGTTTCGGTGTACTAATGTTCGAGCCATGACCAAGCGCATTCACGAGGCTGGAACCATTGCGGTCGACGCCAAGACGCAGAAGTTTCGCGTGCGGCTGATCTCGGAGGGCCCCGGCTCGAGCGCCGACTACCCTCGCGAGTTCTTCAACCAGCGCAACGCTGAAGCGCTTGCCGGATCGCTCTCATTCCCTGGGCACCCCACGGACCTGGAGCGGCCCGACCTTCGCGACCCCATGACCGCCATCGGCTCGATTGGCGACAAGGTCGACATCGAAGAGCACGGCGGCAAGCTCGGTTTCTGGGCGGACTACTACCCGGCGGCATCCAAGCCAGAGGTTGGTGCCTACCTGGCCGAGTATGCCTCCAAGCTGGGCCTGAGCATCTACGCCGATAGCGACGGCCGCGAGGACCCCGAGTCGGGCAAGTGGATTGCCGAGTCGCTGGTGGCGGACGACCCGTACAAGAGCGTCGACCTCGTGGTCGCCGCCGGAGCGCGGGGCAAGTTTGAGCGGGTGGCCGAGGGGCTGCGCCGTATTCAAGAAGCTTCTGCAACCGCAGAAGAGAAGAAGGAGAACCTGATGGAGATCAAGGACGTGGAGAAGGTCGTCGCTGACGCCCTTTCGCCGCTGACCAAGGTCGTCGAAGGGCTCGTCAGCGCTCTGGAGGGCAAGGCCAAGGCCGACCTCCAGATCGAGGCCGACACCACTGCGGTTGCCAAGGCCGTGGAGGGTCGCCTCGCCGACTACGACAAGGCGGTGGGCCTCATCTCGGAGGCCAAGCTGACCGAGTCGCAGTCGACCATGCTGCGCGAGCTCGCGAAGACCGGCGTGGACATCGCGCCGCACGTCGAAACCGCGAAGAAGGTGCTCGCCGAGGCGCGCGCCGGACTCGGGGACAACGCCGACACCCACCTGGGCGGCGGCTCGGAGGGAACCCCGACCAGCTTCGCGGTCCCCGGATTCGGAAAGGTGAGCTGACATGGCGTTCCCTGTCGTCTCCACCGGAGAGGCCTTCTCCTCGACCGACGCTTTGCGTGAGGTCTGGGACCTGGCCAGCTTCGAGAATGCCGAGGTCGCCGTCGGTACGGCCCTCGTCAACAACGGCCGCGCGGGCGTCGCCTACACGGCCAGCGGCGGTTCGACCACGAGCGAGACCATCGGTGGCATGACCATCTCGGGTATCGCGAACGGCGGCGTCGGCCTGGACGAGTTGGAGGCCTCGGTTGCGACCGACGGCACCTACGAGTTTGCGGTCACTGGCGCTGGCCCGAGCACCGCCAACGGCACGCTCGTCTATGCCGTTGTCGCCTCGGGCAAGATCACGAGCCTGACGCTCACGGCCAGCACGAACACCCTCTGGGGCGTCGTGAACAACCCCAAGGACTACGTCGCCGCAAGCGGCGTCGCCTGTGTCAAGATCGGAGTCTGATCGTGACCACGTTCAAGAACGAGTTCACTCTCGACAACCTGTTGATGCCCCCGAAGGGCGTCACGCCGGAGAGCGTCGGCAAGGTCGGCAAGCTCATCGAGTCCGCCAAGCGCGGCTCGTTTGTGGCCGAGGCTCAGCTCAAGGAATCGCTCATGAGTGGGGACCTCGCCGCAAGTGTGGCCCACTTCATGAACATCATCACGATTCCGCAGCTCCCGGAGGACAAGGAGCGCCCGGTCGCCAAGATCGCGGGCTTCCGCACCGTCCCGGACTTCCGTCCGGCGATCCTGCACTCGATGTTCGGCGACCTCGCCGGCCCGGGCCTGGAGGCTGACGGTTCGGCTCCGCGGGTCGCCCAGGGCCAGCCCTACCCGGTGGTCTCGGTCACCGGCGCTGAGTCGGCCTACGCGAAGCTCGCCAAGCGCGGTGTTCGCGTCAACTGGGACTTCGAGGACTTCATCAACGACATCGTCGGCACGCTCGACGGTATCCCCTCGGAGCTCCGCGACATCGCCCTGGAGACGGAATGGAACGAGGTCGGCGACGCGCTGATCTCGGCCACTACGTCGTCGGGCGCGGTCACCCTCCCGGACGGCACCTCGGTCCCGACGAACGCGCCGGTTTCGGCCAACGCGATCTTCGCCGCGATCCAGGCGCTCTCGTTGCGCACCGTGAACGGAACCGACCGCAAGATCGGCACGCTCAGCGGTTACAACGTGATCGTCCCGGTCGGCCAGAAGCTGTACGTCGACTTCGAGATTCGGAAGGCGCTGAGCATCATCCAGCTCCTTCCCGGCTCGAGCGGCGGCTCGGTGTACGGCCCGCCCGACAACTCGATCCTCAACACGGTCGAGGTCATCGAGCACGACAAGGTCACCGGAACGAAGTGGTACTTGGCTCCCAAGCCGGGCGCCTACCGTCGCCCCGTGATCGACGTGCTCCGTCTCCGTGGCTACGAGCAGCCGCAGCTTCGCGTCAAGACCGAGGGCGGCGACGGCTTCTCGTTCGACTCGGACTCGGCCTCGATGCGTCTGCGCCTCGTGACCGGCGGCGCCCTCTGGTCGCAGACCCCCGTGGTCTACTCCAGCGGCGCGGGTAGCTAACAGCCAGCCCGACACAAAAGGCCCCTCCACTATCGCGTGGGGGGGCCTTTTGGTTTCCAGAAACCAAGAGCCAGAGATAGACTCTCTTCCGGTGGCTCTCCTTTCGGTCGCCGAGCGCGCTGGTCTGTGAATTGGAGGCCGCCTTGCTACTGCGGGCAGGGGCCCGGCCGACCGGCCCAGCGCGCTCAAGGTTTCAGAAACCACGCCACACGCTCTAGACTCTGCCTCATGGCAACCGGCGAATACCCCATCGACCCGACCACTGCAGTCGGGCTCTTCCGCACAGAGCTGGGCGACGTCGTCACCACCTCCATTGACGGCGCACAGGCCGAATACGAGTTCATCTCCGACGCCGCCATTCAGGCAATGCTTGACGCCTACCCGGACTCGCGCAATATGGCAATGGCCGCCGCGATGTCATCCATGGCGACGCAGATGATCGCCGCGGCTCAGGACATCCAGGTTGACGATATTCGTATCAAGACCGTGGAGCGCGCCCGCCTCATGCTTGACCAGGCGAACGCTCTTCGCGGCTACGCCCTGGCCGGAGACGCGTCAAGCGCCTTCTCGGTCGTCCCCCTCAGCGGCAAATCGTTCCCGGCGGCCCCCCAGGGCACGCCCGATCCGTGGTCGGTGGTGATGTAGCCAGTGGCGAACAATCTGGCGGCCATTCGCGCCGCAATCGAGCAAGCGAAGGTCGTTGCCGAAGAGTTCCGGTCTGGCACGATCAAGTTCTACGAGAACGGCAACGCCACGCCTATCTTTGAGACGACCTGCCGCCTTCGCAAGCCGAAGCCTTCATCCTTCGACGCGAGCAATCAAACCGAGTGGGCGACCAAGCGCATTGTGCTGGCGAAGATTCCACTGGAGATTCCTGGCGTCGACACGATTCGCCGCGGCATGATCGCCCAGGTCTCGACGCCGGATGGTGACCCCTCGATCAACCTCGTGAGTTTCACCGTTCAGAGCTCGTTGACTTCGCAGTTCGCCGCTGAGCGCGAGGTGACTCTCGCAACAGAGGTGAACGAGACTCCTCGGATCGTGCCCTAATGGCTCGCGAGTATCTAGACGAAGAGATGGTGGCGTCCTACGCCGTCGAGATTACGGGCATCGAGCGAACGAAAGCCGAGCTGGGAAAGCTGGACCACGCGATCAGCCTTCTCCGCAAGGCAGAGTACGGACCCACGAGCGTCACGGTGGCCGGCTACAGTGGCGGCCGGTCGAGCAAGGTGCAGACGGACATCTTCAAGGCCAAGATCGATCAGCTTGAGGGCCGGGTCCAGACGGCGGCGACCACCGCGATGTCCAAGGCGGTGCAGAAGGGCCAAGCCATTCAGGCCCGAACGCTTGACGCCGCTGTCACCGATTACGGCAAGTCGCGTATGGCTCGCAGCAAGGGCAAAAGCGCCGGTCGTAACGACGAGGGCGATCTCATCAAGGCGCTTCGCAACAACGTGGAGAGCTTCAAGGAGGCCACACGCAGCACGGTTATCGGCTGGCACGGCTGGCCGCGCGCCGGTCGCGACAGCTACATCTCCTACCAAGAGCGCGGCACTCGTCAGCGCAAGAGCGCGCAGCTTCCCGGCTCCGTCACTCGCAAGCCAGCAAAGGGTGGAGAGCGAGTGCCCGGCAAGCGCAAGGCAAAAGGCCTCGGCGTTCCTGCCGTGAACTCGCTCGGCGCGGCTATCATCATCGTGCGCGAAGAGCTGAAGCGCGAGCTAGGGAAGTTGAAGCGATGACCTCATCAGTTGACCCCACCGCGGAACTCGCGGCAATCAAGGCGCGCCTCGACGCGCTCACGGACGCCGAGTGCTACCAGGGCGTCGAGCAGGGGCAATCCCTTCCCGTCAACGGCTTTGGAGACAAGGCTGCGTATCGCGACCTCGAGGCTGGCTCCGTCGTGCCGCGGTCTGGCGAGCGCATCCTCGGAGCCGCGGAGCAGTCCCAGCCCTACGCGTGGGCGTTTCAGATTCACCACGTTGCGACCTCGCGTGCCGAGGCGGTCGCGCTGTCGATCGCGAGCGACGTGAGCCTCATCGGCTGGGCCCCGTCGACAAACGCCGGTCCCATCAAGCCATTCTTCTTCAACGTCTACGACGACACGGCCCGATCCGGCGAGCGCGTTCAGTGGATCGCTTCTCGGTTCTACGAGACCGAGCTGGGGCAGAACCCCGACCTGTAGCGTTTTGTTTCCAGAAACCTTGACGGTAAGGTTTCGACCATGAGCCCTTTCTATCGCAACCGTGCCACCGGGATCGTTCAGGCGCATCCGAAGTCGGGCATCGGCAACTCGCTCAACTCCGACGAGATTGGCCAGGACGGCAAGCCTGTCAAGCCCTTCGTCGCCCTCCCGATCACGCCCGAGAAGATCGGGAAGGCCAAGGGTCTCATGCGCGGCGGCGCAGCGACCGCTCCGGTCGAATCGACCGACACGACCACCGAGGCCAAGACCGGCACCGGGGACTCCAAGCAGGAAGGTGACCAGTAATGGCCCAGAAGATGCTGGTCGGGGACAAGGACACGGTTCTCCTGATCCCGGCTTTTGAGATTGGTGGGGTGCCTCAGATGGCGTACCCCACGACCGCTTCGGCGGTGCCGATCACGGCACCCACCGCGGCACTCCTGAACTACTACATCGACGCGCTCTCGCCGGATGACACTGGCGCGCACTGGGGCGGCAACGTCACCTGTGCCGTGATCGATGACTGGAACCTGGCGCTGACCGACAGCGCCACGGACGACACGCGGACGCTGTGCTCGGTCGGCCAGTCGCAGGACCTCACGTTCTACAACTACGACGCGGTGATGAACTTCCTCCGCGACGTGGACGGCAAGGACGCGACCAGCGAGTTCAACCTGCCGATCAACCTCACGCGCGCGCCGGACGTCGCCTATGTCATCGCTCACCGCGTTGGCTACTCGCGCACCGCAAACGCCGCGGTCGGCCAGGAATGGCACCTCTACTACGTCTGGACCGATCACTCGATCCCGGCGGCGGCGGACGGCTCCAACCAGGCGGTCGGCCAGACCTTCATCCCGAAGGGCATCATCAACTTCAAGTACGAGCTCGCGAGCTAAGGGGCATCGATCATGGGAACGAAGGTTCTTTCCAACCAGCGGGTCACGGTTATCGCCGGACTCGCGTCGGGCATCAGCGACTGGGCGTCTCCGACGCTCGCCGAGCTGGCTGCACTGACAAACGTCTCGGGGGCGGTGAACTGGAACTCGTTCGACCTGAACCTCCAGGCCAGCGCCCAGTCCGACGACCGCACGCTGACCGACGGCGCTGGCGCGCAGTCGCGCGGCTTCACCAACTTCGGCGGCGGCCTCGAGCTGGTCAACCCGCGCGTGGACGACCTGGGCAGCATCTACCGCACCGCCTACGACATCTTCTCGACGCCTCGCGTCGAGCTGGTCGTCGGCGTCCGGTATGGGCCGCTGAACAGTACCGCTCCGGCGGCGGGCGACCGGTGGACGCTCTACCACCTCATCACCGACGCGGTGAACTTCGGCAGCGGCGACGTTTCGACGTACTACCAGGTCAACCTCATCGCTCGCGATGATGTCCTGGTCGGCTACATCGTTCCGGCCGCCAGCCCGGCGACCATCGCGGTCACCCTGCTTGACGCCTCGGTCGCGGTCAATGACCTCGTGTTCGCCTCGGCGGCCTACGAGGGCTGGCCGGTCACGAAGGAGGTCACCTGGACCAGCTCGGACGAGACCAAGCTCATCCAGGTTCACCCGGGCATCTTCCAGGCTCTTGCCACCGGCACCCCCACCCTGATCGCGAGCTACCCGGGAGCCACAAGCTCCAGCGCCGCCACGGTCACCATCAGCTAGGCTCCCCAGCCGGGCAAGTAGAGAACCCCCCTCCAGATTGGCGCTGGAGGGGGGTTCTTTGGTGTTGTACGCTGGTTTCCAGAAACCCCGACGCCGGGGCTACCTATCGAAAGGCCACCCTCATGAGCACGGAAGCAGAGCAGCAAGAAGCGATCGAGAAGATCGCGGCCGTCACCAAGAAAGGCTTCGACCTTTCGGCCCGCATGAAGGGCCGCGGCCTCCGCCGGGGAACGATCACCCTTTACCTCGACGAGGAGAAGGGCGCCGAGCTCGGCGACGCATACGACGTCAAGAACGCGATGGGCGTCTTCATTCGCCGGGAGCGCACCGGCATCATCGGCGACATCGACGCACTGATCGCGGCTCGCGACACCCCCGACCCGGACGGCAACGTCGGGCCCGACTTGGCCGACAGCATTGCCAGCCTGGAGGCCAAGCGCGACGCTCTGATCGAGGAGATGACCAAGACCGCCGTGGTTGTCCACATGCGCGCGGTTCCGCCGGTCATCGAAGAGGACTGCAAGCGCAAGGCGCGTGAGACTCTGGGTATCAAGGAAAAGGGAGTCCCCAAGGACCTGCAGGAGGAGTTCACTCTCGCTCAGACGGCGCACCTCATGGCCGCGCTGATCCAGCGCGTTGTGGACAACGAAACCGGAGCGGTCAATGAGGGCATCGACTATAACGAGGCCGTGTCGATGATGGAGTACCTTCCAAAGTCGCAGTTCGCCCGCCTGGACAACAAGATGGGCGAAATCCAGTTCACAGACGCCATCTCGCGAAGCATCGAGGGGCAAGAGGATTTCTCGTAGAGTTCCTGTCCTCTAACGCCGGGGCCGGGTACGTCGATCTGATGAAGGCGTCTATTGCGCATGGTGTCAGACCGTCGTCCCTGATCCTGGGCAAGGACTCTCGGAAGCCGTGGGGTCGGTGGGACATCGTCCTCGCGAAGGCGTACCAGCGTTTTCTCAACGAGCTTTGTCAGCAATGTGGCTTGCCGAGATACATCTGCCACACTGACGACAATCGCGTTCAGTTCAAGGTCTCCACTGACGAGTGCGCCTCGGCGGCTCGCGCCGAGAAAGCTCAAAGCGACGCCTCCTCTGGCGACAAGAGGACTTTCGGGATTCGGTACTTCGGGGAGCCGTACCTCACGCAGGAGGCAATTGACGCCGGGATGGAGCTCTCTGATCTGCGTCGTCCGTATCTCAGGGATCGCGCGAAGAAGATGGGCCTCATCCCCGAAGACGCTTGAGAGTCGGTTTCTGAAACCACCCCCAATTCGCCGGTAGACTCTCGCCTATGGCTGATGTTGATCTCCTCGTTCAAGTAACGAACGCTGGCGTCCAGGAGGCCATCACTCGACTTGAGGCATTGAAGAACAAGTCGCAGCAGACGGCGGCGGGCATGTCGCAACTCGCGACGGCCACCGCCCAGGCGATGCGCAACATCGACCGCTCCACTACTGGAGCCACTGGGGCGATCAAGAACTTCGACAAGGCCTTCAAGGGCTCTGGCGAGGGCGCCGTATCGCTCACTCGCCAGCTCAAGGAACTTCAAGAGGGCTACCGAGAGATCGGCAACCTAAACCCCAACTCGACCGCCGCAAAGCGTCTTACCCTCTTTGGGAATGGCGATCTCGAGCGAGGCAGGGAGATGGTCGCGCTCATGCAGCGCCTCCAGCTCGCTCTCCGGCCGGACGCGCAGCGCGATGCGCTGGCGGTCGAGAAAGAGCAGCTTCGAGTTGCGGAGCAGCGGCTCCAAAAGGCTCGCGACATGGCTTCGTACAACCAGGCTCAGCGCAGCCTGGGGCGCGCTCGCTACGACCTCGCCGCCGAAGAGCGAGGCATCACTCAGGCGGAGCGTGCCACCCTCGCTCTGACGCGCGCCAAGCAGGACCTGGCTCGCGCCGAGGCCGCGCTCAAGGCGACCGCTGGCACGGGGGACCTGGCCGCGCGCACAAAGGCAATGAACGACCAGGAGCGCGCGATCCGCGCGGTGATCTCCGCGCAGCGAGAGCTGACCGGCGCACACGAGGCGCACAGCAACAACGCCTTCCAGTCCTCGTACTCCTACTTCATTCTGGCCGGATTGGCGACCCAGGCTTCGCAAGCGATCTTCGGACTCGGCACCGCCACTATCACCGCTTCCTCGCAGATCGAGCGATCGTTCGCTGACGTAGAGCGCACCTTTGACGGCACTAACCAGCAACTCGAATCCCTTCAGCAGCGACTCACCGACCTGTCGACCGAGACGCCGATCTCGGTGGTCGACCTGTCGCAGATCGCCACCCTGGGAAACCAGCTTGGCGTTGCCGCTGAGGACATTGAGGGCTTCACGACGACCATCGCCCAGTACACCGCGGTATCGGGCCAGAGCGCCGAGGACGCCGCGACTGCGTTCGGTCGCATCTCGAACCTCACCGGCCTCGCCGCGAGTGAGTACAGCAATCTGGCCTCTGCCATCACCTTCGTCGCCCGCACAACGGTTGCGACCGAGGCCACGATTCAGAACACGGCCAAGGAAATCTCGGCGCTCTCGGCGGGCGCGGGCTTCTCGGCTGACGCGATTGTCGGCCTGGCCGGCGCGCTGTCCTCACTGGCAATTCCGCCCGAGCGCGCGCGCGGCGCGCTGAGCCTCTACTTCGGCGCGCTCAACAGCGCGGTGGCAGAGGGCGGCCCAAAGCTCCAGGCCTTCGCCGACCTTACCGGCAAGACGGTCGAGGAGCTGGACGGCCTGGTGCGCCAGAACCGCGGCCAAGAGGTGTTCACCGCGTTCATCCAGGGCCTCTCGCAACTCGACACTGTCGCCAAGACGACCGCGCTGGATACCCTCGGCCTTTCCACGATTCGCGTCGACCAGACCATGCGCGCACTCTCCCAGAATGTGCCGCTGGTCACGAGCGCCTTCGAGGGCGCGAGCGCTGCCTTCCAGGAGAACACCGAGATCGCGAACCAGTACGCGATCATCCAGGACACTCTGGCCTCGCGATTCATCGAGTTTCAGAACGCCGTGCAGAACGCGGCAGGAGCGGTCGGCGACCAGTTTGCCCCTGCGGCCAAGGTTGCGCTCGAGGTAATCACCGGCCTCCTGGAGGGCGTGCAGGAGATTTCCAAGTCGCCGCTCGGCGCGGCGTTTATCCAGTTCGCGGTCGCCGCAACCACGGTGATTGCGGTCATGGCCGCACTGGTCGGCGCGCTCGCGCTCGCCAAGGCCAGCATGGTCGTTCTCGCATTCGCCGTGAATGGTCTCGGCTGGGTCCCGGCAATGGCTGGAATCCGTGGCTACATCGCGACCCTGCTTATCGCCGACAAGGCGACGCGCGCCGCCGCGCTCAGCCAGACAACGCTGAGCGGGTCTCTACTCGTGACCACGAAGAGCTTCTTCACCGCGGCAACCGGGGCAAAGGCCCTCACTGGCGCGCTGTCGCTTCTCAAGATTGCGCTGCCAATCCTGGCCATCACTGCCGCCATTGCGGCCATCGATGGGCTCGCGCAGTCCGTGGACGAGGCGATCAACCCGAGCAAGCTTCTCACTGATGACCTGTCAGGCCTGAAGGATGCGCTGATCGCCGACAACCCCAATGCGTTGGGCAAGAAGGTCGAGGAGCTGTCGCTGGCGGCGGGTCGCGGCGGTGCGCCCATCAGCGACTTCAACGCCTCGATCCTTTCGGCCATCGAGATTCAAGAGCGCGCCGAGGGCGCTTTCGGGTCGACGAACGAAGCGATCGATGCCCAGGCGTTCGCGCTTGGGGAGACCTCTAAGGCCTGGATCGCCGAGGCGCTGAAGGCCCAGAAGGACATCGCCGACATTCTCGACGGCAAGGATTTCTGGGAGGCGTCGGGGGATTCGTTCTGGGGCGACGGCTCGGGCGATGATCGCGTCAGCCGTGACGACTTCAAGAAGCTGATCCTCGGCGGTCTCGACATCAACCAGATTTCTCAGATCGCCATTACTCAGGGCAAAGAGGCCGCCGTCGCCGCCTACGACGCATGGCGTCAGGGCTACGAGAGCGCCAACCCGGGGGACCCGCGTGCGGTGATCTTCCGTGACGAGGTGCTGCCGAACGTGCTCAACTCGGTCACGGACGCTTACGGCAAGGCCGCCGTCGAGGCCGCTCTGGCCGGAACAGCGATTGAGGATACCGGCATCGTCGCCGCTGCGACTGCAGACGAGTTTGACTCTTTCGGCAACTACATCGGCAACGCGATCACCGGAGGCGAGGCGCTTGCTGTCACGTTCTCTGGAGTCACCAGCCGGATCGATGAGTTCCGCGATGCCGTGCAGGGGGCGATCCAGGGCACGGTTGGATTCGACTCGGTGCTGGAGCGCGCCCAGGCCGCGGCTTCGGCCCTGGCGGAGGCCACGGGCGGCGAAGTCTTGCCGGTCGACGCCGCTGGCTTTGGTGCGGCACTCAACAGCGCCACCACTGACGCTCTGAAGTTCTACACCGACATCATGACGCTGGCCGACGGCGGCAACCAGACCTTCGCGCTGGAGCTGGCCAAGCTTGGCCCAGAGGCTCAGGGAATCCTCTCCAGCAGTCTTGAGCTCGACGGCAGTGGTCGGGCCAAGCTGGAGGCGGCTGCCCGGTTTGCGGCGTTCCTGGGAAGCGACACGTTCAAGCGCGCGCTCGAAGCCGAGATGACGGACTCGAACGAGGCCTACGCTCGAATCTTCCAAGTGACAGGCGACCTCGGAACCGTCCAGGAATACATCGCCGCACAGGTCGCCGGCACTGGGGCCGAGTGGGAGCGCCAGTGGGCACTGGAGCACCCCAACCTGCCGCTCAACGTGACCCCTGAGCTGACTGACCCCTCGGACGCCGACATCGAGTTCTGGCGCGCCAGCCTTGAGGGACGGCTCGTGGTCACCCCCGTCATCCGGCCGTACCAGGCTGGCGGCAACGCCAACACCTACACGGACACCGAGACCGGCGCGAGCATCACCCTGCCCGCGGAGCTGAGCGGCCCCGCGCTGAGCGCGAGCCTAAAGCTCTGGAGCGAGAACCAGTACCTCACGCCCGAGCAGATTGCGGCTCAGCTCAACACCGATGGGTTCAACTCAGACCTCGACGCCTGGCGCGCGCAGAACGGCCCCGTCACCATTCAGGGGCGCATCGTTCCGTCGTTCTCGGTTCCCGCGGGCGGCTTCCGGCTTCCCAGCGGCACGACCGTATACGCCAAGGGTGGGCAGGTCGCCATTCCCGGCTTCGCGAAGGGCGGCGGCTTCGGTCAGTTCCGTGGGGCCGGTTCGGGGACCAGCGACAGCCTCTTGGCTCGCGTCAGCAATGGCGAGTTCATAAACACTGCCGACGCGACGAAGTTCTGGGGGCCGGACTTCTTCGACTCCCTCAACCGCAAGATGATCCCGGCCAGCTTCATGAAGATGCTCAGCGCGGCGGCGGTTTCTGGAAACCAGGGGCCCCAGAGCGTGACCAACGTTTCCGTCACTCAGAATTACCCTCAGACCGTGGACCCGCTCCAGACTCTTCGCGAGGACAGCGAGAACCTGGTTGCCGGGCTGTGGGGAAGGTAGGGTCGCATCATGGCCGACACTCAGTACACCATCAACGGCGTCCCGATGGCGCGCGCGAGCATGAACTCAATGGGCTGGGCCATCATGCGCGAAGGCACCGCGCAGCTCACGGGGATCACGAAGTCGCTGAACAAGATCACCGTTCCTGGCTACGACGGTTACGTTCCGTCGCCTTCGACACGAACCGATCAGGTCATGGTGTTCAACATCAAGACCCCTCGCGCAAACCTCGAGGCCCTGCTTGCCGTGCTCGCGCACGTCGGCTACGACTCGGACTTTCCGAACCTCGGGCAGATCACCCTGTCGACGGCCAGTGGGAAGGCAGCGTACTTTGAGCTCGCTTCGGCGATCCCCGCGCCGTCGGACCACCCGAACGACGCATTCGTGAAGGTCACTGCGACGCTGAACATCCCCAGCGGCTCGTGGCGCGACATCGACACCACGACAACCACGACGAGCATTTCCAGTAGCCCCACGACAATCACGTCGATCGGTTCGGGCATCTCGCTCTCCATCCCGGACATGGACGTATTCATCCAGGGCGACGTGGGCACCATGCAGATCACTGACTCGGCTGGATCGTGGTTGCGCACGACATCGGACTACGTCTTCGACTCTGGCTACGGACTCTTCTTCCAGGGGTCAACCGGCCGGGCATACAAGGCGACGAACGCGTCTCCCTGGGTCCCCACTGCTGACCTCGGTTTTGCGGTCGACACATCTGGCGGGGGCTTCAAGATGACGCCCAAGTTCGACCCGACTACGCCCGGGACCCGCTCTGCAGAGCTAGTAGTTCTCTCCACGCTGACCTCTAGCGTGTCGCTGAGGGTCCGATGGCGCGGGGCTTACGCGGTCAAGTAGGTTTCTGAAACCGAGCCCGGGTTCGGCCTTAGACTGATCGCGTGACCAAGTACACCGCAGCCTTCGCCGGGAGAGCGCACAACCTCATCCTGACCCTCACGGAGGGGCCGAAGAATGTCGCCACTCAGAAGGTGCGCGTTGACTACTTGCTCCAGATCGCCAAGGGCGTCAACCGCACCACCTGGCACGGCGGGGTCATCCCCGACCAGTCCTGGTCGCTGACCCTCGGTGGGGTGCTCATCGACTCGGGCACTCACATTGCCTTCAACTTTGACACAGTCTCTCAGGCCGGCGTCGAGCCTGGCACGATCTTCACTATCGCCAGCGGTAGCCACGAGTTCTCCTACGACGCGGACGGGACGCTCAACCTGAGCGTCGAGTTCGAGGCGGACGTCAACGTGTGGTCGGGCGGCTCTTACGGCTCCGGCACGATCATCATGTCGACCGCCTCGTATCCCAGCTCGGGGACCGTCAACTTCACCCCGCAGCCGATCAACGTGGCGACTCAGCCGGAGGTCGTGCCCAAAAGCGCGAGCGTCAGCGCCCTGGTTGTCGTGAACCTGCCTCGCATGGTCGCCACCTTCACCCACGATGTCACCTGGGAAAGCGGCTCTCTGTCCGGCACCATTGGAACGGGGATCGGCACCTCTACGACCTGGACCGTGCCTGACGTTACTGGCGAGTTCCCCACTCAGACCCAGAGCCCGATCACGATTACGGCTGTCACCAAAGACGGAGCGACGGTCATTGGCTCCAAGAGCGCGACGCTCATGGTCTGGAATGCTGAGCCGACACTCGACCCCACGAGCGCCCAGCCTTACGACATTCGAGTCCGGCGCGTGCAGTGGGACGGGTCGCGCCTTCGCGCGAACAACCCCATCGTCGACCTCGGCATCAAGGTCACCGACACGGCCTCCTCGACGCCCACCATCACCGTTACTACGAGCGGGGTGGTGCCGGGCTCGGATGACGACCTCGAGGGGGCCATTGTGGTCCTGGAGGTTCAGAACGGCCTGGAGTGGCAGGGCACGGGGTTGCTCTTCGTGCTCTCGCGCGAGCAGTCCGACGACGTGGAGCCCACTGAGACGAGCGACTGGTCCGGCATCGGATACCTGGACTACCTGCTCGCCCGCGCTTACCGCACTATCGACTGGAAGCGCACGGGCTCTGGCACGAACGCTGGCAACATGATGCGATACCTGATCTCGGACGCTAAGACTCGCGGCTGGGGTCCAAACATCGACACCTCCTTTCCCGAGCACTTCACCACGGTCGGCGACGGCTGGCTGGAGTCCGGCCACACCCGAGAGATTAGTGGCGGGTCCCCGCTGTCCCAGATTCTCGACGCTTTTATCAACGACGGCTGGGCCGAGTATCGCTCCCGCTACGACGATACTGACGGCATCTGCTATCTCGACATGACCAACCCGCTGACCGGATCGGACTGGACCGGCAGCGGCTCTCAGATCACGGTCAACCTCTCGACCGCAAAGCTCGAGTCGGCTCCTACGACCTGGTCGTTCGACGGAGTGCTCGACCGCGTCTATGCGATCGGCGACGCCAACACCGGCAACCCGAGCACGTCGACCGACAATCGCGCCGCGCCGATTGGCTCGGCAGAGCGGCCCGCCTACAGCGAGAACGAGTTTGGCGTGATGGAGGGCTGGGCCAGCGCTTCGGGCCAGACCACCCTGGCTGGCGTGCAGGGAGTGGCGCGAAACGCGCTTGACAACGCAACCGAGACCAAGAGCCGACAGTTCACCTACCGGGCCAGTGTGGTTTCCAGAAACCTCTTGCCGTACTACACGTTCAAGCCGCACGACTGGATTCTCGTGCCGAGCGACCGCGAGCACTCGCAAGACCCGATCTCGATGCGCGTCTCTCAGGTCATTCTGGACAAGAGCGCGAGTGGGGTGTCGATCACGGTCATCTGTGGCGACCTCATCCCCGCGGGCGCTACTGCTGCAATCGCTAAGCGAATCAAGGCCGGAACGGGCAACCGAATCTCTGGCGGAACGCTTCGTGACCCGATCCCGCTGCAGTCCATCATCCCCGCGGCGCCCAACTTCGCCACCGAGGAGGCGGCGGTCTCCACCGGCTACTGGACCGAGGCCGGCGAGCCGCGATCGAAGATCGACTTCGCGTGGCAGCCGGTCACCACGGCGCTCGATGGCGTAACGCCGCTGACGGTCGACTACTACGAAGTCTGGTGGCGGCCGAACCCGGGAGTACCGTGGGCGCTTCGCACATTCAGCACGGACACCGACGCGGAGATGGTCGACTGGGAGGTCGGGCTGGCTGTCCAGCTCCAAGTGCGCGGTCGGTCGACCGACGGCGCGTTCGGAGAGTTTTCGGCATACGACGAGGTCACCACGGTCGCGCCCACGGGGAGTATTCCAGCCCTTGCCGTGGCCGCTCTTTACACCGACGGCCTCGGCAATATCTTTGCGGACTGGGATGGCAACCTGGGCGATGCCTCTCTGGTGCCGTCGTACTTCGCTTACATGAGCGCCGAGATCAGCCCCGATGTCGCCGGAGCGCCCTCGGGTGTCTGGTCGCCCATTGGCAACTCGCTCCAGGCGGCAGGAACAGTCACCCTCAACCCGCAGTCCTTCGGAACATGGTGGATTCGGTTCCGGGCCTACGACGCTTTGGGCGGCCCTGGCGCAAACGGCACTGCAAACAGCATTACGACCGTGGACCCCGGCCTGATCGCTCCACCTACGCCCGAGGCCCCGACTGGGCTGAGCGCAACCGCTGGTGCGACGTGGGACGCGCTCGGGGTCTCATCGGGTGACTACATCTCTGTCGCTTGGACTGCGGTCACCCTCGACACCGATGCCGATCCGGTTACCATCGCGTACTACGAGGTCGATGGCGATGACGGCTCGGGCGACTGGGTCAACGTGCTGCGTATCACTGGCATCGAGTGGGACTTGCCGGTCTTTCGGAACTCGAGCTGGACCTACCGAGTTCGCGCCGTGTCAGATGTCGGTGGAGTGTCGGCCTGGTCGAGCACTGTCGGCCCTACAGCCGCCAACGCGACGCTTGCGAGCCTGACCGCGCCGAGCGTGCCGGGCGTGACGTCGTCGAAGGGGTTGCTCTACGTCGACTGGGACGGCCTTGACAACACTGCAGCCGCCTACGCCCCGAGCTCGGGCTTCCGATATGCCTACGTCGAGGTCGCTCCCGATGTGACCGGCTCTCCGGGGGCGTGGAGCCGCGCTGGCACGGCGTTCCCCGGGCGCTCCGGCGTGGCCATCGTTTCAGGCCTTGCCCTGCCCGGCGACTATTACGCTCGGATCGTCGTCGTGGATGGCGCTGGGGGCGAGGTTTCTGGAAACCAGTCGGAGATGATCGCGCTCGTCGGCGTGCAGGGGACCGACGTTGACCCGGCGACCATTCTGGGCTCCAACCTCGACCCCGACTTCGCCAACGGCGCGGTCATCACCGGGGCGCTGGTGCAGACCGACGCGGCGGCGGACACGGGCGTGAAGCTCACCTCCGGCGGCCTGGCGGCTTACGACTCGGCGGGCACCCCGACCTTCATCCTCGACGCCGCGTCGGGGTCGGTCTGGTTCGGCACCGGCACAATCAGCGGTGAGGCGATCGACGTGTCCACCATTGACGTGGGGCTTCTGCAGGCGTCTCTCATCACTAACGGCATGGGCGACGCGCTGACCATCGGTGGAACCTCGTTGGTGTCGATCATCTCTGGCATCGAGTCTGACGTTGCGGCGCAGGGGGGCAATCTCGCGACCTACTTCGACTTCGGCGCGGCGGGCCAGTGGAAGTCGGACTCCGACTCCGCCGTGGCCGGTTTGCGCATTGCCTCAACTTCAGACGGCGACGCCTTCAACGCGTTCGCGTTCTCTGGTGGTTTCCAGATTCGCCGCGGCTCGACGGCGCTTGCCTGGTGGGAAGCCGACCCCGTGTCGCCCTCGCTGGTACGATTCGTCACGCCCAACATCACCGTGCTCAACGACCTAAACGTCGGCTCGCACAACATCCGACCCGGCGCTGCCGGTGTCACGATCATCTCGGCGCAGTAGGAGTAGACCATGTCAGGCATCGAAGGCGCAGCGGGCGAGGGCAGGGGCGGGCTGTCGGGGCTTGGGCCCCTCCCCAAGTTCAAGTACCGAGCCGTCGCGGGAGAGAAGAGGTCTCCGCTGTTCGACACCCGCGACGAAGCGCGAGCGTGGCAGGCCTCTCAGCGGGAGATTCCGGGCAATGAGGCTGTCGCCCTCGAGCTGCACGAGGTTGAGGCGTAGCCATGGCAACCCTCACGATGGGCACGGCGGGCAACTACACCTGGTATCTCGACTACACGGTGACGCAGAACATCGCCACCAACCAGTCGACTATCGCCTACACGCTTCGCATCCACCGCAACGTCTCAGCAGCCTCCGGCGCATTCTGGGGCACCCCGAGCCGTGCGTTCAACGTCACAGTCGATGGCGCGAGCGACACTGAAAACTTTTCCAGCGTTGACTTCACCGCCGCGGCCGACATCAACTTCACCTCGGGCAGCAAGGTCGTCAACCACGATGCTGATGGCACCAAGTCGCCGGTTGCGGTTTCAGTTGGGGTCAGCGGCTCCTACGTGTCGGCGGGCTTTCCTGTCCCCACGACGCTCTCCGGCAAGACGATCAGCCTCCCGACAATCCCGCGCGCGGCGACTTCGATCACCCGGTCCGCCAGCACGGAAACCGGGTCGGCGACGACCCTCACGATCTCGCCGCTGGTCTCGACCTTCTACTACGTCCTCAAGTACAAGTCTCCGGCCACCGGCACCTGGACTCTGATCGGCGCTTCAGGCGGCATCGTCGGGACCTCGTGGCCGTATTCAACGACGATCGCACATGCAGAGATTCCCGACGCCGGGTCTGGCACGGTTCAATTCCAGGTCACCACCCTCGACGCCTCCGGCGGCACGCAGATCGGCACGCCCGTCGAGACGAGCCTGACTTACACGGTGCCGGCCAGCGTGTTGCCGACGACTGGATCGGTCACCTGGACCGAGGGGGCGGGCACCACCGGACTCAGCGCCCTCACCAACGCAGCGGAGGTCTTCTGCCAGGGCTGGTCGAAGCTGATCCCGACTTTCTCAAGCACCGCGGGAACGGGCGCGACCGTGGCCAGCGCGCTCGCGACGGTGGCCGGAGTTTCTGGAAACACCACCTCGGGGGTCGCGTTCGCCGACCCGGTCACCACGCAAGGGGTCGGCTCCACCTTTGCGGCGACGGTGATCGACTCGCGTGGCCGCTCCGACGTGGAGAGCGGTACGGTGTCGCCCTCGGTCCACCGATGGAGCCTCCCCACGGTGAGCGCCGGAACGCCGGTCGTCACTCCCACTGGCGGCGGCGCGACTCAGACGATCGCACTGTCCGGCTTGAGCGCCACGACGACTTCGTTCTACCTCTCCGCCTCCCAGCGCAACGTGCTCCGCACCCGAGTCGGCTACCGCGACATCACGACCGCGGGCGCTTGGGTTTACGGCTCTTGGACTGCTCAGAGCCTGTCGGCCTCGGACTCGACTGACAATGCCTACGCGCCCGGCTCGCCCCTCACCGTTGCGACCGGCCTCGACCCGACGCACCAGTACGAGGTGACCCTGCAGGTGCAGGACATCTTCGGCCAGAACTCGGTGAACTACTCCAACGGTCGGACCTACGTCGAGTCCTCGCTCATCGTCGCGGCCCAAAACGTGCTCATCGCCTTCGATGGCAACACGGCTGTCGGCATCTTGAAGATTCCCGTCAACGGCGCGCTCGATGTCGGCGGCGACGCTCACGCCGACAACTTCTACGCCGCTGGCGACCTAGTCGCTCGAGTGAACGAGCTGCCAGTCGACGCGAGCGATGCAGAGACGCAGACTGGCACGGATGCCGCAAAGTACGTCACGCCAGCCGGGCTGAGCTCCCGGACGGCAACGACTTCCCGCACCGGGCTTGTTGAGATGGCGACTGACGCCGAGACCATCACCGGAACCGATCCGTCCCTCGCCGTCTCTCCTGCGGCTCTTGCCGCGCGGATCGCTGACGATCTTGACGACAGCGGCTGGACCGCTCCAACGCTACTCAACTCTTGGGCAAACTTTGGCGCCCCCTACCAGACTGCTCGCTATCGCAGGTTCGGTGGGGTGGTCTACATCCAGGGGGAGGTGAAGACGGGCGCGAATGGAACGGTCATCTTCACCCTGCCTACCGGGTTCAGGCCGCCTAACGACCTGCAGGTGGCTACGGTGCTTTCCGGCGGAGCGATCGGCCGTGTCGACATCCAGGCAGATGGCGATGTCGTCGCGCTGACCTCAAGCACCACCGCAACTTCTATCACCTTGCCGCCCTTTCCGGTAACCTGACGACCATGAAGAAAAACGTCATCGCTGTTTCCTCGGCCCTGGTTGCGGTCGCCCTCGTCGTCGGCACCGCGCCGCAGCTCGCGACAACCCCAACAAGTGAGGCACCACTATCGAGCACGGCTGTTGCCACGGAGCCTCCTGTCGATAACACTCCCGACGTGTCGGGAACTATTCGGTGGGTGTCGGCAAGCCAGTGGGTCGTGCTTGACGACGCGGGTCACGTCCCCAACGGCATTGAGTCGGTGACTGTCACGAGCAGCTATGTGCGCGTCGACTATGACTTCACCGCAACGACCGTTTCCTCTGTGCAGGTGACGCCAGACGAGGGTTTCGCCTCGTCGAACGTGCGCGTGGGCGCGTCTGTAGGCTTGGACTACATGCTGATCTACTTTTACATGCCGAGCTCTGGCTCAACTCCGGTGAACCCGACGCTCCTGTCGAAGGCTGGGGCAAACGTCTGGATCACTGGCTGGTTCGACTAGCCCAATCCCGAAAGGAATTATCATGTCACTTCTCAGACCGACCCTCCAGGCCCGAGCGGGCTTCAATCCAGAGGGCCACGGCCCAGGCGTCCAGTCTCCGTTCGGCAAGTCGCCGGGCTACCGAGGTGGCAACGTCAGCCACAATGGCCAGGACTACTTCTGGCTCGGCGCGGCGTCAGCCAAGCGCCTCGGCATCTCGACGGCGGCCTCCAAGGACGTCTATCCCGTGATGGATGGTCCGGTCAATCCGATTGATGACCCGGCGCTGGGTATCGGAGCGTGGCAGCAGATCGACGATGACCACCGCGCCTACTCGTGGCACATGAGCAAGCGCATCTACAACGCCGTGCGCAACATGAAGAGCAACACGCGCCTCGGCGTGATGGGGAGCACCGGCACGGCGGCTGGCGATGACGACCACCTTCACTTCGAGGTGCGCAAAGCGCCGTACCGCCCCGCCGATCGCATCGACCCAGAGCCGTTCTTTGCGGCCAAGGCGAACGGGTTCGGCGATGCGGAGCGCAAGCAGATCGCGCGCTACCTGAACACGCACGCCAAGAACCTCGGACTCGCCACCACCACCACTTCGACGGACGGCAAGCCGGGGGGGAACTACTGGAAGCTGGTGCAGGGCCTCGGTCGCGCGTGGGGCTTCTATAACGGGGCGGTCGACGGGGTGCCCGGAGCCCAGACCTACGGCGCTGAAAAGCACATCTGGGAGAGCTGGGTGAAGCCCAAGCCGGTCGTGACGCCTCCGGTCGTGACGCCTCCGGTCGTGACGCCTCCGGTCGTGACGCCTCCGGTCGTGACGCCTCCAAGCGACACGGTCGCACCGAGCTGGTTCGTCAACTTCATCACCGCACTCGGCGCGTTCTTCGTCGGGTTCTTCAAGTCCAAGCCGTAGTCACAACCAACGAGTAGGAGCAAGCATGAGCCAGATTCCCCTGTTCGACTTCGACACGCCTTGGGTGGCGATCATTCAGCTCACGCTGATGTTCATCCTCCCGACGCTGGTCGGCCTGGTCACGGACCGCCTCTCGGCGTCCTGGATCAAGGTCGCCCTCCTGGGTGGCTTGACGTTCGCGTCGACCATCCTCACGACCCTTCTCGACACGATGCTGGCCGGCACTGAATACGACTGGGTCAACATGATCGCCAATGGCCTCATTACCTGGGCCCTGGCGATTGCCGCGTATCTCGGCATCCTGAAGCCGACCGGCATGGCGGAAGCGGCTCAGAGCTCGAACGTGATCCAGATATTCGGACCGAGCCAGTCGCGCATCGACCAGGACTTCAACTTCGAGGAGAAGGCCGCGTGATGGCATCAGGAGGAACCGATCAGGTCGGCGGCTACGCCGTACCAGAGGACCCGATGGACGCGCTCCAGTGCGAGTCCTGTCAGTAGGTTTCTAGAAACCACTAGAGCCCGCCACCTACTCTCCTTCGAGAGGGGTGGCGGGCTCTGAGTTTTTGTGCTGTCGATGTATGGTGATCGAGTGGAAGTGATAGAGCTGCCGGGCATCTGGTCCCTCACGCCGCTAGGTGCGCTGATCGGCGTCCTCGTGATCCAGTTCTGGATGATGGCAACGGGCCGCCTCATCACCAAGAGCTCCCACGAGCGAGAGCTCGCGATCAAAGAGCTACAGGTGAACGACTGGAAGAACATCGCGAAGGAAGAGCGGCTTGCCTCGGCCATCCACATCGAGCAGAAGGGCAAGTTGATTGAAGCTGGCACCGCAGCAACAGCCTTTTTCCGGGCTCATACTCCTTCCGAGCCCTTCACTGGGGGTTCGTGACATGCTTGGGCTGACCTTCGGATTCAAGCGACCCGATCTACTGCCTCGCGAAGACGCAGAGACTCGAGAGGCCCGCACTGCCGCTGCAGTCGCTGTCGAGTCTGCGCGCGCGGCAGAGAAGGAGATCAACGAGCTGGCGCGCAATCTCATCGCCCGCCGGGACCGCAACCACTTCGGCGAAGAGCTGACTGTCAGCTTCACGCCCCGCCACAAAGGTCGTCATGCCTGAGCTTCACGCTTTCTCGGACTCGCTCGCTCTCGCACTTCTCTGGACCGCCTGGGTCGGCGGCATGGTCCTCGGCCTCTCGTACATGATCTTCTTCCGCTGGTATCGGACCAAGGCGGGCCGGGCCTTCATGTACGTCATCGCTGGGTTCGTGCTCTTGCTCACCGTAGATGCCGTGTCGAACAGCACGGGTGACAGCTACTGGGGCCGAGAGGTGCTGCGTCCTGTCGCGTTCTCACTCATCGCGCTGTCGACCCTTCGGGTGTCCTGGATTCTCTGGACTGGATGGTGGGATCGCATTCCGCGACCCATGCAGCAGGGCCCGATCCGCACGCTCAGCCGCTCGCCCAAGCCCGGGGATGGCCACGACGACGACCACCCCTTCCTGCCGAAGGGGCGCGACTAGGCGTCAGGCCAGACGTCTCGATCAGGGCCGAACATCTGGACCAGGGTCGGGCGATGCCGGATGCGGCGCAAGTAGGCGATGGCGTGCAGGGTGGCGCTGGTTGCGTCGTTGGCGTCCTTCTGGCCCACGTCGGCGCCGGTCAGCTCTAGACCGTGAGTTTCCAGAAACTCGACCGCCAGCTTGCGCTTCTGGGCCTTGGGCAATGCTGAGTTGCCGATGAAGTACTGCTGGCTCGGCTCGGCCCACTCGATCAGCGGGCCAAACCGCTGGCCCAGCAGAACGCCCTCACATCGAAGCGGCTCCACCGAGTCGCGAGTCAGGCTGAAGCCCTCGTTCTGGCGCGGCGTGAACCTCTCCACAACGAGAGCCGTGATTCTGATCCCGGCCATCATTGCGTAGCCCTTGTGCTCTTGTACCTCGTGCCGAGCGCGCAACCTGAGGCCTTCTATGTGCGCCGCAAGCCCCTCAGCGCCGCCGCCGATCTGCTTGACCCAGAGCCGTCGGAAGCCGTGGCCGTCGCCCCACGAGAACAGGCAGAGGCCGCTAGACATGCCGGGGTCGATGCTGAGCCCGAAGTACTCATTGCTCACGGCTTGCCCGCCTTCCTCTTCTCGTCCCTCGCGGATAGCCACTGAGCGGCCGTGAGGCCGCCGTAGGGCGCCAAAACGACCTCAAGCGACTCAGGGTCGGCTTGAGCCAGCCGTCGCGCCAGCGTGGCGCTGAAGGCCCGCCAGGCCTTAGCCTCGCGGTTTGCGGAGCGATGTGGCGTTACCTCTTCGGGGAGCGGCATCTTGTCGAGTCGGTCCTTGGCGTACCGACGAAGCGATTCGACACTGCGGAGCCACGAGTCCGTCGCGGTCCCATCGCGCTCCACTCGAAGCCTCTGCTGGTCGATGCTTTGGATGATTCGTGAGAGCGCCCATCGAGTCCGACCGGCGAGTCGGGGGTCGAGTACGGTCAGCCAGGCCTCGTCGTTCCGAAGACGGAGCTTCACTTGAACGATGTACTCCCGGTTGGGGAGGGAGGCGAGCTCGGCAAGGCTCATGTCAGGCATCGTTCGATCTCCTCGATCGCTTTGGTGATCTGTTTGAACATAGCTTTGGGTCTGTGCCCGGTCCGCTGTCCGCCAATGAAGGCGTGGTCGAAAGTGCCGCCATACCAGCGCGCGTGAACTCCGAAGTCGTGAAGGTTCGTGATGGTCACAAACACGGCCTCGATCTCTTTGCCCTCGGACTTGAGGTCTCCGACGTTGTGCGCCTTGGACTTGGCCAGGTAGTAGGTCGGGAGGACGTAAAGGCGGTGCGCCTGTACGCGGACGATGAGAGAGTGACGCTCTGCGAGTTTCAGAAACCGCTTCACCGAAGCGATCTCCAGGTTGGCACTCTCCGGCCGGATGGGGCCCATCGGCCTAACGCCGAACTCCCCCGCGGCCTCCTCCGATTCGAGGCTCATTGGAACGCCACCCCCCTGTGATCGGCCTTCTCGTGAAGCTCGCGCACGGGCTTGCCGTCGCCAAGAATGGCACTGATCTGGTCACGCACGCACACCAGCTCGATTCCGTTTCCGGCGATGATGTTGACCGCGTCAGCGAGTCGCGAGGGGTCGGACACTACGAGCGCGTCCGCAACAAACGTAGGGGTCTTGCGGATCGCGAGGATGGGGCCAGGTCCGCCGGCCAGTGCCTCGACCGGGATGATGTCGGGGATCGCAGCCAGCGCCTCGGCGACTTTGGGGTGCATCGGCCAGGGGAAGATGGGGATGACCTTTTTCACTGTGAAGCACCTCGCGAAACGTTGCGGCGCTCGGCCAAGAGGATTTCCAGAACCCCGAGAGCGTCACTTAGCGAGTCCCACTTGTGCTCCTCCACCAGTGGGTAGCCAGCATCGTTGAGTATCTGCTTGCCGTTTTCGTCATGGACAATCTCGAGGAAGCCGTTGACCGTGATGGTGTCGACGGCTATCCGGGCGACCATCGCGGGAGGGAAACCAAGTGCAACAAAAGCCTTGGCGGTGCCCTTGAAGGCGCTATCTTCAAACAGCTGATCAACCTCAGTCTGCTCCGGCCCGTTCTCGATGGGGTTCACGGTCGATCACCGTCCGCAATCATCGCCCGACGCTCAGCGAGACGAGTCAGCGCTCGACGCTCTCGCTCAAGCTCTCGCTCTCCAATTCGCCTTGCGCCGCGAAGCGTGTATGCGTACCACGAGCCCTTTGCAACCGGTCCGTTCACGAGCCTGACTCGCCAGCCGCCAACCAAGAACATCGGGCGCGTCGCCTCGATCTGAATGTGCCACTGCATCGGGTCGTCGTAGCGAGCCATTATGTCTTCCCTGCCCTTGCCCATGATGATGCGCTCCTAGTCTTCTGATACTTCGTAGGTGTCACCAGAGCGGACCAGCCAGCCCTCTTCGGTGAGTTGCCGCAGTAGCCGGTCGGCCGCCTCGTTCGGCTTGAACGCGCGCATGACCGACGACCGCTGAATCCACGGCTTCCTGCCGACCTGTCGGACGGCGTTGCGCTTTATCCACAGGAGGCACTTCTCGACCTCACGGTCGAACATCTCCTTGCCGGTTTCGGAAACCGCGAGCACCATGCTCCGGTGCCAGGGGCCAGCGAACGAGATCGCGATCAAGACGTGCTCGAGCGTGACTTTCTCCGACGCCTCCGAGAGGGCGACGATGGTGGCGCACTTCATGATCGAGATCAGGAAGCGACCGTTGGCCGGGATGAAGACCGTGTCGTAAAGCGGCGAGGTCTTGACCGCGTCGTCGAGCTGCTTGTTGAACTCGCTCATTCGCTTGAGCGCATCCTCCTCCCACATGACGATCCGTCCGGCTCCCCAGCGCGTCTCCTGAACTGCGCCGCGGCGCTTGAACTCGCGGGCCCAGGCCTCCATCGTTGCCGTATACGACGACGCAGAGGACTCCAGCTTGATGTCGAAGTCTCCCGTCGAGCGGGGATGCCCGAACGACCACAGGAAGCGATAGAAGAACCCGGAACGCCAGTTGTCGATGCTGATCGCATCCAGGCTCATGTCCGCGATGCCGGTGAAGTACGTCGTCAGCAATGACCTGGCGCGCTTGCCGCTGATCTCCTTGTCGTTCATCGTGTTCTTCGGTGGAACCTCGCCGCCGTAGTAGTCCGAAAGGTCGGCCAGGATTGAGCCCTGCCAGTGCGATGACTGCAGGTCCTGGAAGAACCCCTGAACCTCGTCGCTGTAGACCAGCGTCGGCTCTCCATCCTTGAGGATGAGGGTGCGGTGCAGGGCCAGAGCAGAGGTCTTCTTCGTGTCGCCGATGATGGGCGAACGCTCCATGCCGTAGTACGCGTCGATCATCGCCTTGCCGAAACCCCAGGCCTCACTCTTGCCCGAGGATGACTCGCCGAGGATATTGATGTAGAGGTTGCAGTCCGTCGGCTTGTGGCCCTGCAGGGGCATCTTTCCCCACGGGGAGACAATGGTCGACAGGACGGCCCACAGCGCGCCCGTGTGGTACGGGGCGTTGAAGTGCTTGAGTCGACCCTTGACCCAGTCCAGGTACTCCTTGCCCCACCACTCGATCTTGTCGGCCGCGGCCCGCTCGGCGTCGGTCAGGAACGTGAAGCTCTCCGCGTCGCGAGAGAGTCGCGACATGAGGTTGGACAACTCGATCGCTGGGTCCGCCTTTTTGAGCGGCTCCTCCTCCTCGTCCTCGGCGGCGATGGTCGCCATGCGGTCGTGGTACTGGGGCTCTCCGTCGGTGAACCAGGCCGACTCGATGCTGACCTTTGAGTTCTTGAACGACTTCGAGCCAGCAACGATGCCGAGGGCTGACGCGGGGCTAAGACCAGCCTCGGCGCAGACCTTGAACATCTCCCGCCGAGACCGCGCGAAGTCTAGCTCCGAGCCGGTTTCTGAAACCTGGCGCTCGATCTGCTTCAGCGCGTTCGCGGCGCCGACCTCCATTGCCTTGGACATCGCGGTCGCCAGCGACATCATGGCGGGAAGCGGATACTGGACCCGGCCAGCTTTCTTGATCGCGCCACGCAGGGCGTTCTCAAAGTCGGTCCGGTATTCCGCCGTGTCGTACTCGCCACGCAACCACTCGGAGCGCAGCTTCGTCAGCGCCGTGCGGATTCCGGTCTCGCGCTCGGAGCCCATGCGGACGACGTTCCACACGAGGTCGATCATCTCGGCGTGACCGAAGTCGCCCTCCGGGATGCGGGACATGAGGTCGCGCACCTTGCCCGACGGCAAAGAGTCGTCAGGCAGATGATCGAGCCAGGCTGAAACGCTGCCGGAGAATCCCTCTCCAGTAAACTCAGACTGTGGCTCGACGGCGCGAGTCATCCACTCGGGGATTTCGGTGCTGAACGCCTCGCGGCTGTCCGGCACCATATTGCCCCACCAGACAGCGTAGGAGCCGCCAGCGCGAATGTCGACGCCCTCCAGGCCGTCGTGGTCGCTAGAGAGCGTCAGGTCGGTCCTGGAGGTCTGAAAGACGCGGTGTTCGCCGCCCGACTTGGTCGGGTAGGCGAACGTCTCGCCAACGCTCTCGCCTCGGTCCTTGACCGATTTGAAGCCATCCTTCCCGTTGCCCTTGCCGCGGTCGAGATCGCAGATCAGGAGGTCCGAGCCCCCCGCCCAGTAGCCGACTGCGGCCTGGTCGTCGGTATAGTCCAGCGTGAACCAAGTCGCGATCAGCTCGTAGTCGTCGCTCGTCGCGTCGTAGAAGCCGCGGCCACCCTGGTCGGCCGGAATGATCGGGCGACCGGTCTTGCGGTTGACGGGGAAGACCTTGACGCCGATGCGCGCCAGAGCGAGGGCTTTGGAGACGTTGTCGATGTACTCAGTGGCTCCAGGCGTGGAGCCGTTGGAGTCCTCAGCCATTATTCGGCGGTGTCGGTCGGAGCGGCGGCTTCCGCCTCCACCTCGTCAGTGGTCACCTGGAACAGCGCGTCCTCGAAGCCATTCAGCGCCTCCTCCGGGTGCTCCTTGACCCAGCGGGCGACCGGGTGGTCCCACGTCACGTCGCCGGTCTCTTTGGATTCGAGCACGGTCAACTCGCCGCTGAACGGGTGCTTGTAGAGCGTGCAGGTCGTGGCGCGCAAGAACGGCGTGCCCTTGCGGGCGTTCTTCGCGATGCGGTCGAACCACGGGTCGCGAGAGTCGAGCTCCAGCATGACGCCGACGGCGTTGATGCCATCTTCGCCGAAGTCGTTGGCGGGGACCAGGACGACAGGTTCCGCCATGGCAGTGAAGACCGGTCCAGCGACAGTAGTGGACTCGGCGATGATCGCGTGGACGTCGATGGGCTGGGGGAAGATGACTTCGGTGGGCGCGTCGAGCTCGTGGGTGGTGTTGCGCTGGTAGCCGACGCGGTTGCCGATGCGGCCATCGACGCGCAGCTCGCGCAAGAGCTGGTGAACACCGCCGTCGTAGCGGTTTCCGAAACCCTCCAGCGCGATGCGCCGAATCGGGACGCCGCTCTCGTAGGCGGCGATCAGTGCCTCATCGAGTGCTGACTCGTGGACCGCGACTTCGCCCTCAAGCTCCAGCTTGATGCGAATCTCGTCGGCCTCGGCCTGGCGCTCAAGGTCAATTTCGAGCCGCTTCCGGTTTTCCGCGATGCGGCGGTGTGCCTCGGAGAGGCGAGTGCGGCGGGCAATCGCGAGGTTCTGGTGGGCCGCCTTGACGATGTTGACCAACTCTTGCTGGTGCTGGTCGAGCGGCTGGGGTGCTTTCGGCATTGGACTGGCACTGCCCTTCGTTGTAGTCGATCTGCGATCGAGAGTTGCGATAGAGGGTGAATCTGATCCTACTGGCAGGAGGGGCGCGCTGTATGCCTAAGCATTGCGGCGCGCCCCTCCCTTATTTCAGCCAGTGACTACGAGGCCCACGGGTCGTCGTCGTCGCCCTCGCTGGCGGGGGCCGAAGCGGCAGGTGCCGCGGCGGACTCGCCCGAGAACTCCTTCGCCGCCTCGCCGGCCGGGGTGGCGACCCCGAACTCATTGCGAGCCGACTCCGCGGTCACGACGTTGCCCAGGGGCTCGCCGTGCTCCATCGACATGATGCTCGTGACGCCGCACGCGACGCCTCGGTTGCCGCTCACGTCGAACGCGTAGAACTGGATGGAAACCCGAGCGTAGACGCCCGAGTAGATGACGCTGGCCGACGTGGTCTCGCGACCGGCCTTGTCCAGCAGGATGGGCTGGTCCTTGCCGCCGACCGGGCCCTTGGCGTTGATGAACCAGTGGTCCTTGTAGACCTCGTCATCGGGGCGGTCGATGTCACCATCGCGAAGCGGGTTCTTGAGGTTGGCGGGGCGCTTGCCGCCCCACTTCTTCGCGACTCCGTCTGCGAGAGCGATCTTGATCGCTTCCTTGATCGCCTCAACCGTCGCCGTGTCCGACTTCGGAATGAGGATGGCCGTCGAGTAGGTGAGAACGTCGGGCTTGGAATCGTCCTGGGCGCGGGGCACCAGGAGGTTCGTGTAGCTGAGACGGACCTCGGAACTCGTGGTCACTTTTGCCATGATCTGTATCTCCTGTTTTTCTGTTTGACTGATTGTCTTGTGTTACTTGGCTTCCGTGGCGGCGAATGCTGCCACGGCCTCTGCCGCCGCGTTGATCGGCGGGCGGGGGTCTGTGTCCGGCACCAGTGCGGGGGTGCCGAGGGGGATGGTCACGAGGGGTTCTGCGACCTCGCGGAACTTGGCCTTCCCAAGCTCCTTCTCCATCTGTGCGACTGAGCGTACCTTAGTCGCGGGCGGATAGATAGAGGTTTCTGAAACGCCCGCCGCCTTGAGCGCTTCGGCGATCTGCTCGTCCTCTTTCGACCACTGACGGTTGGCGCGGCCCCGAACCAACTTGTAGCCGGGAACGACGGCCTGGTGATCGCGAACCTGCTTGAGCGCGTACTCCTTGAGCTGGTTGGCCCACTGAATCCAGCCGTCGATGTCGGGGAGGATGCGAGCAACCTCCTCCATCGTCATGAGTCGTTCCTCGAGGCGCGGGTCGGGGGTCGGCATGAAGTCTCTCCTTGCGATCAGAACGTTCTCGGCGACCCGAGCACGGCAGGTAGCGCTGGCCTTGCAGAATCGGCACGCCTTGGGCGAGGGCTTGAGTTCACCCTTGCCCTCCCACGCCAGTCGCGCCGCCGGGGCGACGACCTCCTCTGCCCACTTCAGCAGTTGGGGAACGGTGAGGTCGTCCTCGCCGACGTAATCCAGCCGCGGCTGGACGATAGCCCACTCGACGGTGTCGAACGCGACGCTGTCGCCGAACCCGAGGTAGCCGCCAAGGGCGTAGAGCATGGCCTGGACGTTCTTGACGGCGCTCACCGGCACGCCCTTGCCGAACTTCAGGTCGATGCTCTTGATTGTGCCCTTGTCACGAGACACGATCAGCACGTCGCTAGTCCCGAAGCCGCTCTCGGCGTACTTCGAGTAGTCAACCCGGGCCTCGATGTAGACGTCGCCGCCGAGCCGCGCGACCTCGCCCATGACGTAGTCAACGTATGAGTTGATCGCGTCCCACTCGGTCGCCTCCCAGTCGGCAATCGAGTCGGCGTGGAGAAGCTTGAGCGCGGCGTAGCCCTCGCGGTACTCATCCTTGGTGATTTGCTCCAACAGGAAGCGCAGCCGAATCTCGGCGAACGCATGGGCGGCGGTGCCCTCGCTGGCGAAGCCGCTCTCCTCCTCGGGCAGGGCCTCCTCGATGCGCGCGCTCGGCGTGCAGGTCAGCCACCGCTCGGCCGACGATGCGCTGAGTAGCGCGTGCGCCCGGGGGGCAATGTCGATGTCTACTGCCGTTCCCATGTGTGGCTCCCTTCGTGATGTTTCAGAAACACGCAACTTGCGTACCGGCCACCCTCGTTCAGTTCAGCTCCGCAGAGCTCTTCTGGAAGACTAGGCGCGACCTCTGACATTGGCCGGCCGGTCACAGGCCGCACCCGCTATCACATCCCGGCTCACAGGGGGAGCCTTCGGCCATGAGCGCGACCTCCGGGCTCGTGGCCACGAGGCGGTCCCACTCCTCGGGGAATCCGAGAATCGTCGCGGCGATCTTCAACTGTGGCGCGCCGTACTGCGCGTAGTCGGTGGCCTCGAGCTCGTCGTAACGCTCCGGCGCGAGGAGCCAGACCCAGCCCCTGTAGTGGTCGACCGAGCGCGCGGCGCTGAGGCCGCGGTGGTTGACTGCCTTGCCCACTGCGAACTCCAAGTAGGCGCGTGCCTCAGAGCGCAACTTGTCCGAGCCGTAGGGGTAGCCAGCCTGGGCCCACTGCTCGGCAGTGGCATCGTCCTTCAGGAACTCTTTGGCGTGCTCGAAGTCGAGCCCCGTCAAAAGCTCGTTAGAGATGGCTGCGAAGAAGTCGACCCCCTTGACCTCGTGGATGCGATCGACAATTTCCTCCTGGGTACGGCTCACGCTGACCACGACCATCCACCGGGGAGCGTGGCCGAGGTCATGTGCTCGGGCGAGGGGATGGAGGTGAGTGCGCCGTTGCAGAGCCAGCCCTGGGGCCACAGCTCGTAAACGTTTCCGTCCGTGTCGGTGAAGGTGGTGCCGACGATCATCTGCTCCATGATCGTGAGCACGGCGTCGGCCTCGAACACGGAGCCGGTGGGGCCGAGGGGGCGCTGGGCGATCTGCCCACCGAAGGCGTGGGACGCGACCTGGAGACTGGCGCGCTGTTGGGTGGTGTCGGTGTTGGCGCGGATCACCGCACCTGACTGCGTGAGAACTTCAAGCATGGGGTACATGCCCTTTCTGGTAAGTGGTGCTGGTAGGTGGTGCTGTAACGCTATAGACACATACTATGCCTAGTCGGAGGGGGCTGTCAAGCCCGGATTCTTGCGGTTTTTACGGGATGCCTGATAGCCGGTTTCTGAAACCACCGGAAGCCCTCGGCGCCACAGGTAGCCTCCGTAGACCATATTGTCGGCATAGACCGACTCGGTGAATCCCAGTGGCTCACAGAGAGCGATCACGGGGCAGGGGTGGTCAGTGTCCTTGCCGCACAAAGCGGCGGCTTCGGCGGGCGATTGGTGGACCTCGGTGTACGGGATCGGTCGATCCTTGCAGGGCGTCTCTTCGTTGTTGTCGGCCAGCTTCTGCAGAGCATCTCGCATGGCGCGCCGAGCCTCGGGGATTGAGTCGGGTCGGCGCACCATGCGCGAACTTTACCGCTTTCCGGTCTTCGACCGCTCGACCTGGTCGGCGATCTTCTCGAGCTGAACCCAGGCGTCACGCCGCTCGTCGGCCACCCGGGCTCGAGCTCGCCGAGCCTGGATGCGCTCCTCGGGGGTGCGACGACGCTTGCGACCGCCGGGCATCAGAACCGGATCGCCTTCGCGAAGATGGTCGACGCGAGGCCCTTGCTCACAAAGATGAACAGGAGCGAGACCACGAGTCGAATCGCGATGCCGACGTACAGGTCCGGGTTGCTCCAGTCGAACTCGTAGAGGTCGAGAACGTGGTACACGCTCAGCGCGACGGCAACGATCGCGGCGAAGACCATTGCCACGAACCACTGGCCGGCCTTCACCGGCTTGCCGTCGTAGTCGATGCGCGAGCCCTTGACGTAGTACATCAGCATGAACGCCAAGATCGCGACCTCGACCGCGCCGAACAGTATGAATGCCATCCAGGGGAACGCGAACCGAGCCAGCGCTGCCGACGCGATGGTGCCGTCGGCGGTCAGGACCGCAGTCGCGATGAAGGTAATTGCGCCGAGTGCAACCAACAGGGCGAGCGTGATGGTCTGGTCGATCTGGGCCTGGGGCGCTCGCTTCGACTCCTGCTTGGCGTAGAGCGCATCCACGCGCTCCTGCTGCTGGAGCTTGCGCTGCTCGATGCTCTTGAGTACAGCGAGTTGCGCTCGCTGTGCCTCGATCTCGATGTTGGTCTGCTCGACCGCGAAGTTGCGCTGAGCGCGTGCGATGCGCTCGTTGGCGGTCTTGCCGTTGCCCGTGCTCCCCTTGGGGCGGCCACCGGGCTTCTTCTCGACGTTGGCGATGGTCATGTTCGTTTCCTGTTCTGTCGGTTGTTCTTGCTGGAAGATGTCATTCGGAGGGAACACCAGGATGACCACGGCGTTCGCCTCTCATTCCCGGCTTGCGATACGGGCTGTCCTCGATGGACTTGCCCGCATCACGGTCTCGCCAGCCAGCCTCGTAAGCCAGCGCCGCGGCTTCCATCTCGGTGTTGTAGGCCTGGACGCTGAGGTCGGTCGAGGTTGTCAGCTTGTGCTCGCGCCAGGCTTCGTAGTCGGCGAACTCGTCGGGGTCGATCAATCGCCCGTCACCCGCTTCGTTCCCGGCTTGCTGGTGTACCGACCGTAGAGGTCGGTACGGCGAGGCGGGTAGGGCGTCTCAGGGCTCTCGGGTCGCGCGACTCGGAACTCAAAGTGCTTCAACTCTTCGCCGCGGAAGTGCGAGTTCTTCCCGTTGTAGAGCTGCTGAGGCGTGGATGCGGCAACGTTCTCCGCCATGAGGCCCCACTTACCCTCGTTCTCGATCAGCGCCGCCTTGGCCGCGGCCCAGTCGACCGGCTCGCCGCGGCGGACCCCTCGAGTGGGGACTTCGTCAAAGAACTTCATGCGCTACTCCTTGTTGATGGTGACGTTGTTGATGATGGTGGTTTCTGAAACCGCCGAGGCCAGCACGCCCTCGACGGTGACCTCAATCGTGGCGAACGTCTCGACCGTCACGGGCGGCCAGACGAAGCCAGCCGAGTCGGTAATGGTCTCCTTCTCGACGCGAATCTCAAGAGTGTCGAAGAGCGGGATTCGGCCCTCGTGAGTGGCGGCGTCGGCCAGGTTCGCAAGTGCGGCGCTGACTGACTGTTGCGCGCTTTCCAGGGTCGTGCCGTCAAAGCCCGCCGAGGCGTAGACGCGCTGAGTCTTGCGGGGCATCACTCACCCCCTTCGAGCGGGTACTCGCCGACGACCGAGAGGTAGCCGCCGACCGAGGCGAGAATGCCGTCGGCCGCCTCGGCGATCTTTGAAGGCACGGCAATGGTGCGAGCCTGGGCTAGGGGGGTGGAGAACGCGCGGCGGCCCTCCACGGCGCTCTCCATGAGCGTCACGCGAATTGGGTCTTTGACGACGTTCTTCACGAGCTCGACCTTCCACCAGCGGCCAGGTCCGGGGTTCACTGATGCAAGTGCTTTGTCTGTCACTGCGTTGAGAGTCACTGCGGCATTTCCTTTCGTTGTATGTTGCTGATGATAGTGCGGTGTATGTGTTTATGTCTAGCCGTCACCACGAACACTCCCGGCCACGGTCTCACCGTGAGCCACGTTCTTGGCCAACACACCCTCAGCCACCGTGTCACGCTGCACGATCTTGACGGCCTCGTACTCGTCGAGGTCGACGCCGTCGCGCCACACGCGGTTGGAGCCCTGGATGTTGTTGACGTTCGAATCGTCCTCGCTGAGCCACAGCACCTTGGCGCAGTTGGCCTGGAGCCCGTCGGTCGCGGTGCCGACCGCGCTGATGACGGCCACGAGGTACTGAATGCTTCCGGTTTCTGAAACTGGCTTCATGAACGACGCTTTATCCTTCTCCCACTGAGCCGAAGGGGTGTCGCCGGTCTTGAGCGCGGTCGGATACTTGGCGCCGATCCGTCGAGCCGTCTCGATCGCGAACTGTTTCGAGTGCGTCAGGATCAGCGCCTTCTTGCCGACCCAGCTCGGGCGGTGGAGCACCCTGTAGGCCTCGTTCAGAGTGCTCGACTTGCATCCCGGGTCGAACCGGATGGAGTCGGGAGACTCTTCGTCAGCGCCAGGAACCAGCGTCATGCCACCGAGCGCCGCGGTGCGAAGTCGAGTGCGCTGGGTGAGGGGCAGATCGGCAACCAGCGGCTCGTGGTCCGCGCTCTTGGCGGAGGGAATCCATGTCAGCGACTTGGCTTCCATCTCGAGGTACTGGCGCATCTGTTCCGGCAGGAGGTCGATCTTGACGATCTCCGGGGGTGGGGGCGGTCCGATGGGGGTCGCGATGAAGACATAGCACGGCAGGGTCTCCACGAACTCGCCAGGGTTGCGCTCGCTGACGATCTTGCTGAGGGGGAAGCCGCTCTTCGTCTTGAGCTGCTTGCGGCCATCCTTCGACATGATCGGCTCTTTGACGCACCACTCGGCCTCCCAATTGCCCTTCGTGCCGATGACCGCCTTGCCCCAGAGCCAGGTAGTGAGCGACCAGGCGTTCTCGAACTTGTTGCCGTAGAACGTGCCCGAGAGGGCGACCTTGCCCCGGCCGCCAACGGTCGGGATTGTGTCGATGGTGCCGCTGGATGCGCTCTTCTTGTTGGAGTGCTTGTGCGCCTCGTCGCTGATGAGCAGGTCGACAGGTGGCATGTTCCTGTAGGTGTTCTTCTGGCGAGTGGTCTTCATCTCAAGCGTGTCCGGCACGTCCTCACCGAAGAACGCCTTGATGTCGGGGTGCTGCTCGATGGTTTCTGAAACCGTCTCCCAGTCCTTCGCTCGCAACATCTCCAGGCCGACGTAATAGATACCCTCATCGCCCCGCAGGAGGGCTTCCAGGGCTGCGCGACCGGCTTTGGTGTCGACGATCTGGCGGATTCGGCGCGTCCCGCCCTGCTCGACCATCGCCTTCGCCCACTGACCGTAGGCGTCTCGCACGCCGACGATCAGGCACCGCTTCGGGTTGGTAGCCATAATGACTTCGACGCTTACGACGGTCTTGCCGGAGCCCATCCCCGCCCCGACCAGCGCAGAGCCGGTCCGGGCGGGGTCGGTGAGCTCGCGCTTCACGCGGTAGATCGCTTCGAGCTGGTCAAGACGGAGAACCGGCCACGGCTTGCCATTGGGCTGAGTCCCAACGGGCGCGCTTCCTGGGTAGTAGATTTTCATGTGTCTATTGTACCCTACTTTTTGTGTGTTGGTGTGTTGTTATGTCAACACGAGGATCGCCGACCCGAGTACGACGGACCCGGCAAGTCCACCCGCCGCGGCGCCCAGGGTCACCCAAAGCCAGAAGCGGTCAGGCCCTGGCTCAAGCCCCTCGCCTTCGACCGGCAGCGCAAGGGTGGCGACATGGAGGGAGGCGGGAACGGGCGGTGACTCTCGACGCCGCCCCGCCCGGGGGTAGTGCGCCGAGACCGGAACGCTCACCACCCGGGTCGGGCCGGTTGACGGCGCGACGATCTCGATCGCCGAGGTTTCTGAAACCTCAAGCTCGGGGATAATCGTCGGCGGCGCGGCGAGAATGATCGCCTGGGTGTCGAGGTCGTTCATCGCTTGCGGCCAATGAGCAACATGCTCCCGGTGAAGGCCGAGACAACCCCCAACACGATCATCGGCCAAAGCCATACGGGTGCGCCGGTCGGAGCCAGCACGACCTTCGGCGGCTCAAGCGGCGGCAGCGGCGTCGGCTCGACCGTGCGCGTTGGCGTCGGCTCAGGAGTCGGCGTTGACGTCACGGTTGGGGTTGGGGTCGGCGTCGGTGTAGAGGTTGTGACCGGGATCAGACGAACCGAGTAGTGGCTGATGTCGGCCACCTGCCCACCGTTGTTGACCAGGGTGCTCACGATCACCACGGTCGACAGCGGGCCAACGAGGTAGGTACTCGAGTTCGTGCCCGCCTTGTAGCAGACTTCCGCGATCAGGAACCCGTCAGGCGCGCTGTAGGTAGCCGTCTGGCCGCTCACGCCGTCCGTCTTGACCCAGCCGTTACCGGTCTCGGGGCAGATGAAAGACGGCTGGGTGGCAAGTGCGGCAACGGGGGCAAGCCCCAGCGTCACACCTCCCACCAGCGATCCGCCGATGGCGATTGCTGCAAGTGTCTTGTTCACTTCTTCTCCTCTGTCTCGTTGGTTGTGATCTTGGTCAAAGCGGCAGTAAGAGCGGCACGCGCCCGATCAAGCCATGCTTCACCGGGAACAAGATGCGCAATCTCGGGGTAAAGCACGTCACGCATTGACCGCGCCGCCGCTTCTACGGCTTCGTCGCTCAACAACAGAGCGGCCAAGTCCAACAACCCGTCACGGTATTGAACGGCCTCCGCTGGGGTCATGTCCACCCCAACCGCGTTGAGCCTTTGTGTTGCCTTCCGGTTGGCCCACT
>JACCDR010597704.1_pt1 | contig 59463 bp, 78 predicted proteins | sample 7446431 | NCBI WGS metagenome assembly JACCDR01 (sample SAMN15323443, study PRJNA562643) | freshwater metagenome | isolation source: river surface water | place: USA:Blue River Watershed | collected 2017-08-17 | reverse complement strand
GCGGACGAGCTCTTCGCCGGGGACTGAGATGTCCGACACGCCCGAGAAGATCGAGCAGCTGATCGTTGCCACAGACGACCCCAAGGACAAGGCCGTCCTCCTGATTCTGCTCGAGATGGGCAAGTCGCTGCGGGAGAACACCACGCTGACACGAGAACTGCACGCCGAGTTCAGGGCGCACGCCCAAGAGGAGGTGGCCCTGATTATCAAGGGCCGATTTCTTTGGCGCATACTGCTCACTATCGCACTGGCTGCACAAGGTCTTCTGGGCTGGTACTTCACTCGGCACCTTGAAGCGTTTGAGAAGCTGCAAGCCCGAGTGGCCGAGATGTCTCTGGCCATCGCAACGCACCAAGAAACCCACCGACAAGCCGACCGCTACCAAGACCGACTGAAGGACGGGCCATGAAAGATTGCCGAGAGTGCCTGAACGCGGTCAAGAGCTACGGTCAGTGGTTGTGCCGTGTGACCCCAACGGTCCGGCCGACCAACAGCGTGCGCGATACGCGGAGCGAGTGCGGCCCCGAAGGGAGGTTGTGGGAGCCGCGGTACGGAGTCGGTCCGGCTCCGGGAGAAGAGTATGCCGAGCGCGATTGACTTCATCATTCTTGTGGTGGTGGTTGCGGGGTGCGCCTATGCGTTCCACAAGGTTTTTCCTCCGGAGTAGCCATGGCAGCCTGCCATGAGTGCCGGCACGCCGGCGGCGTGATGGACGCCTTCTGCCACGTCGGGCCGTACCCGGTGCCGACCAACTTCGCCCGTCGACCGAATGGCATCTGCGGCCCCGACCTCACGATGTTCAAGCGCAAGCATCACTCGGCGCCTCCCCCCGACCACGCGAGAAGGACGGACAAGACATGAATCTCAGCCCGCACTTTACCCTCGACGAGCTGACCGTGTCGGAGTACGCGGTGCGGAACGGCATTCGGAACGACCCTTTGCCGCGGGCGTTGGCCAATCTCGAGAGGTTGTGCGTGGAGATCCTTGAGCCGCTGCGCGCGTTCACCGGCAAACCTGTGGTTGTCCTCTCCGGGTTTCGCTCGCAGGCAGTAAACAAGGCGGTAGGAGGGTCGCAGAACTCCGAGCACTGCGACGGTCGCGCGGCTGACATTATCATCCCGGGGCTCCAGACGTTGGATGTGTGTCTGCTGGTTGTGAACATCTCGCCGGTGCTGCGGTTCAACCAATGCATCAACGAGTTCGGGCGCTGGTGCCACGTTTCTATCCCGTTCGGCCTAGAGGAGCCCCGCCGTGAGCTCCTGACTGCCAAGAAGGATGCCAGCGGCAAGACTTTCTACCTGAGGGGGTTGGTCTGATGGATCTGCGCGACGTGATCAAAGGGGTAGCTCCCCTCGTTGGGACCGCCCTCGGCGGCCCGCTCGGCGGCGCCGCGGCCGCCTTCCTTGCCGACAAGCTGGGGGTCAAGGAGAAGACCATCGAGGCGGTGACCGCGGTCCTGAACAACGGCAAACTGACGCCGGAGCAGATCGTTCAGGTCAAGGACGCCGAGATCGAGTTCGAGAAGTTCTGCAAGACGAACAACCTCGACGTGATGAAGATTCACCTCGAGAACACCAAGGACGCCCGGCAGATGCAGGCGACGACGAGGTCCCGGTATCCGGCCACGCTGTCGACGTTCATCACCTTCGGGTTCTTCGGCGTGCTGTTCTGGATGCTGTACGACGACAAGATCGCGAACTCGGAGCCGATCCTGATCATGCTCGGCGCGCTGGGCGCGGCGTTCGCCGCCGTGGTCAACTTCTGGCTTGGCTCGTCTCATGGATCCGAGCAGAAGAACGCAGCGTTTCTGAGGCGGTGATGGGCGACGTGCGCTACTTGCGGGAGCTTGGTATCATACTGTCGTCTGGCTCATGGCGCCGGCACTTTTGGAGGCTGACATGGCAACGGTACAAAGCGTCATTGACGAAGCCCGGGTGATCCTGCAGGACGCGGCGGCCACCCGGTATACCGCGGCCCAGCTCCTCACCATCGCGAACTTCGCGCTCTTCACCGCGTTCCGGATCCGTCCGGACCTCAACTTCGCTGGCATCGGCAGCACGCCGAGCACCCTGCTGGCAACCGACACCTTCCCGCTTCCGCCGCAGTACGAGCCCGTGGTGTCCAACTACATCGCTGCGCGCGCCGAGTTGCGCGACGACGAGTATTCCGTGGATGGGCGCGCGGCGGCGCTGCTGACCGAGTTCAAAGCTGCACTTGTGGGGGCCGCATGATCCGATATGAAGACGTAGTACAGCAGCGGGATGGCGACGTCGTCGCCGGTGCGACCGTCACGATTTACGACACCGGCACCACGGACCTCGTCACGATCTACTCCGACGACGGCATCACGCCGAAAGACAACCCGACGACCACCGACGCCGACGGCGTCTATTTCTTCTGGGCGGCCGCCGGCACGTACGACATCCGCGTGCAGGTTGGGTCGGTGGTCAAGACGACGCCGGCCGTGTCTCTCGCGGTCGGCACCGCCGCAAGCGGTGAGGTGGTTTTCCCGGCGGCGATCATCGAAAAAGCAGTGGCGGTAGCGGCGCTCGACGTCGACGCCAGTCTTGGGAACTACTTCTCGAAGACGGTTTCCGGCCCCACCACCTTGACGTTTTCGAACGAAGCTGCTGTTGCTTCGTTCTCTCTCGAGATCACGAACAGCGGGGGGGCGCAGACGCTGACATGGCCTGCTTCCGTCCGCTGGCCCGGTGACACGATTCCGACGCCGACGACCGGGGTGGACCTGTACGTGTTCGCCTACAACGGCGCTGTGTGGCGTGGGGCCTTGGCTGCGAGCTACGTGTCGTGAGCCTGACCCGCAGGTTCTTCGGCATTCAGCACACCTCGACGGCGCCTGTGTGGTTGGCGGGGGGCGCCACCGTCACATCGCCGGAGGCTACGTTCAACCACAGCTCGTTGGTCATCGGGAGCGACTGGTTGGTTGCTCGCCCCTTCAACGCCAACTACTACTACTCGTCTGATGACGGCGCTAGTTGGACCGCAGCGGCAACTCTGGCGGCCAACTACACAGGGAAATTCGCCAGCGGCACACAAGCGGGGCGAGCGGTGCACTACGGCAACCAGCTTGGCACCATTACTCTGTTCTACTCGGACACCCCAGCCGCCGGGACCGGGTGGACGGCCCCCACAGGAACCTCTGCGCACTCCTTGAAGCCCACCACCATCGCTTGCGCCGCGATTGGAGCCGGAAAACTCGTGCTGATGTACACCGACGGCGATGTGCTGTACTGCGACGTTACAACCATGAACGGGTTTACGCACCTTGTAGGGGTGGTCCCCACGGTGACGACGTCGAGAGAGGTTGTGTTCGATGGGACGCGGTTCGTGTCTATCGGCGCATCTGGAGAAACAACAACCTCGACGGATGGTGTCACTTGGAGCACTGGCCCCACCCTCGGTCCAACTCCTTTGTTCGGCGGCCGCGAGTTCACCTTTGGCGACGACAAGATATTCATCGGCGAGAGCGGCGCGTCTGGATCGAGGAAGTTCCATGTCAGCTATGACCACGGCCAAACGTGGACTGCCCGGGATCGCCCGGCGTTTGCCTCTGGTGGCAACGGCGTCGCGTATGTGTACGCTGATGGACGGCTCCACGCTGTGCAGACGGGCACGGGCGACGCCGCATACTCGGACGATGATGGGGTAAGCTGGAACATGACAACAGTACCAGCATCCACCGCGTTCTCGGAGGGGTATCAGTGGTTCGACGTCCTGCCGTCCAAGGTGGTGGCTATCGAATTTGGCACAACTGGCGCGACGTACCTTAACCGATAGGAGTTTCTTGTGCCCATCATCCTCAACACCGCCACCGGCACCGCGCTCACCGAGCTGTACAAGGACGTGCTGCCCGAGTGCTCCGGGCTCACCCACGACTTCGCGCTGCACAAGATCCGCGACGCGGCCATCGACTTCTGCTCGCGCACGTGGGTGTGGCAGTCCGACTACGCTGGCACGACTGCCATCTCCCCCACCGTGGAGACCAGCTACACCGCCGTGCCGCCGGAAGACTCCGAGGCCATCGCGCTGCTGTGGGTGAAGGCAGAGCCCGAGATCGGCGCCGACCAGAAAGAGCTGAAGCCGCTCAAGATTTCAGAGCTGGCGCTGGCCGAGGCGGCTTCCGGCCCCCCGCAGTACTTTACCCCCCGGACGGTCAACGTGGTCACGCTGTACCCGGACCCGGACGACACCTACGACTTCACCATGCGACTGGTCCTGCGCCCGACGCGCGATGCCGCCGTGATCGACGACGACATCTTCACCCGTTACCGTGCAGCGATTGCCCACGGCGCCATGTACATGCTCATGTCCATGGCGAGGAAGCCGTGGAGTGACCCGACGGCCGCGGTGTTCCACGGCACCGAGTACACACGCCTGATGCGCGAGGCCCGGATCGATTACGACCGCACGTACTCCGGCCAGTCGCTGATGGTCGAGCTCAACGGAGGGTTCGCCTGATGGCCCGCCTCTTTGCGAACAACGCGGCGACGACGCTGGCCGGCAACCTCGCGGCCTCGCTGGCTGCGCAGACGATCACCATCACCAACGGCAGTGCGTTCCCGGAGATCACCGGCGCCGACTCGTTCTTCGTGACGCTCGAGAAGGTCCCCACGACTGGGGTGATCGAGATCGTCGAAGTCACCGCGCACAGCGCCGGCGGCACGTCCTTGACCGTCAACCGCGCGCAGGATGGCACCTCGGTGCAGGCGTGGCTCACCGGCGACCTGATCGAGATGCGCGTCGTCGCGCAGGAGTATCGCGAGTTCGTCGCCGAGACGGATGAGTCCGTCGATCTGGCGGGCGACCTGAACGTGCAGGGGGCGCTGACCCTCGACACCCCGCTCGAAGTGCCCTCCGGCGGCACCGGGCGCAACGCGCTGACGGACAAGGCCCTGCTCGTCGGCGCCAACACCCTCGACGTCGCCTTCCTGTCGCCGGCCGGCGACGGCACCCCGAAGCACGTGGTCGCCACCTCCGACGGCGTGAACTGGACCTCGCAGAGCACCGACGACGTCGTGACCAAGGCGGTCATCGACACGGCGCTCAACGCCGCCCCGCTGGAAGTGCCCGAAGGCGGCACCGGGGCGAACTCTCTGGCCAGCGGCGAGATCCTCGTCGGGAACGGCACGGGGCCGATTCAGAGTATCCCCGCGGGCAGCATCCCCTCGCTGGCGGCAACCGTGTTTCTGCGGAAACGTACGGAGTTCAGCGCCTCGACCTCGCACACGCCCACCGCGGATAGCTACATTGCTGTCGAGGTTTATGGTGGCAGCGGGGGCGGGGGCGGAAGTGGCGGCGGCGGGGCAGGGTCTGGTGGGCAAGCGGGGGGCAGTGGCGGGCGTGGAGGGTACGCGTACTACTGGTACGGCCCGTTCTCTGCCTCGCCCCCTTCGCTCACGGTAACGGTAGGCGCCGCGGGCACTGCAGGTACGGCCGGTAACGTCTCCCCCGGTACGGCCGGAGGCAATGGAGGAAGCGGAGCTTCGAGCAGCCTGACCTGCGTGTCTCCCGCCATCAGCGTTTCTGCTACGGGGGGCACTGGCGGCACCGGGGGGCAGTCAAACCAACCGTCTCTGGGGGCTCCCGCAGCATCTGGCAGCGCCGGGTCCCCGACAGGAGCCGTGGCCGAGGCCTCTGATGGGCTGCATGTGCCCGTGCTAGGTATCGCCAGCAAGACAGGTAACTCCGGCGGAGCTGGCGGGTCCGCGGTGATAGGATTCGCCAACAGCATTGATGGTATAGCGGGCAGCGCAGGGACGGCGGGTAAGGTCATCATCTGGGAGTACTACTGATGGGTAGCCCACTCGCGGTCGTCAACTTCGCCGGGGAGAACCCGCGCCAGTCTGCGCGCTTGCTGCCCAACTCGATGGCCCAGCTGGCGTCGAACTGCAAGCTCACGTCGGGCGAGCTCGAGCCGTGGCGCGGCCCGGACTTCACCTTCACCCTATCGAAGTGGTCCGCCGGTGATCCGGTGGTGTCGGTGCATCGCGTGGAGCGCAACGGCGCGGACTACTGGTTCCACTGGGTGCGCTCGGAGTTGTTGCAGACCGAGGTGGTGAAGCTCTTCCCGTCGCCGACCGTCGGTGACACGTTCGACCGCCTCTACTACAACAAGGGCGGCAAGCTCTACATCACGACCAAGTCGCTCGCTACCATTGGTGCCGGCACGGACTACCCGCTGGCGTCGTACGAGCTGGGCGTGGCCGCCCCGACGGACTCCCCGGGCGTGACCGCCGCGCAGGCGGCGACCGAGACGCAGACCTACGCGTACGCGTACTACGACTCCAACGCCGGGCAGCTCTGCACGACGATCTCGCCGGCCGGCTCTGCCACCGGCTATCCGCTGGCCAACGGCGACTGGCGCGTCACGATGGAGGCTTCGCCCGACGTCATCCTCGGGCAGGAGCTGGTGTACCCGGACAAGCGCCGGGTGTATCGCAACGATGCCGGCACTTTCAAGCAGATCGCCGAAGTTTCTATCGACACGCTGACGGTCACGGACACTAACATCGCCTTCGGCGCGGCGTTCGTCGCCGGCACCAACCCGTACAACCCCGTAGCTCCGCCGACGGTGACCCCGGCGGTCAACCCGGTCGACGACGTGACCATCGCGTACGTCTACACCTTCGTCACGATCTATGGCGAGGAGTCGGCGCCGTCGCCGTCGCAGGACGAGCCCGCAAGCGGACAGCCGGTCAGCCCGACCTACCCGTGGGCCATTACCATGGCGGCCGCGCCCGGCGTCGGCGCCTTTGCCCCGCTGCAGTACCGGCGCATCTACCGCACCTTCACGGCGTCCGACGGCAGCACGGCGTTCCAGTTCGTCGCCGAGATCGACTCGGCCTTGACCTCGTTCAACGACACCGTGACCGACGCGGCGCTGGGCGAGGCGCTGACCTCCGAGACGTGGGAGATGCCGCCGACGGGGATCTCCGGCTTCACCTACATGGGCAACGGCGTGTTCGCCGTGATGGCCGGCAAGACCCTGTACTTCAGCGAGCCGTTCCAACCGCATGCCTTCCCGTCGCAGTACAAGCGCGCCATCGGCTTCGATGGTGTGGCGCTCGAGGCCATCGGCAACAGCCTCATCGTGCTGACCACGGGAGACCCGGTCGTCTACACCGGCACCGACCCATCTTTCCTGTCGGACGCCAAGCTCGACACCAACCAGCCCTGCGTGTCGGCCGCCACCGTGGTGAATACCGGGGCGTCGGTTGCCTACATGTCGCCGGTGGGCTACGTGTTCGCCAGCCTCGGCGGATCCAACGTCATCACCCGGCAGCTGTTCGCCAAGGACGACTGGCAGCGGATCAACTCGAGCACGGCCTCCATCGCCACGCGCTACGACGACGGGCTGATCTTCTTCACGCCTTCGCACCAGTACCTGCTGACCCCCAGCGAGCCGCTGTCGACGATCTCCTCGCTCAACATCACCGAGGTCAACGCGCTCTACACGGACCCGGAGACCGGCGAGGTGTACTACGCGCGCAACGGCGAGCTGTACCGGTGGGACTCGTTCACGACCAAGCTATCGTACCTGTGGCGCTCCAAGGTGTTCGTCACCCCGCGGCAGGTGAACCCGGGCGTCTGCAAGATCGAGTCCGACGCCGGCGCCGATTCCCCGGGTAACACGGTCGACGTGCCGGGCGGGCTTGGTATCAACGAGTCGGGGATCAATGGCGCCCCGCTTCCCTACCTGACGACGGACCCGATCCTGACCTTCCGGCTGTACGCGTGGGACGAGGACAGCGAGGCCTTCGTGCTGCGGCACACCGAGGTGGTCACGTCGTCGGCCGACTTCACGCTGCCGTCGGGGTACAAGTCCGACTCGTTCTACTTCGAGCTCGAGGGCACGGCCACGGTGAAGACCGTCTATCTCGCCGAGACCCGGGCGCAGCTTAAACAGATCGGTGCCTGATGGCGAACGCTCCCGTCCCCAACATCCCGAAGATCGCCGACGACGTTCCGCTGTCGGCCCGCCGGTCAATGGAGGCCATGAAGGTCTGCATCGAGTACCTGCTCACCCAAGTCGGTACGACGACCAACCGCTTCGGCACGACAACGGTCACCGCCGGCACCACCACGTCGCAGCACAATGGGCTGGCTGGACTGCAGGGCGGCGTCACCGGGCAGTTCTACCACCTGACGCAGGCACAACACACGGGGCTCACCGGCTCCGCGGACACCACGCTGCACTACCACTCGTCAGACCGGGACCTCGCCAACGCTTTCGGCCTGCTGCCGTGGGCGAATGTCGACAAGACCGGCGCCACGCTGGGTGACTTCGGCTCGCTGTCCCACGCGGACCTCACGTCGCACCAAGGCGGCGCCGTCGGCGAGGCGTTCCATCTCACGCAGGCGCAGCACGAGGACCTGACCGATGGCGGCGACTCGGCGCTGCACTACCACCAAGCAGACCGGGACGCTGCGGCGACGGCCGCCGATGCGCTGTTCGTGAAGAAGGACGGCAGCACGCCGATCACCGGCGACCAGCAGATCGATGGCGACATCCTCAACGGGACGAGCACGCCGAACGCCTTCGGCCCCGGCTTCGGCCGAATGGTGGTACTTAACTCCCCGGTGGCGAACGACCATGCCGGCATCGAGTTCAGGACGAACGAGGTATCACGCGGCTATTTGGTGATGCGGGATGACTTCGCCACGCTTGTTGCTACGGGGTCGAAGTTCGTTCTCGGTGGAGGCCCATACCAGCAGATCACGCTTGACTCCGCCAACTCATACGTCGGGATCACCAACACGGGACCCTCCGCCGAGCTGGATGTCTACGGCAATGTCGAGCTTGGCGGGGAGGTGTTCCACACCACCAAGGTTCGCGGCAATCTCATCATGCCGAAGACTTCCGGGTACGGCATCCAAGTTGACGACAGCACGCCTTCGTTCGGATGGCGCGATCTTCTTGGATCCATCACAGTGAAAGGCACTGGAGGCGGCGGAGTTGCAGCCAACCCTGACTACGTCGTCTACCGTGGGGGGCTGTACGCATACCGGTTTGGCACGACCGCCCCGAACAACCACCTCCACGAGGCGTTTATCGAGTACCACATCCCGCACGACTACCTGCCCGGGTCGGACCTCTTCATCCACGTCCACTGGTCGCAGACGACCGTGGATACAGGCGGCACGGCAGGCGTTCCGGGCGTCGCCAAATGGTACTTCGAGATCAGCTACGCCGATGGCCACGGCACGCCGGGCGGCGCCGCGGACCCCTTTGTTGCGCCCATCACCGTGTCGGTCACGCAGCAGGGAAGCACGACGCAATACGGCCACATGATCGCCGAGGTGCAGTTCACGAACAACGGCGGCACCGGCGGGCTCATCAACTCGGCCACGGTCCAAGTCGACGGGCTGGTTCTGGTTCGCATCTATCGTGATCCGGGCGATGTGGCCGACACGCTGAATCAGGACACCTTCGTTCACTTCGTGGACATCCACTACCAATCCACCAACATGGCGACCAAACAGCGTGCTCCGAATTTCTATGCGTAGTGTCCTGCTCGCCCTTTTTCTCTCCGGCTGCGCGGACACAATCACGCGGCTGGATTATCAACCCGAGGCCGAAGAAGTGTGCCGCCCGGGCGGTCGCGGTGCGACGGCGCTCGTCGTGTACTGCCCACACTGGTGCGGAAAATGATACCCTACACCCCAATGATTTCAGGAGGTTGCCATGCTCGGTGATTTGTTTGGCGGAGGCGGCAGCGCCCAGTACAACACGTTCGACGATCTCAGCGAAGAGACGAAGGGCGCCATCCGCGGAATCAGCGACCGAAGCAACCGGCTTTCCGGCATAGCGATGGAGCGCGGCGACGAGATTTACGGCCAGACCAAGCCTGCCGTCATGGACTCGATCCGCGGCACGGGCAGGGCCGCCAGCGCGCTCACCCGTCGCGGCACGGGGATGATGCAGCAGGCCGACGACCTCACCGGCGACCAGTGGCAGCGCCAAGCCGGCAAGTCCTTCCTCTCCGACACGCAGCGCAAGGCGAAGGCCGACACGGCAGTGGGCGAGGCGGGGGCGACGTACGGGCAGGCAGCGGGGCAGGTGGCGCAACAGGTCACTCGCGCCGGTGCACGCTTCGGCATGAACATCGACCCCCGGCAGGTAGCCAGCATGACGGCTGGCAAGGTCGGCTCCATGAACACCGCGCGCCGCGGCGCGATCAACGACATGGACGCCCGGGAGCTGGCGATGTTGTCGGCCCTCGATCAACGCGGCACCCAAGGCGCCCAGCTGGTTCAGAGCGGCGGTGCCCTCGGCACCCAGACGGCAGCACAGGCCGGGGCGTTGCAGAACCTCGCACTAGGGGGTGTTCGCGGCGCGACCGAGGCGATGGGGCCGGCAACGCAGATGGCCAGTGGCATGCTGAACTACGAGGGCCAGCCCCCACTCGTGGATCCGGGCGATGGTGGCTTCTTCGGAGCGATGGCCCCGCTGGCCCAGATGGGGATGATGTACGCGATGGGTCCCGCAGGCGCTACAGCGTGGGGTGTGGCTGATGGTGGTCGCGTCGGATACAACGACGGCGGCGTCCCGGGCTACGACGATGGTAGCTTCGAGCTGTTTCCCGGGAGCAACGTGCGGGCGTCGTTTGCCGATGGTGGCGAAGTAGAGGATGACGAGATGATGGGCGGCCCGCAGCCGGCGCTCCAGCGCGCGGACGGTGCGATGACTCGCGGTGACGGCTCCGGCGGCACGCTCCAAGGCCCGGGCACGGGCATCTCCGACGACATCCCGGCGGTGACGGACGGCGGTGAGCCGATCCGCGTGGCCAACGGCGAGTACATCATCCCGAAGGACGTGGTGGACATCCTCGGCGAGGACTTCTTCGATTCGCTGATCCAGCGGCTGCACACGCCGGCGGCGATCCAACGCGAACAAGGAGTGGCGTAATGGCTACCGTGATTGAGCGCCGCAACGGCCTGCAGGAGTTTGCCGACGCCGCTACCAAGGGTGCGCTGGCTGGTCAGCAGATGCAGAGCACCGCCCTCCAGCAGAGTATGACGGGTAACCAGCTGGCCGAGTACGACCGCACGCAACAGCGTCGTGCGGCGTTGTCTCGTGTCACCCCGGGTGACTACAAAGGAATCGCAGCCGCCGAGATGGAGTTCGGTGAGACTGGTGCTGCCTCCGATGCTCTTACCAAACATCGCCAGACCGCGCTGGACAAAGCCTTCCAAGCTTTGCAGGCCCAAGACCTTGCCGCCGCTACCCAGTTCGCCAACGAGGCGCATGGCACCAACTACACGTTCGCCGGCCTGACCCCGGACAAGAAGTCGATTCTCCTCGCTGCACCGGATCCGTCCACCCCGGGGCGAGTTCGCAAGCTGCAGCCTCTCCCCACCTCGGACTTTATTGCCGGACTCCTCGGCCCGGAGAAAGGCGCAGCGTATCTCCAAAAGGAACGGGAGATGCAGAACGCGAGCAGGAACACTGCTGCGCTATCTGCTGCGTACCGCAACAACAAGGATGAGTTGGTGGGGCTGTCCCCCAAGAATGATTCGCCGGTCTACAAATTTGGACACGGTCCCCAAGCTCGGCTTTACACGATTGGGGAAGGTGGCAGGTTTACTCCATACGACGAACGGACTATGGGGCGCATCAAGGGGCTGTGGAACCAAAAGGACGCTCCTCCGGCTGATCCGACGAGGGCGGCGTTCGTCGAGTCGATCAAGCGTGACCCCGAGGTCGGGTACCCGATGCTGCAACAGTACGACATGAAGCAGGCCGCGCTTGCTAAGGTAGCGGAGAACCGAGCCAAGCCGCCGAACGTGCAAGCACAGGAGCTTGGACAAGCTGCAGCCACACTGCAAAACGCCACGCCGCAGGCTCGGAGACAGATGCTACAACAAGCAGTCGCGAGCGGGTATGATCCAGCAGTCGCCGCGTCGATCTTCGACCCCCGGTACGCCATCCCGCCTGCCAGATAACAGGAGCACTCCATGCCGTTTCTGACCCCTGAAGAACTCCAACTCATCGGGGCAGCACCGGCCCCCCAACGGGTAGGGGCGCTTCGCCGCGCTGCTGACGTCGGTGTAGCCGGCCTCGCTGCCATTCCGGAAACGGTGGGCGCTGTCGCCGGGCTCGCCGGCCTCATCCCCGGGGTCAACCTCGCAGCGGACCCCATATCGCGCGGCGCCAGCCAGTTCGGCGAGGACATCCGCCAAGGGCTGACTTCTGATCAACGACTCGCGGAGCAGGAGGCCAATCGCCAGCGCGTTCAGGCCGCGGGCGCCGGGCGTACCGGGTTTGACGCTATCGGCGCGCAGGCTCGAGAGGCGCTCAGTGTCGCCGTGGACGATCCGCTGTCGGCAGTTGAGGCTGCGGCCGGCTCCATCCCTTACATGATCGGTGGCGGAGCTCTGGCGCGCGGAGCGAATGCTGTGAACGCTGCACTACGGCCGGCGGCCGGGGCACTGTCTCGTCCTGTCGCTGCAGGCATTGGTGAAGGGGGTATCACGGCCGGCGCAGTGGCATCGGACATCGTGAACCGCGGCGGCCCGGACCAGCAGTTCTACGACCGCTACGCAGCGATTCCGGCCGGCGTTGTCACTGGCTTGATCCCCGGTGCCATCTCCCGCGTGCCGGGGCTGCGCAACGCTCGCGACATCGATGAGGCCATCACCGGACGGATTGCTGGTATCCCCGGGCGCGAGGCCGGAGAGCAAGTCGCTCAGAACTTCTTGCCCCGCGTCGCCGGCGGGATCGGTCGCGAGGCGCTCGAGGAAGGGCTCCAGTCGCCACAAGAGCAAGCATTCACCAACATCGGCCTTCGCGAGCCGTGGTACGAGAACGTCGGGTCGTCGGCAGTGGAAGGCGCGCTGGCCGGCGGAATCTTCGGCGGCGGCATGAACCTGCGCGGTAACCGTCCGGCGCCTCCCCCGGTGAACCAGAACGATCCGGTCGATCTGACCAGCCCGAGCGAGGTGCAGCGCACCCGCGACATGACGTCGGCTCCGGAAGGCACGTTCCCGACGCTTCCCCCGGCGCCCAAGAGGGACAACCGCCCGGTCACCTCCGAACTCGCGACAGGCGACGGCCCCGTCAAGTTCAACCGCAAGGATGAGGCTGCTGCACAAGCCGCAGAGGCCCTGCTGCCGCGGTTCAACTCGCTGAATGACGAGCTGGCGTACCTCGACAACGCGCTGTCTTCCAACCTCGTGGATCAGTCGCTGCTTCCGCAAGTGATGAGCCGACGCGACCAGATCGTCGCGGAGCGCAGCGCCATCATTGCCGCACTCGACGCGGCCGAGAAGAACAGCTCCGCCGCCGGAGTGATCGCCGAGCAGCGCCGCCAAGCCTCCGCCCTGCCGCTGGACGCACAGGGCCGCCCGATGACCCAAGGCGGGTTCGACTTCGATGCGCCTGCGCCGGCGCCTGTGGTGCAGGATGGGATTCCGTACTCCCTCACCGACGTGCCGTCGCGTTTGTCGTTCGCCCAAGAACAGCAGGCCGATCCGAACGCGCTGCCGTTCACTCCGATGGGTGAGGGTATCCCGTACGCCCCGGTGTCGTTCGGTGGTCTCCAGATGCCGTCCATCGACTTCGAACAGCCGGGACAGGGGATCGACTTCGAGGGCGGTCTCCAACCGCCATATGGCCCGGTTGCGCCGACCCCGGCACCCATCGGGATCAACATGCCCGAGGTGGACCAGCGCGGGCTGTTCCCGGACGCCGGCGACTCCGGCGAGGTGCTCCACAACAACCAGTACGCCGCCGATCTGTTCCGTCTGTTCAGCGTCGGAATGCAGCCCGGCGCACCGGGTCAAGTCGACCAGTCCCGCCAGCAAGCGGTCAACATCGGCCGGCAGGCGCTCGGCGTGGAGTCCCCCGAGTTCGCCCGGTACAAGGCCGCGATCAAGAGCGGCAACCTGCAGGCGGCGTACAACCTCGTCAACGCCAAACCAGACGCGGCCTTCGGTGGCCAGCGCACGGCTGAAGAGGGGTACAAGCGCGCCAACGAGCCCACGCTGTTCCGTCAGGCCATCAACTCGTTCAACGACATCGCCACGAAGATGGAGAAAGCGTGGTCGGCCAAGTCGCGCGGCGAAGCCATGCAGCATCTCCGGGATTCGCAAGCACTGCTCGAACAGGAACAGAAGTGGCTCGATGAGATCCGTGATGGTCGGCAGCGCCTGATTGGTGAGCGCAAGGCCAAGTACGAGAACATGCAGCTCCTCGTCAAGATGTCGCTCGACTACCACCGGAACGCGTTCGAGACGCTGCAGAACGGCGGCGATTTGACCGAGCACGAGAAACAGCGCAAGGACCTCGAGTCCGCGTACCAGAAGCTCGCCGGCTGGTCGTACAACAAGGCCCCCAAGGCGGACGTGGAGGCCGAGCGCGGCCGCGCTGCCAAGCTGGTCGGCGACCTGTTCAAGAACATCCAAGGTGCCATCGCCAAGCTGCGCGACGTGCAAGGCAAGTTAAACAAGGAAGCCGCCGAGCTCGAGAAGGAAGCCAAGAAGTCGGGCGATCTCAACCGCCTGATGACCCAGCGCGACCGCCTCAAGACGTCGAAGGAAATCGCTGAGTTCCTGTCTCGCCGGTTCCGTCGTCCCATCGAGGGCCGCGACTCCAGTACCGGGTACTCTGGCGATCCCGAGTACGTGGCGTTCATGCGCAGACTGATGGACCTCCCCGCAAGCTGGCCAAGCGACATGCCCGCACCGCGCGAGGCCCGTGCGCAGTACGCCGCCAAGATGAAGGAAGTCCGCGCCACGGTTGAGCGCATCTCCGAGCTCGAGAACGCCATGCAGTCGGCCAGCGAGCAGGCGCAGGCCCCGGTCGAGCAGCTTGAGATGTTCGGCGATGCCGCCGATGCCCCGGCGCAGCAGGAAGGAAAGCGCGCCCGCGCCGCCAACCGGGTCAAGCGGTTCGCGTACAAGTGGTTCCGCACCGGGTATCTGTCGAAGGAGGACTACGAGCGCGTCGTCGCCGAGACCGAGAAGGAAGGTGCCAAGGTCGGGGCCAACACGCTGCGCGACATGATCTTGCCGGAAGACGAGGCCGAGCGCCTTGCTGCGTCGCGCGCAGAGGATGCGCTTGGAGGAAGGGGCGGTGAGGACGCCGCGTTGTCCCCGGCCGGGCGTCGCCTGCAAGCTCGCCGTGTCGCCGCTGCAGATGCCCTCGACAAGCGCCGTGCCGAGGAAGCGGAAGAGATCGAACGCATCGCCGCAGGCGAGGAAGAGTCCGCTCGTGAGGCCGGCAGGCTTGAAGACAGCCGTGTTGCCACTACTGTCGAAGACGTAAACGAACTGATCGATGACCTCCGCCTGCAAGTGGAGAAGTCGAAGCTGGCGCTTTCTTCCGAGTACGACCAAACGCTGAACATCGACAAGGTGTACAAGCGCGTACTGGCCGACATTGAGATCGCACTGGCCCGGCTGTTCGACGTCATCTACTACGTGGATCTGGACAAGGCCGCTCCGGTGGCGTCCAAAGCTGCTGTCCTGAAAGCGAAGAAGTTCATCGACTCCCTCCCGGATACCATCATGCCGGCAGTGATCGAGGCCGCCAAGACGCGCGGCAAGAACATGACCAAAGGTGCCTCGCCATTCGTCGAGCAGTACAACGACGCTGCTCTCGGGTCGTTCATGGCGCGGATGGAGGACATCAACGGCAGCACCGAGGCAAAGACCAAGATCGGTGTCGATTCGCCCTACGCCGAACTCGACAAGATTCGCAAGCGTCTCGGGATCGCCTTCAAGGATCGCAATGACCTGTACCGCAGCGTCATCAGCGACTGGAACACACTGGCGCTCGGCAAGACGGTGCGCAAGGTCGGCACCGGGTATGTGGCTTCTGCTGACCATGCCGCGCTGATCGATCGGTTCACGACCAAGTATTCCCCGGCGATGCTGCGCATCATGCTCTACGGGGTGAACACGAACACGGCTAGGTCGATCCGCAGCACGGTCAACCGCGACCCGGGCAGGCTCACCCAGAACGAAGCAGCGACTGCCGCCTCTGCAAGCCAGCGCGCGATGACGAACCGCCTCCAGAACGCCAACCGTCTGGCGGCCAAGTTGATCGAAACTGCGCTCGAGGAGCCGGTCATTGCGACTCTGCGCGATCTCCAAGTCGCCACGAAGCGCCGTCGCATCAACGCGCTGCTCGACAAGCTGCTGCCGGTCTACAACGCGGGCACGAAGCTCCCTGCCGCCAAGGCCGGGTTCATCACGGCCATCGCCGACAACTTCCGGCAGCAGTTCAAGCTCCCCGGCGCCACCAAAAAACAGCAGGACGAGATGGATGAGCTGGTCACTCTGCTGCGTGACAGTGGCGATCTGGCTGGTGTCAAGGACGCGTTCAAGGAAGTCCGCACCGCCGCGCGCCGCACCCGCGGCAAGGACAAGGAAGGAGCCAGCGTCAGCGAGGTGGACTCCGAACTCGAGGAAATCTACGGTGGCGACACCGAGACGGACGCGGACGCCGCCAAGGCAGAAAAGGCGGAGCAATCGGCAGGCAAAGCTATCGGCAAGGTCGAAGCAATCGCCCGGGGATTCCTCTCCGACGGCATGGCCGTGACCGGGCAGCTCAAGTCGATCACCAACACGGACGGCACGACGACGTGGACCCTCGACGGCGCCAAAGATGGCGTGGCCATCCGCCGGTCTGTGAACACGCGCGGTTCGGAAGTCATCGAGTCCACGGCAACCGAGGCGACCATCAGCACCAAGCGGGAGATCCCGCAGCCGCCCCGGGAGAGGCTTACTACAAACCCGGTTCCGCGGCTCGACGAGCGCATCGACGTCATCAACGAGAAGGCGAAGGCCGCGGAGGCCAAGCGCGAGGACGTTCTCGACGACAAGGCTGTGGCCGCCCTGAACAAAATGGGTGTCGAGCCGGCGGCTGTCGTCGAGGCTGCGCAGGAGATCAACGTCAAGGTGAAGGAGGCGTTCTCATTCGTTGAACGGATGAAGACCCCGCTCGAACGCGCCAGTGCCATTGCTGCGGCCATCGACCGTCTTGCCAGCGGACTCACCAAGGCTGCGAAGCTCAAGCTCGCAAAAATCCTGAAGGATGCCGCCGACAAGGCGTCGACGTACCCGCACGCGGGAGCTCCGGAGAAAGGCGCCGCGGCTGCGCACCGGCTCGTCAAGGGCGCCACGACCGGCAAGGAAGTTCTGGAGCGCATCGCTGCGTCCAAGAGCGCGCCGCCGCTGTATCGCCTGCTGGCCCGCCGCCTGTTGTCGACCGACGCCGCCTCTGCGACTTTCCGTGCAGTGGAGAACCGGTTCCGCAACCGCGGCGAGTACAACGCCGAATCGCACACCATCACCCTATACAACAACGGCGGACTGCACACGATTCTGCACGAGCTGATGCACGCTGCCGTGGTCCGGCGCATGACCGGCGCCAACGGCACGCCGATCCACAACCTGTTCGAGCAAGTGCGCGCCGCTGCCGAGGCGCAGGGGCTCAACTTCTACGGTATCTCCACGGTCGATGAGTTCGTCGCCGAGGCGTTCACCAACCCCAACTTCCAGCGGTTCCTTGCCACTGTCGGCGTACCCGGCAGGCCGGTGAAGGGCAACTCGATGTGGCGGATGTTCGTGGCGGCCGTCAAGCGGTTCCTCGGACTCAACGCTGTGCCGAACTCGGCGCTGGATCAGGTGATCAGCCTCACCGGCGAAATCCTGAGCGACGACGTCGTGCGTACCGATGGCACGTTCAATATGAGCGCCACCGCGGCCCTGACCCAATCCCGGGAGGCGCTGTCCGTGACGCTGCGCGACTGGGGCAAGAAGGGCTACCTCTCGCTGGCGTTCTTCCACGACCTCGTGGAGATGGCGAAGGACATGCTGCCGGCCGTGGTGAAGCTCGACGAGGCACTGAACGCGTCCAAGACGACCAAGCGCCGGATCGAACTCGAGGTCGAGGGGATCGCCGGCCGGTTCGCGAAGCTGGATGCCGCGCGCCAGAAGGTCGTCAACAAGATGATCGAGAACTCCACGTACGACCAGCAGTGGGGCTACCAGCCCACGTGGAAGAAGGATGTCCGTGTCGACAGCAAGCTCGCCGCGCGCTGGGCCTCGCTCTCCAAGGAGGAGCAGGAGATCATCGACGCCGTGTTCGAGCACGGGGAAAAGATCAAGAACCGGCAGATCAAGATGATGAAGGAAGGCAACCGTACCGACGTCGCCGACTTCATGTCGAAGCTCTCCGGTCCCTATGCGCCGTTCAAGCGTCATGGCAACTACCTGATGGTCGCCAAGTCGGCGGAGTACGTGTCGGCCAATGACCTGCAGGACCGCCGGATCGCCACGGCACTGGAGTCGAACGAAGAGCACTACGTGATGGAGCAGTATGAATCCCTCGCGGCCGCCAGCGCGCGTGCGGCAGAGCTTCGCGCGACCGGCAAGTACTCCAAGGTGGAGGCGTTCGAGAAGGACGTCGAGTTCCGCGAGGCCAACTACATCCCCGCGCACGTCATCCAGAACCTGCAGGCAATGGTGAAGGTGGACGAGAAGTCGGACAAGGCCGTTACCGAGGCCACGACGAAGATGCTGCAGGACATGTACCTCAACAGCCTGTCCGAGTACAGCGCGCGGCAGTCTGCCCGGATCCGCCGCCGCATCGCCGGCTACAGCGAGGACATGATGCGCTCGTTCGTGACCCAAGGCCGCGCCGACGCCGCGTTCTCCGCCGTGATCGAGCATGGCCAGACCATCAAGGACCTGATGAACGAGCTGCAGTCGCAGAAGACGAGCGGCGAGCGCGGGACGCGTGAAGACCGGGCGCGCATGTACAACATGATCGTGCGGCACTACGTCGACTCGCTGAAGTTCAACAACACGCCTTGGTCCGACAAGGTGATGGCAGCGACGTCGTTCATGCAGCTGCTGTCGAACCCATCGTACTACCTGACCAACCTGACGCAGCCGGTGATGGTGACGCTGCCTGTGCTGGCCGGCAAGTACGGGTACCTCAAGTCGTGGAAGGCCCTGACCGATGGCTACGCCATGATCGGGCAAGTGCTGAAGGGCAATGCGTTCAGCCCGCGGCTGGTGTTCGACGAATTGGCCAAGAAGGACCCGGAGCTCGTCAAGGCGCTCGAGCGGTCGCAGATGCTCGGCGTTCTGGACATCGGCATCGACTCCGAGATGGGGCAGTTCGAGCACGCCAACAACCCGGCGATGAAGATGGCAGCGGCTGTGACGTGGAAGCTCCGGCAGGCGGCCCGTAGTGTCGAGATCATCAACCGCATCTCGGCCGGGGTCGCGACGTACCGCCTCGAAAAAGAGCGTCTGCTTGCCGAAGGCTCCAACGCCGACATGGCGCATGCCAAAGCAGCCGACGAAGCCGTGTCGGTGCTCCGCAGGACGCAGGGCGACTACTCGTCCGAGGCCGCGCCGCTCGCGATCAAGTACCTGCCGAAATTCATGACGCAGTACCGCAAGTACCAGCTGATGCAGCTGATGCTTCTCACGCGCATCGCGAAGCAGGCGTTCAGGGGCGCGTCCCCGGAGGAGAAGGCCATCGCTCGTGCCCAGCTCGGATTCACCTTCGCACACGCCGGCGCGTTCGCCGGGGCCATCGGCCTGCCACTGTTCAACGTGCTGGCCTTCCTGTGGTCCGGGCGCGATGACGACGATGACGATCTGGAAGTGTCCGTCCGCGAGGCGCTCCCCGAAGACCTCCGTGTTCTTCTCACGCGCGGCATCCCGGGCTACATGGGCATGGACGTGGCGCAGCGGATCGGTTGGGGCAACGCGTTCTCCATCCTGCCGTACTCCGACCTCGACGTGTCCCGCAAGGGTGTCCAAGAACTCGTGTTCGGTCTCTCCGGGCCGGTGGGCGGGCTCGCTGCCGGGATGGCCGAGGGAGTCAAGAAGATGCGCGACGGAGACACCATGCAGGGCATGGCGCTGATGATGCCGAAAGGTCTGGGCAACGCGTTCAAGGCATGGGACTTGAAGAACAACGGCCTCCGCCTGTCGAACGGCGACATGGTCCTCAAGCCGGACGAGATCACTGCGGCCGCCGCCTTCGCGCAGGCAATCGGCCTCCCCAGCACGACCATTACCGAGACGCAGTGGCTGAAGCAGAAACGCTTCGAGACGGAGCAGGCTATCCAGACTCAGGAGCGCAGGATCCGCAAGCAGTACACGACCGCGTTCTCGAAGGGCGATGCCCAAGCGGTGCTCGATGCCAAGGCGGAGTTCAAGCGGGTGCAGGACCGCAAGCGCGAGCTGCACGGCGGCGACGTCCTCAAGTTCGGCAAGCGGGAGCTTCGTCCGCAGACTGTTTCGGCGCTGCTCAAGGCCCGTCAGGCGAAGCGCAAACGCGAGCAGGAACTGGACGAAATCTACGGCGAACAGGCGTAAAAAAGCCCCCCACCGGTTTCCCGAGTGGGGGGCAGGCATCTCTCACCCCTGAAAGACGCTGGAAAGTATATCCGCTACTTGACTTTTTGCAACCGGATCGGTTCCACCATGCCCTGCTCGCTGATGTCCTGCATCTTGTTCCAGTCGAGCTCGAGGCAGTACGTCTGCCCCGTGGGTTTGGTGGTGCCGCGGCCGATGTAGTACCGCTTCTCGCCGCGGTAGTATCCGGCTTCCGTGACGTACGCCTTGATCACCTTGTACTGCGCGTGGTGTTCGATGCACCACTGCTTCACTGCCGGCACCGAGAGGAACAACGTGCCGCTATCCCGGATGACACGCCCGGCCGGTTCCTGATTCATCTGCACGATGTCGAGGGATGAACCGACGCGCCCGTCGCGCTCCCCCGTGGTGAGGATGATGCGGTTAGCCAGACTGGTGATCAAGGTGTGGAACATGTCCTCCGGGGTCATGGTCCAGTCGCCCATCCCGGCCTTGTGCTCGCGAACCTGCCGCAGGCAGTACGCCATGATCGCGTCGGCGTCGAACGCGTGGAGCAGCCCGAGGTACTTGTGGCAGATGTAGATCGTCGCGAGCGGCACGGCGAGGTGGGCCGACCAGAACCGGTTCTCCTTGTCGATCTTGGCCTCGTCTTCCACCAGCAGGCGCATCTTGTTGATGATCCGGCGCGCCTTGTTGGCGTTGACCACGCACCACTGTGCAAAGGCTTGGCCGGCGGCGCCATACGTGTTCGGCAGGTGGTGGTACAGCAGATCGTCCATCTCGCGCCTGTCGAGCGTGCGCGGGTACTGCCAGCTGAACTCGAGGATCCGGGAAATCTCGGCCGAGGCATCCGCCTTGAGCCCGGAGAGCTTGTCGATCAGGCTCTCGTTCGACGACATGTTGGTGACCAGATACCACGGGCGCATCTGGGCATTGCGTTCGCCGGTATTCTTCAACCGGTCCCGTGGTTGCCCGTTCGCGATGGAGAACATCATCCGGGACATCGTGTCCGGCGGCGCGTTGGTCATCTCGTCGATGAGGGTGGGGATGGAGTGGAGCGTGGCGAGTCGGCTGTACGCCGCGTTCTCCGTCGTGCTTTCGAACTTGGTGCCAAGGGTTCTCGGTACGCCCCACGCGCTGAGGCCGACCTCGATGGCTGTCGTCTTACCGGACCCGGGGCGGCCCAGCACGTTGATCGGACTTCCCGTCGGGAGGCCTTGGAGCTCCAGCAGCGGCGACCCGAGGTTGAATAGCACGACGGTCTGGAACTGCTCGTGGTGCGGCCGCGCGTACATCTCCTCGACGACCCTGCTCCACTCCTCCGCGCCCGAGGCCGGCTCCGGGAACGCCGGGAGGAACGTCTCTGCGTCTCCCTTCAGCATCACGGTGTTGATCGACCCATCCGGCAGCAGCTGGCGATTACCGATGATGAAGCTGCCGTCCTCCTGCCAACCGAAGTGGTTGAACACCCGCACCTCCTTGCGGCGCTGTCGGAGGCTGTCAGCCATCGCCTGAACGTACGCCTCCATGTGGAACTTGCTGTCCTTGGACGGCACCGGGAAAATCTCGAACTTCGACAACTCGCTCATCAGGTCGGCTCCTTTCTTGCCGATCAGCTTGGCAGGGAACGGGAAGTGCCGGATGTCCCAGATGCCTTCATCGTTCTTCCTGACCTTCGCTGTGCAGCGGTAGGTGGCGGATCCATCCATCTCGCGGTAGCGTTCATCGAACCAGAACTCGATGTTGGAGACCGCCTTGTACTCCACGCCTTCGTCGGTTTTCACCGTAGCGCACACGCCACCATTGTGCATCACGAACCCGTGCGGCATCACCACCTGAACCGTGCCCTCCGTGGTGTTGACCACTTCGACTTCGCAGGCCTCCGCCTCGCGGATACCGGTCTGGATCGGCGACTTGATCTTGCCGAACAGCGGGCAAGCCGAGCACAGGTCGTTGCACGCTGAAAATGCCTTGCACGTTGCCGGCCCGTTGGACCACTCGTCGATCTTGTTGTTGGTGGAATGCTGGTCGTACTCGCGATGCTTCGAGGCCCACTCGTGGATTTTCTCCACCCCATCCTCGCAGTGCTTCAGGACGCCGATGGAGAGCCACCACTCGTTGTACGACCGACCCCCGGTCTTCTTGAAGTCGGCCAGCTGGGCGCACGTGGACGCCACCTCCTCGGCGAATGACGGGGGGTACTCGACCTTGCCTACCGTTGCCAGAGACTGCGTCATCGCGCTGCCGGCCCGCAGGTAGTCTGGAATCGCTTCCTTCACCGGCGCCTCGTCCTCCGGCAGCAGGGGGATGAGGATGTCGCGCATCTCGCGCGGCGAAAGAATACGCTCGGCCTCCATCAGCACCCTGACCCGCTTGGTGCCGGACGACTTCTTGTTGCGTGCCCCGGGCAGGCGCAGCACGCTGGCGCAATCGCGAGCTCGCGACGGGTCGTCCTTGAGACCGAACCGCTGCTTGACTACGAACAGTGCCTCGGCGAGGACTTGCCACGTCTTGACCGATATCGCCTTGGAGAGGGGCCACCAGCAGTGAATGCCGCTCCCTGACGACACGATCATCGGTTCGGGGATACCCGTGGCTTGGCAGAAGGCAGAAACGGCTTCTACGGCCTCCGCTTGGGTCGCGTACGCATTGGGCTTGAGGTCGCCCTTCTCGTTGAACCCGACGTCGATGTCGGCCCACAGGGCTTTCGCCAGTGCCGCGTTCTCCTGTGTGCGGCTACGTTTCTTGCCCTTGGTGTTGAAGTAGAACTGCTCGTGGAAGGAGCAGCAGGAAATGAAGATGTTGTAGGGAGAGTTGGCGTCGAGATGCTCTGTCAGCTCCACAGCGGTCTCGTGATCCGCTGCCGGGTAGTGTTTGAAATACCCGTCGTCTTTCTCGTACTCGTTACCTTCGAGATCGACTTTTGTGACTTTCCTCTTGACGTACTCCGCTACGAACAGATACCCCCCGTCGGGCGCGACGAGGGAAAGAAATTCCAGCATCTGCATGGCGGATGTCTTTCATGGGAGGGGTGAGGAGGTCATGCTATTTTGGTGAGCGTGCTGCGTCAAGGTGCTTCGAGATCGCGGCTACGATCAAGTCCGTGGGATTCTCACCGGATCCGACCGTGACCGGGAGGTCCCCGCATTCGACGGCGCGCTCGATGACAGTGAGCACTTTCTTCACTTTTTTCTCCCGGAGTGCGTGCGGTTTGCACCGGCCATGCAGCCAGCCGTACACCGCCACGTGGGAGACGCCGACCATTTCGGCGAACAAGGCCTTGCTCACCCCGGCCTTGGTGAGGATTTCGTAATTCATTCTTGCCTCCAGAAGCAACGAGCGCCCCGAAGGGCGCCCGCGCTGGTCATTGAGTATCAGTCGTCGAGGTCGTCGTCATCCGTGGCAGCGGCGAGTTTGGCGGCCAATGCGCTGGCCTTCGACTTCACGTCCGTCTTGGGGGGCGGGGGAGCGTCGTCATCGTCGTCGCTGGCAGCGGGTGCCGGCTTCGCCTTCTCGGCCTTGGGCTTCTCGGCCGCCTTGGGCTTCTCGGCCTTGGCCGGCGGCGGGGCGTCATCGTCGTCATCGGTGGGGGTCGAGACTTCGGCCGGGAGAACGGGGATGCCCGACTTGGAGCCGACGATGCTGGACACCAACTCCGTGCCGCGCACCTTCTGCACCGCCATGTACTGCTCCTCGGTCACGTAGCCCTTCCAGACCAGCACCAGCTTCGGCGAGGCCTCGGTCGCTTCGAACTTGATCCGGGTGATGGACCCCTCGACCGGAATGCCGCGGTTGGCCAGCGCCTGCGCGTACTGCGTGACCACCTTGAGCGAGGCCGGCGGGACGCGCAGGAGCATCGGATCGTTGATGGCATCCGGCGCAGCCACAGCGAGGCGCATCACGTCAGCACAGGCCTTGCCATTGGTGGCTTCGCCCTTCTCGTTGACGCCGGAGCCCCACGCGTTCTTCGGGCACGCTGCACAGTTGGCGTGCTGCTTGTTGGGGGACTGCGCGTCCGGCTTGATGCCGTCGTTCGAGAAACAGTCGGGCTTCTCCTTGCTGCCCTCCGTGTACCCGTTGATGTAGAACGTCTTCGAGTAGTGGCTGGACGCGTTGACGATCACGGTGTCGATGTACGTCGCGGGGGTCTGCTCTCCATCGACCTCCCGAACCAGCATCGTGGCCTTGCCATTGCGAACAACCGAGAAGGTCTTCCCCTTGATGGAGATGACCGGGTATCCGCTGGTCGCCAGAGCAGCCAGTGCGGAAGTGAGTGACGAATCGCCGATGGCAGGCTTGAGAAACGAAGGCAGCTTGGCGGCGTTGTCGAGCGAAACAATGTTACCCATTTTTTCTATTACTCCTTGAGAGGTGAGATCAGGAACGGCGGAAGTTTACGGTGGTGAACGTGGTGTAGTTCACGCCCGGTGGAAGCTCGCCGTGCGCTTCCAAGTATTCGGTCACTGCGGTTTTGTTGACGGAGTGGTTGAGCAACTGCCACATCTCCTTGTCCTGCATGAACGAGAACACCGAGTCCCAATCCGCGACCGTGCAGGAAGAGCCGGTGGACTTGTAGACGGTGCCGAGGGAGGTCTTCATCGAGTCGACGCCGGCCTTGTTCAATTCCCCGAGCATCTTCTTCTCGATCTTCTCCATCTGCTCCTTGAGAGGGCGAATGGAGTCCTCGTACTCGCGCTTCATCTCGGCCAATGCATCACGGGCCTCGACGTACATCCCGACGACTTTGTCGATCTTCATTTCAGTTCCTTCAGTAAGTTAAGCAGCGTCCCTTGGAATTTCTCCCGGCGCTGCAGTTTTTGGTACATCTGCCTTTCGACGTCAGTGCCTTCCAACATCACGATCAACTGAGTGAGCTTCTGCCCCGGACGCGATATGCGGGCCACTGCCTGCTGGAACGTGTCGTTGCTCGGGACTGGAGCAAACCAGATGATAGTGTTGGCTGCGACCAGCGTCAACCCATGGGACATGGTGCCCGGCTGGGCCACGATTACTCTCGGATCGTCCTCCTTCTGGAATGCGCGGAACACGGCGTCGCGCTTCGCCTTGGGGATTCCCCCGTGAATTATTTCGACGGTCATGCCGTGGCCGCGCAGGTAGTCCGCCACATGCTCCAGCGCCCCCTTGAACGGTACGAACACGATGGACTTCGCACCTGCCGACTCGATGATGTCACGCGTCTCTTCGAGCCTCGGCTTCGCGGGGATGACAACCTCGTCATCGCCGTTGCCATACGTGACACCGCAGGCGATCTGCAGCAGCTTGTTCGCCTTGACGGCTTCGTTCGCTGCCACGATTGAACCGTTCTCGTACTCGAGTCGCAGCTTCGTCAGCATCTGCCGATAGGCCTTCTTCTGCTCGTCGGTGAGCTCGATCTTCCGCGACTCGAACAGGACCGGCGGGAGGTCCACGCACTCGCTGCGCTTGTACCGGATGGCAGGCTGCATTGCCTGCAACACCACATCCATCGCATTGTCGCGCGGCACCCACTTGTACGACGTCACCTGCCGCATCGTGAGGTCCCGAAACTTGCCGAAGTACTTCACCGTGTTGCCCGGGGTGATGAGCCGGCACTGCGCCCATGCGTCCGTCGGTTCGTTCGGTACCGGTGTCCCGGTCAGCCCCCATGCCCACCGCTGCATGTCGAACTGCCTGTTGATGATGGTGTTGAGCGCCTCCCACTTGTCGGTGCCGGAGTTCCTGAACGCCGCGAGTTCGTCTGGCACGATGAGGTCGACGTCCTTCCTCTCGCCCATCCGCTGCACGAACCCTTTGGTCTTCAGCCCGTCGTGGTTGATGATATAGATGTCGTGGTCCTCCGCAAGGAGTTCCAACCTGCGTTCCCGCGAGTAATGGTGCAGCACGACGAACGACAGGTGCGGGAAGTTCTGGAACACCTCGTCGCCCCACGTGCGCTCGAGAGTCGACAGGGGAGAAGTCACCAGCATCTTCTTCACGCGCTTCCGCGACCGCACGAAGTCGTACGCCCACAGCGTGGCCAGCGTCTTTCCCGTACCCATGTCGTTGAGACAGTACGCACGAGGGTTCAGGGTGAGGAACGCCGACGTTTCGATTTGCGCTTCGAACGGCGACACCCCGGGGCGAGCCGGCCAGTCGTAGTAATGCTTGATCGGGCTCTCGATGGAGAAGCCAAGATTCCGCAATACCCTCGTCTCGTCGATTCGGTGCGGGACTACCACGTATTCCTTGCCTTCAGCCTCAACAGACTTGGCAGTCGGGATCGTTGATAGTACCCGCCCGGGATTCCTCAACCTGAGAGCAACCATCTTCCTCTCAGGGATCAGGAGCATGCTATACCTTTCCTACCTTGTACCCCTTCTGGCCTTTGCGCCATGCGGAGTTGCGTTCCTTATCGATGATGCGCGTGTTGCCCGGTGCGTCGGATCCGCCGTTGGCTTGCGGCACCTTGTGATCCACTGCGGTGCCGTCGCCCACCTTGGCCTTCCCGGTCCGGATCGCTTCGCGTCGCAGTCGGTTGTTATCGACCCGCTTCGCCTGCACGTCCGGACGGCGGTTGTACTCTGCCTTGGTGGCCAGTTCCTGCTTGCTCGACTTTGGCATCGTTGGTCTCCTTGAGCCAGTCTTCGAGCGCGCCGGTATCGCCGTCGATGACGAACACCTTGCCGCCGGCGCGCTCGATTTCAGCAATGGTGTTCAACTGCCGCGGCGTCGGCTTACCGCCCGGCGCCTTGGTCTCGATGGCGAAGTATAGCCGCTCGTAGCACCCGACGAAATCAAGCGACGGTGCGCCCAGTCCGTTCATCACAGGCATGTGCCAGTACGCGCCGAACTTGGTGAGCACGCGCTTGACGCGCTCCTTCACTTTTCCTTCTTTTGTTTGTGCCATTGCTTCTCCTTTAGAAACGACCCCCAGTTTTTCATTCTCCAGCACGCTAGAGACTTGCTTATCCCTAAATACTCAGCGCACTCAACAAGCGTCCCGACGAATACCCCATCGGTGTAAACGACAGTCGTGGTTTTGTTCTTTTGCTGCATGCTCAACGTCGCCCATCTGCAGTTGCTCGGGGAATAGTCCCCATCGACGTCTATACGATCCAGCGACAGGCCCTTTGCCGGCGTACCCATGTCGACTAGAAAGTTTTCGAACCTAACCCACCGTTCGCATACCTTGATCCCTCTACCCCCATACCATGCGTACGATCTGTCTTTGGGGTTGTTACACCTCGCTAACATAGACCTCCACACGTAGTGCGCAGGATGTTCTTTGCCTCCATAGTACATGCCGTGTGTAGTGCGGCTGTCCCACCATCGCTGCGAGCCCATGTACCCCAAGTCTCGTGCTGAGTGGCTTGGGGTAGTCACGATGCACCCCACTCTTTGAGAACGGAGCGGTCGACGATCAGGTTGTCCGCTGTCCTGCTTCGGAAGTCCGAATCCTTCATCGTTCGCTCCAACCGCTTCGCCAACTCGATCTCCAGCTCGGTCGCGTTCGGGTTGGCGTCCACTTCGCGGAGCAGCTCGTTGTTCCGGTAGCTGTCGTACCTCGTGTACCTCATGGTTTCTCTCCGAGAAAGATGGTGCGGAAGGTCTTCTGCATCTCGAGCAGCGCCTCCTCGCGCCCGGTAGCTTTCCCGTTATCCAGCGCGGTTCCGCGGACGTAGGTAAGCCATTCTTCGTAGTGATCCCTGTCGTCGAACTGCAACCCGATCCGAGTTTTTCCGGTGTCCATGCTGCGGTTCTCTACGATGACGGGAGGCTTTGGTTCTTTCCTCATTTCTTTTCCCTCTTCGGTTCCCAGTGGCGACAGTGGCGCACAGCGCACCACCCCCTGCACAGACCGGACGGACGGCACGGCCACTTGTCGCGCTCGTACGCTTGCTCCAGCCTGTTGACCCTCGGCAGAAACTCCTGCCAGATACTCGGCAAGTCTTCCCGCTTTACAACCTCCTCCGTCGGGTCCTCCATTGTCGAGAGCCACACGTACTTGTTCCGCACGCGTTTGATCTCGGGACGGGTCTGCATCACGAGGCCGGAATAGAACCACATCTGTTTGCTATCCGGCTTCTTCTTGCCCGTCTTCCAATCATACAGGTACGCAGTCGATTTGTTCAACCACTCGAGGTCGACGTAACCGATGCACCACGCATCCTTGTACTCGGACACCGGCTCGAGGTCTGCGTTCAGCATGTACCCGACTTCGCACGAGACTACCTTATCGTCGAACACGGCGGCGAGCGGCTCGAACTGCTTCAACTCATCGACCAGAGGCACCTTGTCCCTGACCCGATGCTCGAGTGCGGTGTGGACACGGATGCCCCACCGCTGCTGCTCGGTCTCTTCCTCGACGACGGCCTTCACCACCTTGGTCTGGTGGTACTGGTACGGGCAAGTCTCGAACTTCGTCAGCGACGAGTACGACCACGCTTTGGGGAGGCTCATTGCACTTGCAACTTCTTCATCGTTGCGATGAGCCGGGCGTTGTACCACTGCGCCTTCTCCGCGTTCTCCACCGGGTCGCCCTTGAGCATCATGCGGTGCTGGTACTTGATCATGCTCCCGCGCAGATACCCAACGAACTCCTGCGGGGTCAGCACCTGCTCCATGTAGTCGATGCACTCGACGCTGCCGCTTGTGTAGTGCGGCGGGTTGTTCACGTTGTCGGTCATTTGATACCCCCGTAAGAAAATCCAAATCCACCTTCCGCATCGAGCGGAAGACCCGGCGCCCACTTCGGCGCCCGCTGCATCTGTTTGATGACCCACTTGTACGTCATCTCGGCGATGTTATCCGGTACAACCAGCACCACTTCGTCGTGCACCTGCAGCGCGACCTTGATGCCCATCCTGTCACACCTGCGCATCACGTTGGTGATGACGATGCGAGCGAGCGCCTGCGTGACGTTCTCCACCACGGACCCGCCGTACGTTTTCACCCGCTGCACTCGCCCTTCCTTCTTGCGCAGGAACGACCACTCTCCTTTCTCGCACTTGAGGTCCTCGTACTGCAGGCGCATTCCGTTGGGGAGCCAGATGCAGTCCTTGCCCGTGCGCAGCATGTTGTTCTCCGGGCCACCGAACTCCATCTCCTCGCCGTGCAGCATCGCTGTCAACGCATCGTTGGCGATGTCCCAGTACTCCACCACCTTCTCGTTGCTTCCACGGTACGTCTTGATGATGTTCTGCGACACGGCGACGTGCTTCATCCAGTCGCGCTCGTCCAGCAGCATCGGTTTGGACTCCTTGATCCGAAGCATCTGCTCCTGCCGGCGCGGGTTCTCGATCCAGCTGACGAACCCATCGACGTCAACGCCCAGCGTATCGACATAGTCGTCGCCGAACGTGATGCCTGCTCCACCCAAGAACCCGGCGTACATGGAGCTCGCGAACTTGCCGAACCCCAAGCCGAACCCGCAGCCGAGGATGGTTGCCTTGCCGACGAAGCCCGCTTCGAAGTCTTCCGGCACTGCCTTGCGGTCGACGTGGCGTCCGTAGATCACCGAGGCCTGCTCGGAGTAGACGTCGCGCTTCTGCGCGAACGCTTCCACCTTGTCGGTCTGGTTGGCCTGATACACCAGCAAGCGCGCCTCGATCTGCGACAAGTCGGCCACAACGAGCGAGTGCCCCGGCGGGGCAATGATCGCCTGCCGGAGGAGCCCTTTCGATTTGTCCTTCTTGTTGGTGCGCTGCAGGTTCTGCAGGTTGATCTTCTCGTCGCCGCCGTACCGGCCAGTGTGAGCCGAGTAATAGGCCAGCGGCACGGGCAGCACCCCATCGTTGCGGTCGTGGATTCCGAGGAACCGCTGTGCCCGCGTCTCGCGCTGCGTGCTCTTGCAACCAAGCCGTGCCTCGACTGCTGCCACCACCGTTTCGTCGTCGTGGTTCTGCAACGCGATGAAGTCAGCGTCGTTCTTGGCGAAGGCCCACACTCGCTTGGCTGTGCCGTCCGGGTTCTTCTGCTTCGGCGACAGCTTGGTCGGCGGCTCCACGCCGAGGCCGATCAGCAGGTTCGCGAACTTCTCGTTGCTGCGGAACACCTCGCCGCCATCGGCCTGCGATCTCTCGATCAGCTCGGCCTTGCGCTGCACTTCGGTGTCGAGCTCCAGCTGCACCAGCTTGCGGTCAAGGCGCAGCACCGGGTCCGTGTACATCCGCACCGACAGGTCGACCACCTCCAGCTCCGACTTCGGGAAGTCCTCCATCATCCTGTAAAAGATGTCCCGGGTCAGCAGCACGTCGTTGCAACAGTACAAACCGTACTGGGCCAGCTCCTCGTCGGTGAAGTCCTCCAGACGCTTACCGTTCGCGTCGCCGACCTCGGTGCCCTTCACCCCCACGCCGTATCGTTCCGCGAGTGCGGCCAGAGAGTGCCGCCCGGTCGGGTGCAGCGCCCGTGCCATGCTCAGGGTGTCGAGGATCATCTTGGGATAGATCCCGAACTTCTTGGCGAGGATGGCTGCGTCGAACTTGGCGTTGTGAGCGAGCAGCATGGTGTTGCTCCACAGCTCCTTGTCGTCCGCGCGCAGCATCCGACGCAGGTCCTCGTCCCGCGCGTTCGCCCACCTCGCCTTGCCATCGTCGATGGCGACCGAGACCCCGATGGCTTGGAACCTCGGATCGTTGATGTACTGCTCCGTTGTCATCTTCGACAACGAGTAATCCTTACTGTCGTAGTAGGACTCGAAGTCAAGCGTGACCAGCTTCATCGTCATTGTCGTACCTCCTGCGGCGCGCGTCCCGAACGAGACGCGTCAGCCGCTCAAGTGAGTTGTAGACCTCCTGCGGAACCTGCACCTCCCGGTGCCGTAGCCCAACTACCGCAGCCGACATCAGCGTCTCCGCCAAGTCGGCTGCTTCCTCTACTTTGAGCTCTTCCGCAAGCTGGAAACCGTCATGAGCGGTTTCGATCAACCGGATGGTCGTGACTGTCCTTCGTCCGAGTTTCAGCATCGATGATTCCCTTGGGCGCAATTCCAAAATGCAGCATCAGTTGAACCAGCCGGGATTCGATGCGTGCTACGCGGAGCATCAGGTCTTTCAGTGCGTCCTGAGTCACACGGTCACCTTGTCCCTCACGAACTCGAGGGCCTTCCGCTTCAGCGCGTCCCCTTCCCCGAACCATGCCGAGTCCAGCCTCGTTGACGGAGACCGTCCGCGGACGTGGTCCACCAGTGCCGTCACCCCGTTGATCCAACCCCATGCCGTTTCCTCCTGCCCCCGGGCCTGCTGATACACGGCCATCAGGGACTTCAATACGCGATTGTCTTTCGACAACGCTTCGATCTCGATGTCGGTGAGATCGTCCCGCTCCGTGAGGAGGTTTGCGTACCACCGTGCGGCAGTCGGCACGTCGATCTTCCAAGCGTGCGCTTCCTTGGCGATGCCTGCGAAGTCGCCGAACTCGATATCCATCACGCCGAGGTCCAGCTTGACCTTGTTCGCATCGAAGCTCGTCGAGTGCGGAACCCGAATCGCCGGCTCGTTGTTGCCGAGGCACAGCGACAGCGTGTTGTTGCACACCACCCGCACCGACGTATGCTTCGCAGTGGTCGCGAACGTGCCATCGTAGCTCGTCGCCAGCAGCAGGTACTGCTTCACCACGTCGGCTGATCCGACAGTGAACTGGTTGTTGGTGTTCGCGAGTGCCCAGACCCGCTTGCCGCCCGCCAGTACCCCGGCGGTCTCCAACTGGAACCCGTTCACATCGGCGAGGTCGCGGTAGAACTCGAGAACTTCCTCGGGTTGCACCACCTTGTAGTCGGACGACACGACGGACAGCGGGGCGTTGTTGTCGGAGCGCCAGAGCACGACACGGTTGTTCATCGCCAGCATCTGCTGGTCCGGGTTGTTCGACACGGGGTACCGCACATACGAGCGATTGACCCGGTAGTTCAACCCGGATGCGTCCTTCCACTCTTCGATGCTCGCGCCGGCTTGCAGGTAGTTGCCAAGACCGTGCCAAGCGGGTTGCCCGACGAGCGCCATTTTTTCGATCATGTGAGCCATTTGGTTACTGCTCCTGTTCAAGTGATGTAAGTGCTTTCCTGATTTGCCAAGCCGCTGCATCCAGCGACCGTTTGATCTCGTGACGCAGCGTCGATCTGCTTTCCCTTCGCCACGTCACGTACAGCAGTTTCTCGATGGTGAGTAATTCCTCCTTGTCAGATACGTCGATGAGTACGGAGTTCCTGAACGGCTTTCCTTCCAGCCCGCTCAGTCTAGCAATGAGCCCGGGGATTCGCAACTGCATCAGTCCACCCCGCAGGCCTTGTAGAACTTGTCGCGGTCGAACCGCGGGTTGCTCTGCACGCACAGCTCGCTGATGAGTCGTGCGATCTTGATCCGCGTCGTCGCGTCAGGAATCTCGCTGATGGTCTTGGCGAGGTAGACGAAGTCTTTTTTGGTCAGCATTTCTCTTTTCTCCAGTCAAGTAATTGGTGGGCCTTGCGCAGCACCCAAGGGTCGCGCAGCGGTAGGTGGAAACCGGAACTTCCATCCCAGTCGCGGAAGGCCTCGTCGAACCAGTCGATGTCGCAGTGACCGTGCTTGGCGATGACCTTCCGTTGCAACGCTGCAAGACGCTTCGCCCGGGCCGTCCACTCGTGGTCGGTGATCAAGTTGTCGTCGAGCAGGTAGTAGATGCACGAGTGGACCAGCATCTGCGAGCGCAGTGCCTTGAGCTCGGACAGAACCGTCCATCCTGTCGGGCGTGGCATGATCAGACCTGTGTTCCATCTTTGCGCAGCAGTCCCATTGCGATGGCCTGCATGTCTTTGAGGTGACGCTCGGTCGCGGCGAGACTTCCAGCACTACCGCTGCCTTCAGTCGGGCGAAGACCGATGCGCCACAGCTCGTCCATCATTGCTTGGGCCTCGTCGTGGCGAAGGGAAAGTGTCGGTTCTCCAAACGCCTGCCCCGGCTCGACGCTCTCCATCGTTATCGGTTTCCCGACAGCGATCCGATCTCCGTCGAGTTTCTGGATCACCATGAATTCGACGCGGTCCCTGAACCATGCCTTCTCGGCCCGGACTTCCATGAATCTGCCTAGCATCTCTTTCTCCTATCTGCAAAACCAGTGGCGAAGCAAGTCGCCCGTGTCGTACCACATGATGACTGCGGCGACGATGAGGATGATGATGACGTCGCGGGTCACGGCAGCTTCCCCAGACACTTGGCGATCTCTTCCTGCACGATGCGCCGCACGTCAGCCTCGGTAAGGGCCTTCGCTGGCACGGTGCCGGGTATCCACGGGGCCTTCTGCACCTGCGGTCCGGTGCAGTAGTGCGACCAGTAGTACCCCTGCCCGCATTTCGGGCACACCTGCCCGTATTTCTCTTCGATCTCGTTCATGTCAGTCCTGCCACTCGTGTCCGTCTTTCAGTTTCAAATCGATCTGCAACGCCTCGACCAGTTCCTGCAACCGGATGATCTCCGCGCGTTGCACCTGCATGGCCTCGGTTGCCATGTTGAGCGCCTTTGTCAGGTCAGCGATCTTCTGCTCCTGCGTCTTGGGGTAGTTCATTTCTCCTAAGCTCATTTCGATTCCTCCAGTAGTGCGTCAATCGCGTACTGCGGCACGTTGTACCCGGCATCCTTCAGCATCTGCAAGCGGGCCGCTGCGCTTGCTGCGTCGTGGTCCTCAAACTCTTGTCCGTCGTACGGCAGGCCAATCGGCCGACGCTCCGCGGCCTCGACCCACTTCATCACCAGCTCGTGCCGGGCCATCCACTCTTCGAGGTGCTCCTCATCAAACGGAACCGGCTGCGGCAGCGTGCCGTCGAGCACAGGGCGCGACGCTGCGACCTGCGTGGAGAAGTAGCCATGCACGCTTTCGTAACAATACACGTCACACTGGAAGTCATCACTGCTCCATCTGCAATAGCTCATTTCTCTTCTCCAAGCATTGCCTCCAACAACGAGTGGAGGGCGATTCTCGCGTCGTCGATGTCTCGTCGGTAAAGGGCTTCCTCGATGTCGAACGCCATCTGACGAAACTCTCCGAATACAAACTCTCGGATCTGGCGACGCGCTTGCGTCTTCGCCGTTTCCACTTCGTCGGAACGGAGGACGATTTTGTCGAACCCCAGCGTCACCCCGATGGAGTACTTGTAGCCGTACTCCGGGGCAGGGCAGGATATATCCTCTTTGATGCTCAGCAGGTTGGGCAGCTTGGCAGGAATGCAGTGCCTCGAGTTCTCGTACTGCTTCGCTTTGATCATATCGATCAGCTTGCTCATTTCTTCACTCCCATCAGTGCGTTCAACAACGGATCGACAACCTTCTTCACGCGGGGCTTGGCCCCGGTCTTCTTGCGGAAAGCCTCGCGGTCGCGCTTGCGGATCTGCTCGGCGTACTCCCAGTCGACCTTCATGCGCTGCTTGTGCTTCTCGCGTCGCTTCCTCTGCTCCTTGCGCACGGTCTGCGTACCCTTCTCCGATGCCTGATACCGCAGCACGCGCTCGACGTCCGACAGCGGCGGCAGCTTGCCTTCGTCCTCGCAGTACCCGATGTCGTAGAACGGAACCTGCCGGCCACTGAGCGGACGCTCGTAGTACACGATGTGCGTTGCCTTGCTGTCCCACACCTTGCGCAGGCGGTCGTTCGCCGTCGCGCGCTGCAGGTTGAACAACTCGGCGTACAGCCACGCACTGAGCGGGCCGACCTCGCTCATGGTTTTCAGCACGTGCTCCTCGACGTAGCCGTACTGCGGCCGGGGAGGTCGGCGTTTCATTCCCAGTACCTCCACAAGCGCACCGCGTCGGCTTTACCCCAACCTATCCAGACGGCGGCAGCCGCCACGCACTTCGCCGCCATAAGCGCAGGCCACAACAACAGGCGCAATGCGATCATGTGTATCGGCGCAAGCTTTCGCCCTTTCCACTCCCACTTCATTCGTCACTCCTTTTCCCAAGCGCGCGTTCGATGGTCTCCGGCGCGAACTCGATAGCCAACAAGAACTTGCGAAACGCGTCGACGTAGTGCTGGATGTTCTCGCCCTCGATCTCGGTCACCACCTCGGTGATCGGATGGTTCTGCTTGAAGGTGAGGACGACTGGCTTCGGGTCGTACACCGTGGTGGTTTCCTTCCAGTTCATTTCTCAATCTCCACGATGTTTCAACACCAGATTACGAGCCTCTGCCCACAACTCAGCATCGCGCGAATACACCTTCGAGCTGGCTCGGTCTTTCTCGTCCGCACTGCGGACGAACTCCATCGCCTTCATGGTTGCACAGCTTTCGGAAAATCGCTTCTTCTCTTCAAGGGCTGCAATCAGAGCCTTCAGGTTTTCTTCGGTCATCATTTCTCAATCTCCACGTCTGTGGCCATGGCCACGTTGATCATGCTCCCGAACTCGTCGTAGCAGATGGCGTACATGCCATCCGGCTTGGCGAACTGGAGCCGGTGCCCCTGCAGTCGAAACCACATGCCGGGCTTGAGGTTGTACAGCTTGATGGTGGTGGTCATTTCGGTTCCTCCTTCAATCCACGCCAAGGTTTGATCATCCACAGCGGAGCTGCCTCATCTTCGTGCGCTGCATCCTCCGCCATCATGTGTCCGTAGTGCCACCACCCGCCCTCGAACTTTCGGTAGAAGACGCCGTTCGATTTTTTCACCTGATACACACCGTCCCTTGCTGGCAGCGTACTCGCCGGATACCACTTGGTGTACTTGCTCATACCGACTCCTTTCTTTCTCTGCACTGCGGTTTGTACAAACACGTCCAGCACTCTCGCTCGGCCATCTTCTGCGAGCTGTACTTCGGGTAGTCCCCATAGCACGTCGGGAACGACATGTTGCCGTCCGGCTCCGATCTCTCGTCGTCGCGCGCCATCCACACCACATACCCACCAAGCACGGCGACGGACAACAGCGCGCCGATGCCGACAAGCCACAACAAGTCTTTGTAGTACGGGTCCATCAGAGTTCTCCTTTCACGCGGGCGATAGCTTCGTCGCGGATTTGCTCCCAATGCCACTTGTCGCGCTTCATCAGTTCCAGCGCCGCCAGCAGTTCGTCGCGCTGCCGGGTGAGTTCGGTAAGCTGCTTCTTGATTTCTTCGTGTTGCTTGGCAAGTCTGGTACCTCCCTTCATTGCGGTGTCGATGGCTGCGTCAAAAGTTTCGCCGTGTAGATCGGCAATCCGGTGACGAAAATCGCCCTTGAGATACCAAGTAAAAACGCTGCCTGATCCGACCACTCCGTTCCACTTACGCTCGAAGAGAGATTCGATCCACTTCATCCGAGCATCGCGCAGAGTCTCCGCGTCGGCGGGCTGCGGTCCGAGATATAACTTGGTCCCAATCGGCAGCCGCTGGTAATCGGAGTTCAGTAACGCGATCCGCTTGCCGGCCTTCGCTGAGGTGTCCGCGCAGATTTCCGCGACAGGCTCGCTCATCGATTCAACATGTTGTCTGCTATACATCACGCACCCCCAAATCCAAGAGCCCAAAACAAGAACCCGATCTCTACAAAGGGTCGACCGTCGAGATCAACACCGACTGCGACAGACGGAAGAAGAAAGCACACGTCAGGGTTGTACCGGCTATACATCACGCACCTCCCTTCACGCGGGCGATGGCTTCGCGCAGGAGGGTCTCCGCCCTAGCCAGCGCATACTCGGTGTCTGGCTCTGAAAGCAGCATCAGGTAACACTCGTTTGCAGCGGTAAGCAGTTCGTCGCGCTGCCGGGTGAGTTCGGTAACCACTACAGACTTTCCGTCAACAATCCCGTGACAAGTCTCGCAGGCCTCCCATCCATCAGTCTTCCCCCTCTCATACTCCGAGGAAACTTTGTCCTCCAGTTGACAGGTTTCGCAGTCCTCAGCGTGCCAAACACCATGCGGGCAACTCATCACGCACCTCCCTTCATTGCGGAGTCGAATGCTGCGTCGAGGTTGTCGTGAACGTAGTACTCAGTTCGCCCGTATGGGTTACAAATAACCCCAACCACGTGCCCTTTCTTGAACGCCGGTGTAACTACATAGTTCTTGTGGTCCCGCAGGCGCTCGATCTCGTCGGCGGCTTGATTGCAATATCGCGCGTAACCCGATGTCGGTTTGTACTTTCGCAGTCGTTCAATCAGATCGTTCATCACACTCTCCTTCCATCACACCAGATAACCACGCGGCCGGTGGCCTGCGCACGGATCTTGTTCGCTGCGGCAACGCACACGTTGTTGGTCGCCACCTGCTCGACATGCGACGTCACCTTGTTGGTGAGTCGTGACTTGTGCTGCACCTTGACCTCGACGGGATGAACGTCGGGTGAGAAAGTGGCGAGCGCCCAGAGGGCAACAACCACGCACGTCCAAGCCCAATCGGATAGGCTCATTTCTTCATCTCCTCTGCAAGCTGCGCCAGTAGCAGGCGCAGCTTCTTCTTTGCCTCTGCTCTAGTCGGGGCAAACACCGAAATGTCCACCGAGGTCACGCTGCGCCCGACGATAGCCCGCCCGAAATCCATCGGCAGACGGAACTCCGCCGTGAAGCGAGCCTCGGGGTCGCAGTGCTTGTCTTCCCATGTTCTGATGCTCATTTCTTTCCTCCTTCCAGATTGATGTACCCAACCAGCCGGTACACGTCGGTCCACGACGAGTCGCATTCGAGGCAGTCGATTTCCTGAAAGGCGTACCCTCCGTCTACGTCAACAGGCCCGCCGCTGGTGTTGAAGGAGCCGCACGCCGGGCAGCAGACCCCTTTCACGGCGGCGTATTCCTCGGGCGTTTTTTTCATTTCATCCACCCCAAAAGAGTTTGAACATTAGTCTCGAACCCACTCGCCGCTTTATGTCCACCCCCACCGAACGCCTTGGCAATCGCGCTCACGTCATAGTCTCCGTTGCTGCGCAGAGAGCAGAAGCACTTGCCGTCCTTGTTGATGTACCAACACAGCCCGAACGTGCCCGACTGCGTGGCGAGTTCATGCCCCACGTCGGAGGTGAGATGCGGCGGGCAGTTGGCGGCGAGACCGATGCGCTCCATCAACTTCTGGCCATCGTAGGTGCCAATAATCACGCACTTCCGCGCCGCCCCCTTCACCACCGACTGCACGTTCTGGTCGTGGGCGCGGAGGATGGCTTCGCCTTGACCAATGATTGAATCGTACTGCTCAAAATCAGTGTTGTTGAAATATACCTTCCACTGCTCGAAGCTCCACGGTGCATACGACCACAGCGCCTTGATGAACGCCTTGGTGCCCGGCAGCTTGAACTGCCAGCGGTCGTGGTCGTCGATGTGTTTGATCAGCATCGGCACCTCGGTGCCCGGGTGGAAGTACTCCCACGCAAGCATGGCGCCGGACTTGTTGTCGTCGAGGAAGATATCGAGCTCCGCTCCTTCGGGCCAGTCGCCAGTCTGGTCGTGCTGCATCCCCTTCTCGTACTCCCCGCACCACATCTCGAACGCGGTTTTGTGGTGATCTCGCCAGATGAGTCGTGCTGCTCGTGCAGCAATAAGCTCCATCCAGTCCTTCGGATAGCTGAAGTCGAGGATGTAGACGTCGCGTCCGTCGACCGCTGGCAGCTGTTCTTTGGCGCTTCCGTAGTTTTGCGGGACATACTCCGCCTCGTCGCCCAGCTTGAGCCAAGCGGCAAAGGCAGCGCCGAATCCATCAGCGCAACCACCGTACCCTTCTTTGCTGCTACCGCTACCGTGAAAAACTACGAGCGGCCTTGTGGTGTTCCCCATTTCTTTATCCTTCCATGCATGGTTGATGTAGTAACGCCGTACTCTTTAGCCCAATCGCTTAGGAGCTGGCGCCGTCCTTGAAACTCTATCCATCTGCAGTTGCGCTGGTTCCTGTGCTGTTCTGCCATAGTTACCCAGCGAACATTTCCCGGCTCATACCCTCTGCTGTTGTCTATCCGGTCTATTGTGTGTAGATCGGTCGGAGGGTCCGGCACATCTTTGTCGAACGCTAAAAACTCCATCCACTCTTCGCACAGCAGATTTGCGTATATTCCTGCGTTCTTGTGGTTTGGGTTTAAACATCTCGCCCTTATCTGGCGCCACGTGCGGTATTTCTTAGAAAACTTCCCGGTTCTTGCGTGCCCGTGTTTCTTTGCCGGTCTCTTGCATCCACAGCAAGTTGAACTCCCCGAACTGAGGTGCGCGGCGCGAACCGCTTTCACGGTTCCGCAAGAACACCGGCACTCCCACATCGTCGACACCCCAGAACTAGGAAGCCTGTGAAGCACAACCCAATCCCCAAAAACGCACCCAACAAGATCGCATAGTTTCGGCATATAGCCCTCCTGTGCGAACAACTGTATCAGTTGGCGTGGTAAATAACAAGCGGTTTCATTTCCCTTCTCCTTGTTGCAGATCAATCAGGTGCCCGTCGAACACGGCGATGACGAACCAGTCGTTGGGGCTTTCAGCGTCGCAGCTGTCGCACATCTCCTGCTTGGCGTTCTTCGCAGCGTCCTGTGGGGTGGAGGCCTCCACGTGCCAGATCGGAAACGCGTCGATCTCGACGTTGTCGTTGACGTACTCGGGGTGCTTCAGGACCACGGTGTACTTTTTCATTTCAGTTCCTCCGGGATGTCGACGTTGTCGCCCAGCTTCGAGGCGACGTAGCAGCGCATGGCTGCGATGAGCTGTGTTTTTCCTTGGCCGGTATGCATACCGTCGGCTGCCGTGTAAACCCGTGAGGCTTCTTCGTAGTCAAACTCTATGCGCTGCCGGTCAACGATCGGCCAGCATTGGGACCAGTCGGTTGATGGGCGGTATGGTTGAAGACTAAGACCGACCACATCGAAAACCTGACCGCGCTTGACGTGTGGTATGCGGTCTTTTCCTTCGCACTTCGCCACCGCCCAATCAAGGGCGGGGCCGATCAGTTCTCTCGTTTTCATTTCAGTTCCTCCCAGTTAGGCATGCCTTCTTCTCCGCAGTCATCGCAACAGACGTCGTCGTACACGGAAGAAATGATCCACTCCTGCACTTCGTCGTCCCAACGCACTGCTGCGTCCGCAACCACCTCCGGACTTCCGCAGTACTTGCACACCGGGCGCTCTCTCTTTTCGCTCATTTCCCTTCTCCTTCTGTCATGTGGTTGACCCTGTACTTGTTGATCCAGCGCCCCACCACTACCCCGCAGCGAGCGAGGGCTTTATCCAGTTCTGCAGCGGTGGCTGCCTGAACAAGGAACATCACGTCACCGTACTCACTGACCTCGCGGACGCTGATTGTCTTGCTCCGCTCGAACTCCCCTTTGAACATGCCCCACAGGTGATCCACGTAGGTCGTGAAGACGTGCTCGTGGTGCCGCGGGTTGCCGTTGCGGTCGTCGGCGTCGGAAAGAACGAACTCGAGTCTGCTACCGTGTTTGGTCTCGACTGAGAACCATGCGGAGAATGATTCCACGCTGATGTTCGACTTCATTTCCCTTCTCCTTCCAGCATGCGGGTGAGTTCCGTAACCCCGCCGTTGACAAAGTGCAACCTGTTGGCTGACACGCACTGCTTCAGTGCATTGTGTGTCGAGTGGCTGACGAACCCGGTCATCAGGTAGACCGAGTCGCAGTTCTTGGCGACCGCCTTGATCCCCCGGGTGTTGTTCCGGTCGGGGAAGGCAAACGCGAACCTGCCGTCGAAGTGCTTCTTCACGATCTTCGACTGATCGTTCATCAACCCAACGACGCACACGGCGCGCCGCTCAGGCCTTTCTTCCTGCACCGGGCGGGGGTCATGGGCCGGAACCGCCTCGGAGGGTGCTGCGAGCGCCGGCAGGGCCTTGGCCAGACCTTCCTCGATGCGTGGACGCAGGGCACCCACCAGCTTGGGCACCAAGGCGCCGGCGATGGCGTCGGCCAGCTGCATGGCCAACGATTCCACCAAGGTGTCAAGTGAAGAAAGTGCTTGTGTTGCGGGAGTGAAGTCCTTTACCGAGGCTTTCTCCTTGCGCTCGTACGGCACCCAGTCAGGATTGATCCTGAACCCATAGACCGACGTGCCTGTGACGGAAGTCCGTACCTTGAATTTGAGGAGCTGACAGCTGCCGCCGGGCTTGCTCATGTTGTACAGATCAGAGCGGAGTGACGCCACGTTGGCGATCCCGAGGTCCTTGGCTATGGTGGCCGCCTCCTGCCCCGGGTTCTCCTGCAGGTATTTGCGAATGCGTTCGCGTTGCGTTGGTTCTTTCATTTCAATGCTCCAAGTAAGTTTGTGACAGGCGTAACAAGGGGGCCGAAGCCCCCCGGTGGATCAGGTGTTGCGAGCGAGTGCGTTACGCATCTTGACGGACCACGCGTGCGCGCTTTCGATCTGCTCGTCGGTCATGCCTTTCCGCTTCATGACTCCGATGAACTGCCCTTCCATCATGAGCATCGCGAGCACGACCGCCGCGTTGTTCGCCTTGTCTGCCAGCATCCCGGTGATGGCAAGGATGCGCGACAGGTCTGCGACGTCGTCCCCTTCGATGTTGCGGACAGAGTCTTCCATGCCGCCCAGCGAGTCGGCGAGTTCTTTGGTGTTCATTTCAATCTCCGGTAAGTGACTTACTGATGAGTCGTGATTAAATGCCCTTGTGCAGCAACAAGGACCAGAGGTACTTGTGCCATTCCTTCGGGCTGGTGTTCGCCGTGCCACAGCCCCACCACCCATCGATGGTCCTGCGGTAGATCACACGGCGGCCTACTGAAAACACCTTGGTCATTCTGCTCCTTGCCTGTGCTGTCAGTCAAAGAAATTCGGGGCGCACAGTTCCCACGTATCTCCCTCGAGAAAATCGGACACCGACTTGACCGAGGCGAGCTTCACCCCGGCGCGATCAGCCGTCCGCTTGAAATACCTGACCGCGTCATCCGACGAGACGAACTCCGAGATCAGGTAGTTGGAACCCCCTTGGGGGTTCGCCATCGTTGCAACAAATGCGGTTTTCTTGTGTGTCATGTTAGCGAACTCCTTCGTCGCGTCCGTTGTAAATCTGGTTGTCGAGCTCATCCCGAGTGTCGATGTAGTTGATCACGATCTCATCGACGAGGTCCACGAGGGTGTCGATGTCGAGGTTCAGCAGGTACGCCTTCATCTCCTTCCTCGGCATGGCGTACAACTCGTCGGCGTCCAGCATGGTGAATCTGGTGTACTTCGGCTTCCTGTCGCTGTCACCCTTGGGTGCGTAGGACGAGTAGCTGTTGTACGCACCGTGCCTCCAGTCGGCGACATCGTTCACGTCGCGCTCGACAGGCAACGCTTCCCACTTGGCCTTGAGGCAGGCATCGCGCAGCACGATCAGGAAGTCGAGGTCGAGCGTCTCGTTGACCGTGTGCTCGTTCTGGTACCCGCAGGACACGTTGGTGCATTCGGGGATCAGCGTCGTGTACTCGGCCGTGTCGGTGTAGATACCTCCGTCGCTCGGCATCATGAACGCGTGCTCGTCCGGGAGGCAGCTGTTCAACTCCTCCGCCAGCGCCTCGGCGAACTTGTTGGAACAGCAGCGCCCCCATGCCTGATGGGTGATGACGTCGTACGCACCCTTGCGGTCGAACGCAATGGCGCGCTTGAACTTGGTGAGGATCTCGGGTCGGTTGTCCGACATCCACTTGGACCCGATGCCGCCCTTCTCCTCGCCGACGTGGAAGACGTACGTGCCCGGCACGCCGGCGTCGATCATCTCCATGAGCAGCCACACCCCGGCCCCGTCGTCGGCACCCAGCGGCGTGCCATCTCCGGACGAGATGATGTTCGTGTCCGACGTCACCACTTCACGCGACCCGAACGTGACATGGACCGTGTCGAGGTGGCACGAGAACAGCGTGGTGGAGTTCGTGTCAGTGGTGTAGGTCCACGCCATGGGTTCACCGGACGCAGTGCCGTGCATCACCATGCCCGGATAGTCCCGGAACAGGAGGTCGGCGACCATTTCCTCGGTGCCACGCGGGCGCTTGATGTTGAGGATCGTGTAGAGTCGTTCGAGATTCATGATGTTTCTCCTTAAGCCGCGATGGCGATCTGTTCGTCGCCAGATTCTTCGTCGTCCACGTGGCAGACAAGCCCGTTGCGGGTCTCGGAGTCATCGATGTGGATACGCCGCCCGTCATGCGTCTCGATGGTGTTGATGAGCAGCACCGGGAGATCGTGTCCATCGACGGTGCGGTAGTCGCTGATGATGCAGTCGTCGCACGCCATCTCTCCCTCGTCGGTCTCGGTGAGGGATTCGCTGATCAACTCGCCGCAGTGGGGGCACTCGACGTATCCGCACTCCTCGATGACGCGCGGATGGTCCACGATATAGTTGCCGCTATCTCCGATCTCGCGGCAGTTGGACTCTTCCACCCAGTCGTACCGGTTGCGCCCCACGAGGGCTTCCACGACCGATCCGTTGTCGATGCACCGCTGGCAGTAGTTCTCGTCGGCGTAGTTGGAGTACGTACGTTCGTCGTTGTCCCGGTCGTTGCCGCAGCAGTCACAGGTGAAGTAGTCGTCCTCATCGTCCTCGTCACAGCTGCACACGTACCCGTAGTTGCTGGTGTTCTGCGCCCCGTACTCGGTGTTATCCGCTTCGCCGATGACCCAGACCGAGTGGCCTTTCCAATGGTCGGGATCAACCCCGGGGTCGTACATCGTGCCGCTGTCGACGTACGGGCACGCCATGTTGTCGCCCGGGAGCCTCCGGAGCATGATCCCCATCAGCGACCCCGGCACATATCCCGCTGCCTCGAGCCGCTTGCGGCACAGCTCCTCCGATGCCCCGCCATCGAACGTGGCCGACGGGTACGCGCGAACGTACTGATGAGTCGTGGTGTCCGTCCGGCAGATGGCACGGCTGAGTTTCTTGCCGGTGCAGTCCTCCCACCAGACGAGGCGCAGGTGGTTGCCCGGCAGGCCATAGCACTTGGTCGCGGGAATACCACGCATGCAGCTGTAGTCGACGTTGATGGTCTTGTACGCGTCGTACCACGCCTTGCCCAACGCTTCGGGGGAATCTGCCCACACCGGGTCGTCGTTGTCGATCCACTTCATCTCGGGACCCTTGGCCTTGGCCATCCACTCGTTGACCGTGTCCTTGACCCACTCGGGGGACAGGGTAAGGCCAGTCTCGTTCGAGAACAGGGTGAGGAACTTGCCCACCGACGTGATGGTGTACAGCGGGTCCCGGATATCCCCGGACTCGTCGAAGCGCACGAAGTTGCTCCACTGGCGCAGGTACGCGATGCGGTCCGGTTGCATCTCGGACTGATGGACGCAGCGGTTGAGGTAGAAGGTGTAGACCTTGTCCCGATCATTGAAGGTCGTGAACAAGTCGTACAGCTTGGAGAACAGCGGCCGCCGCTCGTGCTGCTGGTTAACCTCCTCCCGGCCGAGCACCGAGAAGTGGTACATGCGCTCGATCTTTCCACCCATGCCTTGGTACGAGAGGTTGCACTGGATGCGGCTGTCGCGCAGACGGGTTGCCGTAGTGACCGACGGGTTGCGCAGGAACTCCACGTGATACATATGCAGGAGGTTCCAGTCACAGTTGTACCGAGAAACGCACTTGCGGAACGGAATGCCGTCGTTGGTGGTCGCTTCCCGTGTCCACCGGGTGATCCGTTCCTGCAGTCGGCGTCGGGCCTTGACCCGCATGTCGTACCAGATGCGATGGCGAATCCGGCGCGCGTTGATCTCGCCATAGATCAGCGTGATGTCGTTCTCGAAGAACCAGTTGTACCCCATGTAGGAAACAACTCGCGACGTGAGGCACTCGGGCTGCACGTTGTAGATCACGCTGGGCGGACAGATGGACAAGTCGACCTCGTCTTGGTTGGGACCTTCGCCCCAGATCACGTGCCCCAGCATCTGGTGATCGATGAACAACGGGGTGTGCGTCAGCGGGGCGACGTTTTCGCGGATCGAGACGAGGGATTCGTACGGGTTGCGTGCCATGGTGTTTCCTTTCGGTGAGTGAGTGGTTGTTGCAATTGGGGTGCTGCCGCGCATCAGGTCGGTGATGGCGGGCGAGTACAACTGTTGGTAATGGCGAGTGAGCTCTTCGAACCGGCGCGCGTCCTCACGCATGTATCGCAGGTACTCGACGCTGATGGTGGAGAGGGTGGATATGCTGCTGTCGGACCATGCCCTCCCCGTGCCGGAGGCAGTCGAGTTGCCGGCTGCGAAGATGCGCGCTTCGATCTGCGACAAGTCGGCCGTGCTGCACGAGGCGTTTGAGGTACTCGCCGTGGTGCCCTCGACCACATCCCAGCTGATGGGGTAGTCTTGGTGGAAGCTGGACGTGCGTCCGGTAGTTGTTACGCTCCAGTTGGTTGATGCGGCGGTTTCCGCGAAGGTCGGGTTGCTCAGGTCGGCATCGGACGGCAAGGGGGTGTGACGGATGACCACCGGCTGGTTGGCCAGCTCCTCGAGCTGCTCGGGGGTGAGGTTGGCTGCAGGGACGATGACAGGCGGGGCGAAGTACAGCTGTTCACGCCGGCTGATGATGCGCGACGCGGATTGAATGCCCGTGTTCCTGAAAAACTCCTCTTCGATCTGCCGGGCGACGGCAGCTGGATTGATGCCTTCGTTGGTGGTGAATGGCCATTCGACCCGGGGTGTTCTGGTGTTTGGCATGGCGTTTCTCCTTCAAGTGAGTGATGAGTCGTGGCCGAGGGTATGGACCGAGATGTTCCACGGGCGTCTACCCACGTTCCACGGGTAACGGTAAGTCGCTTACCGATCCTGCGCGTATCCACGTTCGGTCTGCTCGGACATGGTGGTGTCGTCGTACCACTTCAGCCTGACGACAGACGGGAAGTACTCCGCATCGCACACGGCATCATTGAACCGGACATACACGCGCCCGGACGAGTTGATGCTGTGCGGCGGGCGGCCGCCGACGATGGTGCAGGGGTAGCCGCGTGTGGTGCTGACGAGTTCGCCCACGCAGACGGGCCGGCCCTCTTCGGTGCAGAGGTACCACGTGGTGTTGGTTTTCGGGTCGCCGTGGACGTCCGGCGAGACGCAGGTGATGGGCATTCCGATATCAGACATGGTCTTTCTCCTTCATGGGTTGGTCAGTGGTGACGTCGACATCTTGGTCGGGGTCGGTGATGGGGACGAGGCGCGACGCCGGGCAGTACGGGTGCGACCCGGTGTACTCTCCCGTTTTCAAGCTCCCGAACGTGAGGTCGCGGTCGATAAGCCAGAGGTCATTGGGTGCCAGCTTTGGGGTCGTGACCGTGCCCACGTACTTCAGACAGGTCACCACTTTCCCGGCGTTGGATCTGGTGCTTTTCGTTTTACCTTTGCCCACCACCATGGCGAGGCACCCGGGCTTGAGCTGCGGTTTCATGAGAGCACCATCAGGTTGAAGGCGACGTAGAGCACCCCGCCGATGACGCCGAGCGTGAGCGCGGCGAACAGGATGATGGCGACGAGTTCGTCGTACTGATTGGCATGGAGCCAGCCGAGGAAGCGGTCGAAGAGGGGTTTCATGGCTCAGTCCTCCTTCAGTTCGATGGCAACAACCACGACCCGGCCGGCGTACTTGGCCAGTTCGTCGGTGAGGGAGACGATTTCGTCGTCATTGGGGTAGTCCGGCCTGATCTCGATGCACGGGGCGCAGTACCCGCCATCCTGTTCCAGCACTTGGACCTTGCCGAAGTACGAGGCCATCCGCGGCAGTTCCGGCTGATGAGTCGTGACGTCGTCTGTATCGACGAACGCCTGCACGAAAGACACCCGTGCGTAGTTCTTGAGGAGGCCCTCCGACTGGAAGGCTTGGATGGCAGCGCCCTCGGCGGCCGCCTTGGTGGGGTAGAGGTATCCCGGCAGGCCGCGGACGCGCCAGAGGGTCACGAGCGGGTCTTGGGTGGGGTTGCCGTGGTCGGCGGGGGACACGACGGGGATCTTTACGTCATTGGAAGTGAATGGCATGGTGATTCTCCTTGAGTGAGGGTTGTGACGGGTGTAACAAATCAGCCGACGCGGCGGGCGAGGGCTACGATGCGCTCGAGTTGGTGGCGGGCGTGGTTGATGTCGTCCGGGTCGGTCGGCAGGTGCTCTGCACGCCACGTGGGGGTGCGCTTGACCACGACAACCGGCTCGCCCAGACGGGCGACGGGGATGAACTCGCCGTTTGCGAAAGCTGCGAACTTGGAGTGGATGGTGCGATCCTTGGCCGGCACGGGCTGATGAGTCGTGAGCGCGGTCTGCGGCAGCACGAAGGCCGGGGGGTTGGGGACAGTGGGGCGAGTGGGGTTGAGGTTGAGGAAACGCTGGGCAGCGCGCTTGATGAAGGACGGACGTGCGGTCATGTTAAATCTCCGTAAGTAGGTTACTTGTTACAGGTGTAACAAGAGAGTGGAAGGCACTCTGGGGTGTTGTAACACGCCGGAAGGCCCTCGCGGGGGCAATAATCAAAAACGAGAGAGCGTTTTCTCGCAGCTCAATCCCAGCAACGGCAAGGCGGGAGGTCGATTTTTTAACAACAAGTAAACGAGCTGGGAATACACGGGCAAGTTTGTGTGCGTCCTCCGTCACTCGTGCACGCTTATGAGCAAGCAAACATAAGCCTGTATTATTATTATTATTGTAATAAATATATATATATAAACACGAAGACCCGCTTGCTTGCTGGGATTGAGCTGCAAGTAATACCCAAGCAAAGTGCCATAATTGAACGAGTAAACGACACCCGCTTGCTTGAACTTTGTTACAGATGTAACAGGTTTGGCCCGCGTTCGCACTGATGAGTCGTGCCGCACCGCGTGTTACAGATGTTACAAGTGTAACAACCTGCCGCTCGGGGGGTGCGGGGGTGCGTAACCTTGTTACACATGTAACAAAGCGCGATTTAACATGTCGCATCTGAATCTCCATGTTACAGACGTTAAAAACCCCAGCCGCTTTAACACGACTGGGGTGCGGGTTTGTTACAGGCGTAACAAAGTTACTCGATCAAGCCGAGTTCGCGCATGAAGGCCAGCACTTTCTTGACTTGCGCCGGCTTGGCATGGGCCAGCCCCTTGGTGATCACCTTCAATGCGGGGTCTTGCGCGGCCTTCGCCGTGGCGCCGCCGCCCGACTTGGTGTAATTGACGTAGCGCGACCATGCAGTCCGCGCGGCACCATACGCCTTGACAAACCAGTCGGCCTGTTCGTCGCCCTTGAGCTTGTACTGTTCCATGGCAGCGTCATAATCCTTCTTCGCGGCCTTCGCTGCGTAGCGCACTTGCACGTCACGCCGGATCGCGTTCGCCTGCACCTTGTCGGTGTCCTTGACAGCGTCATATGCCTCCTTGATCGGGGCGAACAGATGCCGCGTGTTTTCGATAGCCTTGTCGGTTCCGAGCGCGGAGTCGATGGCACGGTCGATGATGGCATTGGTGAGCTTGGACATGATGTATCTCCTGTGAGTAAGTACGTCGTCGGGCCTATCCCTCCGACACCTATAGACTACCAAAGGGGCTTGCTGGCAGGGGGGACGGGAAGGCCGGCGGCGCAAGGCTTTCAGACTAGGCGAGCGCACAGGCGACGAGGGGGAGGGGATGGGGGTACGGGACCCAGACGCGCGGGGGGTGGCCCCCACCTCACCCCATCCTCTCTCCACAAGACCCGTTTTTTGACTCTGTAACATACTTACAGCGGCTCGCCCTTGAGCCATGGGGTGGAGCCGGCCGCTTACACCGCCCCGATTTATACCCAATTATGCCCACTCTATATAATTGGCGCCCCAGCCCGCCTTGACTCCCCCTCCCCCGTGTGCTACACAGCGCCCATGACCGTCCCGACCTTCATCCCACCCGACTTCGAGTCGAAATTCCGCGGCATGAACCGCGCGATGGCGCTCGTGCTGCTTGAGGAGTGCTACGACAAGGTCACTGCCGAGAACGCGCCGTTCTCTGCCAAGCTCGATCTGCTCAAGTTGAACGTGAAATTGGGCGAGCTGGAGCCCAAACAGGTGCTGACACCGGTCGGGAACAACATCCAGTTCGTCATCAACCTGCCGCAGATGCCGGGGATGGCTGCAGAAACCATCACAATCGAGGGAAACGACGGCTTTTTCGAGTCGGAACCCCCTCCGAGGCCCGAATACCTGCCGGATTACAGCTTGGTGTTGGTCCCATGACCGTGGATACCCGGGTTTACACCCCTCCGATGACCGTCGTGCCGTTCTTCACGGCCGACAAGTTCGCGAATTTCATCATCGGGCCGGTCGGGAGCACGAAAACGACCGGCGGGCTGGTCAAAATCCTCTACGAGGCCAAGCGCGTGGCGCCGTGCCGGGACGGGATCCGGCGTTCCCGCTGCGCGGTGGTGCGAAACACCAACCAGATGCTGGCCGACACGACGATTCCGGACTTTCTGAAGTGGTTCCCGGAGGGTGCGTTCGGGACCTACCTGCGGACCGAGAAAAAGTTCATCCTGCGGGTGGCCGACGTGGAGTGCGAGGTGCTGTTCCGGGGCCTCGATGATCAAAACGACGTGCGGCGCCTGCTCTCCCTCCAGTTGTCGTTCGGCGTGCTGGACGAATTCCGTGAAATCCACCGGGACATCTACGAGGCGCTGACCGGCCGCTTGGGACGGTACCCGGACAAGTCCATGAACGGCGCCGGCTGCTGCGACGATGCCGGCAAGCAGATCCACAAGGTCTGGGGGATGTCGAACCCGCCGGACTTCGACACGCACTGGGAGCGTTTCCTCACCGAGCCGCCGGCGAACGCCCATGTCACCATCCAGCCCTCCGGTCTCAGCCCCGAGGCAGACTGGATCGAGTACCTGCCGGACGGATACTACGAGAACCTGTGCGAGGGCAAGGATCAGGACTGGATCGACGTCTACGTGCACGGGCGGTTCGGGGCCAGCCTGTCGGGCCGGGCCGTGTACGACAAGAGCTTCAACGCCGAGCACCATGTCGCCCAGTCTCCCCTGATCCCGTTCGCCAGCGCGGCCAACCCCATCATCGTGGGTCTCGACTTCGGGCGCACGCCGGCCGCGGTCATCGGGCAGCGCAACGCAATGGGGCAGGCGCTGGTGTACGACGAGATCACCAGCGAGAACATGGGCCTCGAGCTCTTCATCCACACCCTGCTCAAGCCGAAGCTGGCCAACCGGTTCCCGGGGATGCCGGTGCTGGTCGCCGGGGATCCGGCGGGGTGGGCCAAGAGCCAGATCAACGAGCAGAGCTGCGCGGACGTGCTCAAGAAGGCCGGGTTCAAGGTCGTGCGGCCGGCGACCAACGCCACCGACGTGCGCCTGCGCGCGGTGGAGGGCCTGCTGCTCCGCAGCCCGGCGGGCAAGCCCAGCATCCTGTTCGACCCCCGGTGCGAGATGCTGGTCAAGGGGTTCCGGGGCGGCTACCGGTACAAGGTCAAGAAGGACGGCGAGAACGAGGAGATGCCGGAGAAGAACAAGTACTCGCACTGCTTCCCGGACTTTACGCCTGTAGCGACGCCCGATGGTACGCAGCGGATCGCCTCACTGCGCGTGGGGGACCGAGTGTCGACACCGGTCGGGCCGCGGCGCGTCACTGACACGATGGCTCGCGTAGTGTACGAGCTTCTGAGCGTTCGGTTTGAGGACGGATCCAACTTGTGGGTGACTCGCGACCACCCGCTGTTCGCAGAAAACGGCCTTGTTTTCTCTGACTCGCTGCAATACAATGATGTATTGCTTAGAGAAGGAGAAAACAAATGGGCCGCCCCGGAAAACACCCTGTGCTCGAGTACGACGGCGTCAAGTTCTACCGGAAGCCGAACGGGTACTTCAAGTCCGACTACGCCAAGCATGGTGGCAAGTACATGCACCGGCACGTATGGGAAAAAGAGCGTGGTCCGATCCCTGATGGGTTCTGCGTTCACCACCGTGACCACGACCGCTCGAACAATTGCATCGAGAATCTCGAGCTTCTGCCAGCAGCTGACCACGCGCGGTATCACTTCCGAGACCGGAAAGATAAGGGGGACCCCACGATTGGCGCTGGGATTGTCGCTGCGCGTGAGGCCGCAAAGCTATGGCACGCCTCTGACGAAGGGCGCGCTTGGCACCGGGAGCACGGCAAGCGGACTTGGGAAGGGCGAGAACCTGTCGCCCAGCGGTGCGTCCAGTGCGGGAAGGAGTTTCTTGGATACCCTGATCGACGCCAGAAGGGCTATTGCGGAATGTCGTGCCAAGGGGCTGCAAGGGTCGCGAGCGGAATCGACGACGAAACTCGCCAGTGCGCAATATGCGGAGTCGATTTCCGGGTTAATCGCTACCGGAAGACTCGCACGTGCTCCAAAAATTGTGCGAATCGACTCAGTTCCCTTTCCAAGCGGAGTCGTGGTGTATGACCTGACCGTGGAGGAAGCGCACTGCTTCTTCGCTGGCGGCGTGCTCGTCTCGAATTGTCACGATGCCCTCCAATATTTTTGCATGGTCATCGAGGGGTCGTACGCCGGCGCGATGATGGACACCAAGGCCTGCGAGCCGGAGAAGGTGAATGCGTTCGGCTGGGTTTGAGGTATGATGGCTCGTCGGTCCTCCCCCGACCTGCGGCGGGTTTCCTCCTCTTCCCTGCCGCTGACCCTTCGCCCTGCCGTCGAGCCCTGCTCCGGCAGGGATTTTTTTCGCCGGTTGTGATATAACGCTGCAACATCTCTGCTAGGAGCCCATCATGCCCACCTACCCGAAGAAAACCCGCTGCATGGCTGACGGCGGGAAGGTGAAGGCCCCTGCGCCGGCGCCCACCGACGGCAAGACCGACGCCAAGGCGTTCCTCGATGGCCTCAAGTCCCTGAACGCCGACGTCAAGGCGGGCAAGGTCGGCACGGACAAGCCCGCCAAATGAGCCTCCTCAACATCGTCCCCAACGCGGTCCTGACCCAGCAGGAGCAGACTGCCGCGCTCGCCGACGCGGCCATAGACCGCCAGCCCCTGCTCGACAACCTCGCGGGGTACGTGCGTAAGTGCTTCGACGCGGCCCGGAACGCCAAGCAGTCGGCCGGCAACGGCGGCATGCGGTCCATCGACAACCAGCTGCTGTCCGCCCTGCGCGCCCGGCAGGGGGAGTACGAGCCTGACAAGCTGAACGCCATCCGCGCGTTCGGGGGCTCCGAGGTCTACGCCCGCATCACGAGCACCAAGATCCGCGGCGCGGCCGCGTGGATCAAGGACATCTACCTCAACAACACCAACGAGAAGCCGTGGACGCTGAACCCCACGCCGGACCCGGAGCTGGTGAGGAATCTCGAGCAGGAAGCCGAGATGCAGCTGGCGCAGGACCAGCAGATGCTCGCCGGGTACGGCATCGAGGTGCCGCCGGAGAACCTCCAGATGGCGCGGGAGACTGCGCTGCAGCAGGCGCGCACGCAGGCCGAGGGGATGGCGAAGGAAGCCTCCGGCCGCATGGAACAGAAGATTCAGGACCAGCTGCTGGAGGGCGGGGCGTACACCGCGCTGGCGGAGTTCATCGACAACCTCGTCACGTTCAAGAGCGCGATCCTAGAAGGCCCCATCGTCCGGCGCAAGCGGATGATCAAGTGGGTCAACGGCCAGCCGACGCTGCAGGACCAGCTGGTGTACGACTTCGAGTCGATCAGCCCGTTCGACTGGTTCCCGGCCCCGGGCATCACCAGCGTCAACGACGGGTACGTCATCCGCCGGCACCGCAACATGACACGCCGGACACTGCACAACCTCATCGGCGTGCCGGGCTACAGCGAGACGCACATCCGCGCGCTCTTGCAGGAGAACCCGGGCGGGCTGGTCAACTGGCTGGGATTCTCGACCGACAACGAGCGCGAGAAGCTCGAGAACAAGAACACGTGGAACGACCCCGAGAACACGTACGACGCGCTGGAGTTCAGCGGCGCCGTGTCCGGCCAGATGCTGGTCGACTGGGGCCTGACCGAAGGTGTCGAGGACACCGACGCCGACTACGACGCCAACGTGTGGGTCATCGGCCGCTACGTCATCAAGGCCCAGCTGAACCCGGACCCGCTGCGCCGCAAGAAGTACTTCGTGACCTCGGTCGAGAAGATCCCGGGCTCGATGTGGGGAAACGCCATCCACGACCTCATCGAGGACTGCCAAGACGTGTGCAACGCCTCGCTGCGCGCGCTGGTGAACAACATGGCCATCGCCTCCGGCCCGCAGGTCTGGTACAACGTCGACCGGGTCCCCCCGGGCACGAAGGTGACGCAGATGCATCCGTGGAAGGTCTGGCCGATGAGCTCGGACCCCATGGGCAGCACCGCGCCGCCGGTGGACTTCTTCCAGCCGAACAGCAACGCGACCGAGCTGATGGCCGTGTTCGAGAAGTTCTACGCCATGGCCGACGACATCTCGGGCATCCCCCGCTACATGATCGGCAACGAGAAGATCGGCGGCGCCGGGCGCACCGCCTCGGGCCTGTCCATGCTCATGGACGCGGCCAACAAGCTCCTCAAGCTCACGCTGGCGAACATCGACCGCGACGTCATCCAGCCGCTGATCGAGATGTTGTTCACGTACAACATGCTCTACGACCCGGACCCGTCCATCAAGGGCGACGTCAACGTCGTGGCGCGCGGGGCCATCAGCTTGGCGCAGAAGGAAGTCATCCAGCAGCGCCGCAACGAGTTCCTGCAGGCGACGGCCAATCCGTTCGACATCAACATCCTCGGCATCCCGGGGCGCGCGGCGATCCTGCGCGAGACGGCCAAGGGCCTCGACATGCCCGTCGACAACCTCATCCCGGACCCGATGAAGCTCCAGCAGATGCAGGCCATGCAGGAGCAGCAGGACACGGAGCAGGCGGATCAGCCCGATGAGGAGACGACCGTCGAGCGTGATCCCGAGGGCAACATGACCAAGTTCAAGACCAGACGCAAAGGCCCGCCGGCACAGGGAGGACAGCAATGATCCTTGAAGGCGTCACCATCGCGGCCAAGGAGCACCTGCTCCGCTCGTGGCTCGAGCAGGGGGACTGGTACATCGCCCTCTACACGACCGCGGCCGACCTCAACACCACCGTCGGGACGTACTCGCCGGCCGGGGAGGTCTCCGGGCTCGGGTACAAGGCGGGCGGCAAGGCGCTGGCCGGCGGCCGCATCGAGATGGATGACGGCGTCGCGTGCTGGACCTTCGACGACGCCAAGTGGCCCGTGAGCACCATCACCGCCGCTGGCGCGACGATCTACGACCGCAAGACGAAGATTGCCCTCAAGCACCTCGACTTCGGGGGCAAGAAGGTGTCGTCCAACGGTCCGTTCACCGTGTTCATGCCGCTCGCGTCCCGCGACACGGCGCTCATTCGCCTGTAAGGAGCCAACATGTGGCGCCTGTACCAACTCGTTGTCTGCTATGATCAAATGCTGAATGTCTTCGTCGGTTCCGGCTGGGCTGACGAGACGCCAAGCTGTTACTTCCGCCGCGTCGGCGGCTGGCGAGAGCGCGCGACGAACATGCTTTTCTTCTGGCAGAAGGACGCGATAGGGAATCGCAACCACTGTGAGCGTGCCTTGGCCGCAGAGCGTGCGCGCCGGCACCTCCCGCCGGAGCTTCGCGCATGACCACCTACGCCGTGATCAACCGCGCCACGGGCGCAGATTTTTAACAAGGAGCATGATAAATGGCAACAGGTGATTTCAAGTGGTTCGCACAGGGTCTCCACGACCTCGGCAACAAGATTCACGATCTGGACAGCGACGACTGGCGCATGGGCATCGTGACCACGGCCAACGTACCGACGGTCAACGAGTCCGCGCCGCATTGGGGTGGCACCGGAACGACCAATTTCGCTACCAATCAGGTGGCGACCGGGACGGCCTACACCGGGCCGATTGTGCTGACCTCCGAGGCTTGGACGCTCACCGCGACCGGGGCCGCGATGGACGTTGCAGACATCAGCATCGCGCAGGATGCCGGCGGGTTTAGTAACGGCGCATGGGGCATCGTGTACAACAACACGGATGCCAACAAGCGGGCCATCGGGTTCGTCGAGTTGTCGTCCGGCGGCACGCTGTCGAACGTATCCGGCGCAATCACGATCACGATCAACGCATCCGGCGCACTGGCGCTGGCTCAGGCGTAAGGGGGAATCATGGGCGCGATTACCAAGATTCAAGGCACGCGGACCAGTCTCACCACCTCCGCGATGGACTCCCTCGCAAACGATACGTTCGTTGTGCTCGGGACGATCAACTTCAGCACGAACGACCCCATCGACGCCCTGATCGAAGTCCAAGTGACTCCGGGCACCGTGTCGGGCAACAAGCGCGTTGTTGTCTATGCTCAGGGTTCGCTCGATGGTACGAACTTCGAGACCGGACCGACGAGCGGCACCTCGACGACCGACGAGCCGGTTCTGACCCGCATCGGTGTGGTTCCGTGCCCAAGCAACAGCACGTTGCAGAGAAAGCTTTTTAGCATCGCTAGCAAGTTTGACAATCCTATGCCCGCACACGTCAAGCTTATCGCGCGGAACGAAACGGGTGCGGCGCTGGCTGCGTCTGGGCATCACTGCTACTACGCCGAGATCACCGGCAACGCGGCATAAGGGGTCGCCATGAGCGGCCTGCTCGCTGAAAACCGCCGGGCGGTCCAGCCGTCCGGGTTCGCGCGGATTGATTGGGGTAACCCGATCACATCCGGGCTGCGCTCGGTCGTCAATGCGAACGACCCGTCATGGAACCCGGCGACGGATGTTCGCAACACCGTCAATGGTGTTGTGCCAGCGTTTTCGCATCGCGGGTTTGCGGTCGCGTCAGCGGGGACGACTCCACCGATCACGACGCCGGAAGTCATCAGTGGCGATAGCACCGTCCTGCTCCTGGTCGTGCCACGGACGGCTGGCGGGACCAATGTCTATTTCACAGCGTCGGCAGCAAGTGCCGTGCGCTGGATCGGGCAAAGCTCGACGGCGTGGTCGATCAGCGGATCAGTCAATGCGCCGGGCAATTCGGTGGCGCTCGACAAACAGCAATGCGTCGTCGTCACACATGCCGGCGCTACGCATGCTATCTACATCGACGGCGTTCTCGCGGCGAGCGGCACGCCATCGCTGACTGACGGCTCCGACGGTGCATCGTGGCTCGGATTTGGTACAACGGGCGGTTTCGATGTCGGCGCAGCCGATGGTGGCATGCTGCTCGGCCTGCTGTGGAATCGGGCTTTGTCGGATTCCGAGATCGTCGAGATTTCGGAGAATCCTTGGCAGATCTTCCGCGAGACCGGAGAGGACTATTTGGTTCCTGCCGGTGCTGCCGGGACAACGATTGACGGCACGCTAGGGACAGCAACGGCCAGCGGGTTTCAGGCGAGCGTTTCAGCAACAACCGCGATCAATGCTGCGCTCGGCACCGCAACAGCTTCCGGCTTTCAGGCAACCGTTTCCGTCGGCACCAGTTCGGCAGCGGTTACAGATACCACGCTCTACTTCAGCCCGTACAACTGGTATTCAGACGGCGCGGGATCGCTCCAATCCAACAACGTCAAAGGGTCTTCGACCTACGCCCAATCGAACAATCCGGGCGCGTATTTCAAGTTCAAAGTCACGACGACCACGACGGGCGATGTCGTTGCGAACTTCGACAACGCGCATCTTTCGACCGTCACCGGGGCGGATTACCCGCAGTTGGCGATTTTCCGGGACGGTGGCGCTCCGACTTTGACGCAACTGAGCGGTACGACCACGCAGGCGGTGACGCTCGCCTCTGGGCTTGCTGCCGGAACCTATGAGTTCGTGGTGCTGTTCAAGGCGTGTAACGTCACCGGGGCCGACCGTTGGAATACGCCGCGCCTGTCGGTGAAATGCACCGGGTTGACTGTTCCCGCTGGTTCGTCATTCTCGGCGCCGACAAAGCGCAGCCGAAACATCATCATCTACGGCGATTCGATCACTGAAGGCGTCGCCAACAAAGGCACGACGACGGCAGTTGCCGATCAGGACGCCGGCTACACGTGGGGGCAGTTCCTCGCAGCCGCACTTGACGCCGAAGTCGGGATCGTCGGTTTTGGTCAAAGCGGATGGCAGACGGCCGGTGCCGGCAACGTCGCACAGTTCCAGGCCGGGTGGGATTTGTACTCTGCTGGACGTTCTCGCCTGGTCTCAGGGTCACTGACACCGGCCCCAGACTCCGTGGTGATCTGCCATGGGGTGAATGATTCGGCAACTGGATTGACGGCCGTCATCGATTCCGTACTGACGGCGATTCGCGCTGCCTGTTCCTGCCGAATCTATGTGCTGATCCCATTCGACGGATCGAACCGCAGCGCGATCAACGCGGCAACCTTGCCGGCGAACACGTATCGGTTCGATGTCAATTCCGCCGATCTGGACGGGTCGCACCTTCGCTACTATCCGGGGTTTAATGGGCCGCTGCATCCGAGTATCGAGGGGTCGGCATTCCTCGCCCCAAGGCTCGCCAAGCTGATCGATCGGGGCCAGGTCAAGACCTCGCGCACCGCGACGATTACGCTGGTCGATACCGGCGGCAGCCCGCGCGCCAGCCTGACCGGCCTGTCGTGGGCATGGTGGGACGGTAAAACGCCCGATCTGCAAACGGCACCGACCGATCAAGGCACAGGAGAAACCACGGACGGCAGCGGCGTGCTGTCGATTTCGGTACGCACCGCGCTTGCTGCTAGCGGGGTGGGTTGGCTGGTGGTGACGAACTCGGACGGAACCACGACACAGTCACCGGCTCATCGGGCATTCTCCGGGCCGGTGGCTGTGACATGAGCGGGCTTTACACCGAGCAGCGGTTATCCGGTAACGGTGTCTATGCCGGTACTGCGGACATCGGGGGGACAAGCATTGCTTGCTCCCTCGGGACCGCGACCGCATCGGGTTTTCAGGCCAGTATTGCGGTCTCTACGGTCATCGCCTGCGCGCTTGGCACCGCTGATGCGACCGGGTTTCAGGCCGTCGTCAGCACGGACGGTAGCACGACGATCAACTGTGCGCTCAGCACCGCGACCGCGTCAGGGTTCCGAGCTACGGTCTCGTCAGGCGGTGGAACTGGCGCCACGGCCGCCGAGATTTGGGCATATGAGATCGCCCCCGGACTGTCGGCCGCACAGGCGCTGCTTGATCTGTGGCAGGGGCGGCACACGACGGGGGAAGTGGCGGATGCCGTCGTCGCCAAGACCCTCGGCGCCCGGACGCTTGGGGCGCACATTCAGGCGATTGCCGCAACGCAGGTTGGTGAGACCACAGGCGCCGGCACGTCGCACATGACTTACACCGACGGCGCCGTCACCGTCGAGGCCGACGTTCCGCTGCCGGGGGTAGCCGGGGACCGGGAAAACGTCGTGATCACGGGTGTTTAACAAGGGCTACTGGTCTGCGCAGTATTTTCCGGCTGTTTGGTTTGCGCCGGCCGATGACTCGCACCTTACGCCAGAGGAGACGGAGACCCGGCGCCCTCGTTCTCTCGGCCCGTGGCGCTACCAAGAAGCACAGGTCTGGGCCGGCGGCGAGCGGCTCGAGATCGACGTTGGCAAGGTGCGCGTCGAGAGCGTCGATGCCTCCTCGCTCGATGTCGTCGTACTACCCCGGGGGACGCAGCTGTCCCTGTCCGGCAGTGGGGTGCGCGCTGAGGGCGCCCAGCACGTCGAGGTCACGGCCGCGGGACATGCGCTGCAACTTGGTGGTGCCGGCGTCGAGATCATGGCAGTGCAGGTCGGCTCGGCCTTCGCCAGCGGATCCACGCTGCATCTCGACGGTGGCTTGACGCAGACGAGCACGGGAAGTAGTGTTATGCTAGTGGGCGAAACGATTTCGGTGGGCGAAGGCGGCGTCAGCGTGAAGACGGTGCAGAACCCGACGGATGAGGAAATCATCATGTTCTTCCAGCGCCAGCGCGCGCAGCAAGGAGTCTCGAATGGCAGAGCGCAAAACAGCCGTTTCCGCTGATGGCGTTGTCCAGAGCAAGAAGGGCTACTACCACGGCTATGTTGTGACGACGACCCTTGGCGGGGCGCTGACACTCTACGACAATGCCTCGGCCGCCTCCGGAACCGTGATCGACGTGATCGCATCCGGCACCGCTGCGGGTGTGGCCCGGGTTCTCGCTACCCCCATCCCGGTAGCCAACGGGATCTACGCCGACTGGACGACCAGTGGCGTGGCCCTCATCCTCCACGACTAGGAGCCCGGCATGGCCCGCAAAGTAAGCACCGGCGAAGCGTCGCGTGGAAAGAAGCTCGGCGACGTAGTC
>JACCDR010556102.1_pt1 | contig 59509 bp, 50 predicted proteins | sample 7446431 | NCBI WGS metagenome assembly JACCDR01 (sample SAMN15323443, study PRJNA562643) | freshwater metagenome | isolation source: river surface water | place: USA:Blue River Watershed | collected 2017-08-17 | reverse complement strand
CCTGGCTCTATCACCGCCATTGGATGAATCATATTAAAGCTCTCTTCTTGCACACATCAGTTCGGCGGTACATACAACGTGGCCATCAACTTTGGCCTCGCCATAAAACTTCCACATATTTCGCCGCTCTTTTAAAAATTTAACCTCGATCACCAAGGTGTCGCCTGGGACCACTGGTTTCTTAAAACGCGCCTCATCAATACCGGCAAACAGATATAGCTCATTTTCCGTGCGCTCGCTCACGGTTAAAAAACCAAGCACACCGGTTGCCTGCGCCATCGCTTCCAAAATCAATACGCCAGGAAAAATCGGCATATTCGGGAAGTGACCGGTAAAGATGGGTTCGTTGATGGTGACATTTTTAATCGCCGTCAGCGATTCACCTGGCGTGTAATCGAGCACCCGATCAATAAGTAAAAAAGGATAACGGTGTGGCAACAAGGCCATGATGTCCTGAACTTGAAGGGTTGTTAATGTATTAGCCAAAATAGAACCTCTGACAAAAGGGTTGGCTGGCAAACTGTCGCTTAATCGCGTTCAGTCTGCGCAGCATTCGATGCAAGTGCGGCAACACGTTGCTCTAACTCGCGGATCCGTTGATGCATCTCGTCAAGATGCCGATACCGCGCGGTGGTTTTGCGCCATTCCATATTTTCAGTGGCAGGAATGCCGGAGGAGTAGACGCCTTTTTCGGTAATGGACTTGGTGATCATACTCATGCCGGTGATTTGTACACCATCACAAATCTCGATATGACCATTAATGCCAACCGCACCCGCAATGACACAATAACGGCCGATTTTGGTACTGCCCGCCACCACGGAACTGGCGGCCATCGCTGTGTGGTCGCCGATCTGCACGTTATGAGCGATCTGCAGTTGATTATCCAAAATCACATTGTTGCCAATGACAGTATCACCAAGTGCACCACGATCAATGCTGGTTGAGGCACCAATTTCACAGTCATCGCCGATGACCACAGTGCCCGTTTGTGGAATTTTCACCCAACGACCACGTTCATTGGCAAAACCAAATCCGTCCGAGCCAATCACGGCGCCGCTATGAATAATACAGCGCTGGCCAATACGTACCGCATGGTAAATGCTGACATGTGACCAAAGCTTGCTATGACTGCCAATCACCGCCCCTTCCCCCACATAGCTGTGAGCACCAATTTGCGCATACTCACCGACGACGGCGCCGGCAGCAATCACGACAAAAGGACCGATACTGGCCGTCTCGGCCACGATGGCATCAGGTGCAATAACCGCCGTGGCGTGGCGACCGGATGCAGCCGCGGGTGTCGTATCAAGCAATTGTGCAATTTTGGCAAAGGCCGCATAAGGATCCGGCACAATCAAAGCGGTGGTTGGACACAAATCCGCATCGGCAGCACTGACGAGCACCGCAGACGCCTGACATTGACCTAAAAATTTGCGGTATTTAGGATTGGCAAGAAACGTCAGCTGTCCTGCTGTTGCCGTTTCCAATGTAGCAATGGCGCTGATTGTTTCAGCGCCATTGCCTCGCAGTTCCGCACCCAGATGCTCCGCAAGCTGGGCTAAGGTATAACTGGTCATTATTTAGCTTTACTTACCTGAGAAACCACAGCAGATGAAATATCATACTCTGGTTTTGCATACACGGCAGCGCCCGCATTTAAGATCATATCGTATTGATCTTTAGCCGCAATTTGGTCGATAGCAGTTTTGATTAAACCCATCAACTTGTTACGCTCTTCTTGCTGACGTGTGCGCATTTGCTCATCCAATGGACGGGCTAATTGCTCATACTGCTGTTGCTGCTTGGTGATATCCGCTTGCAATTGTTTTTTCTGCGCATCATTCATGGTTGCGCCATCACGCTTCATTTTTTCAATGTTGAAGCTGATGTCTTTTTCCAATTTTTGGATTTCTTCAATTTTGGCACCAAAGTCAGCTTTGATCCCTTCTTGAATTTTGGCGGTTTGCGGCAGTTGCTGAACGACCGCTTGAATATCTACATAGCCAATTTTCATTTCTTTGGCGGTCGCGGCGCTTGTCATTAAAACGCTTGCCACGAGTAGAGCTGCTTTTGTGAAACCTGGTTTAAACATGTTGTCCTTTGACCTCAAATAAAACGTTAGAACGTTGTACCAATATTGAAACTAAAGTTTTCTTGCTCATCGCCTTCATATTTGCGCACAATTTTTGCCAAACTGAAGGTTAATGGGCCCATTGGTGAAATCCATTGCACGGTTACACCAGCGCTGACGCGAATCATACTCGGATCCGAGTAATCCATCAAACGTGGATCGTTGTTGTACTGTACTTGTTGGACCATACCGGCATAACGGCTGATATCAAACTCCGTATCCCATACGTTACCTGCATCCATAAATAGGCTGGTCCGTACCGAGTTGGCATACTCATCTTTCACCAACGGTGTGGGCGTGATGAGCTCTAAGGTGGCAATGGCGCTGGCATTACCGCCAAATGAACGCTGAGATACGTTGTAATACGGTTGCGTACCTGGGCCTGTTAATGCCCCTTCGCCGGTTGGTATACCTGGCGCGGCGGCGGCAAAGGTATATACCGCACGTGGACCTATCGCGCGCGTTTCAAAGCCGCGTAAGTTCTGACCACCACCATAGAAGTTGTCACTAAATGGTAAGGTATGGTCATAACCATCTTTGTCACCATAGCCGTTACCGTAGCCTAATTCGATTTTTGACAAGAAAGACCACGCATGATCGTTGCTCAGCGGAATATAATTCCGTGCTTCAAAACTCGATTTAAAGTAGGTGATGTCCGAATTTGGCGTGGTAATTTTATTATTCCAGCCAAAATAATGGCCATCCGTTGGGAACATACCACGGTTTAAGGTGCTCTGTACCCAGCCGACGGATACGTCGTAGTTGGTATATTTAAACGCCTGATCTGGACGCGATTGTTCCAGCAGAACCCCTTGGAAATGCCGCAGCTGATCCCAAATATTCAGCGAGCTAACTTCGCTCACCACCACGCTAGTCCCGAAGTTTAAGCGGTTATATTCATTGAGCGGGATACCAAAGTTAATACCCGTGCCATAGGTCTTTTGGTCATAACGTTCAATACCGGCCTTTGAACCGTCAAAATCGGAATAAAAAATACTACCACCGAGGCTGACACCATCCAAGGTAAAATAAGGATCGGTCACAGATAAGTTGATGGATTTCTGGTATTTATTGGTATTGAGGTTAATGCCAGCTGAGTTCCCTGAACCAAAGAAGTTTTGCTGCTCAACACCAAACTGGAATGACAAACCTTGCTCATTACCAAAAGATACACCGGCATTAAATTGGCCAGATGGACGCTCTTTCACTTTGAACACCACATCGACTTTATCGTCAACACCTGCTACATCTTTGGTTTCAAACTCAACCTTTTCGATATAGGGTAAGCGCTGGATCCGCTCTTTTGACAGCTCAAGCGCATCATTTGACAATGATGCACCTTCCATCTGCCGCAGTTCACGCCGCAATACCTCATCTTTGGTGGACGCGTTACCCGACATACTGATGCGGTTAACATACACGCGTTTGCCTGGATCGACACTTAGCGTCAGCGCAACCTCTTTACGATCATCATTGATGGTAGTGTTGGTCCGAACTTTGGTATTGGCATAACCAAAAGTGGCTAAATATTTGGCAATACTTTCTTCGGTATAAGTGACTAAAGCACCATTGTAGAGCTGGCCGCTTTTCAGCGGTAGCATGGCTTTAATAATTTCATCTTGACCAGCTAAATCACCGACAAAATCAACGCCGGTAATAGTGTACTGCTCACCTTCTTTCACGGTTAACGTCACATACACGGACTCTTTATCCGGACTGACCGATACCGTATTGGATTCAATACTAAAGCGCAGATAACCACGGTCTAAATAAAAACTGCGGATTTTTTCGAAGTCGCCTTGTAACGTTTTTTGCTGATAGCGGTCGGATGACATAAAACGCCACCACGGCAAATCAACCAGGGATTCAATATCACGCAAAATTTCTTCGTCACTAAACAATTGGTTACCCACAATGTTTAACTGACGAACTGAGGCCGCATCGCCTTCTTCAAACTCAATTTTTAAATTGACTCGGTTACGTGGCAAATAGGTTTGTTTCACTTTCACTTTGGCATTGTACTTACCAACGCCATGATAAAACTCCGTCAAGCCATTTTCGATTTCACGAATGACGGTACGATCCAGCTGCTCGCCGACCACAATCTTTTGGTTAGTTAAACTCTCTTCCAACTGCTCTTTTTTGATGTCCTTGTTGCCATCAAAGTCTATCGCGGCAATGGTTGGACGCTCTTTGACACGAAAGATGATGCTATCACCATCGCGGAACACATGAATTTCCTCAAAGTGCCCGGCGGCATATAACGATTTGATACTTTTGGCCAGTGTATAGTCACTGACACGATCACCGATACTAAAGGGGAGATTATTCAAGGCGGCTCCAAGAGCAACCCGTTGTAACCCTTCGACTTGAATATCCTTGACTGTGAATGATTCTTCAGCGAGCACCGAGTTACTGCCTAAGGCCAGTAACATCGCAGCTACTAATCGTTTAATTGTCATTGTTTTGGACTACTTCTGATTAGTTATTACAAACGAGAAATATCGTTGAGCAGCGCAATTCCCATTAATGTCAGCAAGACCAGGGCTCCAAATTTAAAACCAAGCTCTTGCGCTCTTTCAGAGACCGGTTTACCGCGGATAAGTTCCACCACAAGATACATTAAATGGCCGCCATCCAAAATAGGCAGCGGCAGTAAATTTACCACGCCAAGATTGACACTGATAAGTGCAAGGTACGATAAAAATGCAATTAAACCAAGCCCTACGCTCACACCAGCACTTTGCGCCATGGTGACAGGACCGCTTAAATGCTGCACCGAGACATCGCCAACGAGCAGTTTGCCCAGCATGGAAAAGGTTAATCGTACCAGTTGCCAGCACTTTTCCATCGCCGGAACCACAGCGGCTAACGGATTGTATTGTTTAGTAAATAGTAGTTCCTCTGGCACAGGCTCTACCACCGGCATCACGCCCAAAAAGCCTTGATGAAAACCATTTTTATCTTGCCGGCTAGCTGGAGTAACCGCGACCCGTTGCCGATGACCTTGGCGGTCAAATTCAATCTCGACCGTTTTGTTGGCATGGTTTTGCACTAAATTTACTAGCTCAGACCAACGCGTAACGCTGACACCGGCGAAGGCAACAATGGTATCGCCGGCTTGCAAACCGGCGCTGGCTGCGGCCGAATTGGGCTCGACCGTGGCAATTTGTAAGGTTGTGGTGGCTTGTTTGGCAATAATCCCGAGGCTGGACATCGCCGAATGCTGCTCAGGATCAAACTGCCAATCGGCTAAATTAAGCTCGACATGCTGCACTGAATCCGTTGTTAAATCCCGGGTGGTTAAACGCAACTGCGGTTGGCCGATTTGTTCTAACAGTAACAATTGGATCGCTTGCCAATCGTCGGCCTCTTCATCGTTGACGGCAATAATCTGCTGCTGCGGTTGCAACTGGGCTTGGGCGGCGATACTGCCAGGTTCAATATAATCGATCACCGGCTTTAACGACGGGATGCCGATAATGTACATGACCCACAACAGCAAAAATGCCAGGATAAAATTGGCGATCGGCCCCGCCGCAACAATCGCCATGCGCTGTTTTACCGATTTGCTATCCAATGCTAAATCACGAAACTCCGGCAACACCGGGTCGACTCGGCTATCCAGCATGCGGACATAACCGCCCAATGGAATAGCGGCAATAACAAACTCAGTGCCATGTCGGTCGCGCCACTGCCACAACGCTTTGCCAAAGCCGATAGAAAAGCGCTTGACTAAAACGCCGTTTTTTCGCGCTACCCAGTAATGCCCAAACTCGTGGACCGTGACCAGCAAACCAATGGCCAACAAAAATGCCAACAAACTAATAATGACCATAACCATGTCAAAAACCCTTCGGTGAACAGACGTCTACGACGAACAGCACGATTAACATAAATACTTAGCTGCGCGCGTTGTTGCAAAGGCACGACTTTCGGCATCAAGCGCTAAAATATCATCCAAACTTTTCGCTGGATGTTGGCTAAAACGGTCAAGTACATCTTGATTGAGGGCCGCAATGGCGGAGAACCCAATCCGCCCCTGTAAAAACAAACTCACCGCGATTTCATTGCCCGCATTGAGTGCGGTGGTCGCGCCTTGCCCTGCCGCACAAGCCGCTTGCGCTAAAAACAGACATGGATACCGCTGTGGACATGGCGCTTCAAAGGTAAAATTAGCTAATTCAAAGAAGTTCAGCGGTTTTACCCCGCTACTGATGCGCTCAGGAAATGCCATGGCATGAGCGATAGGCGTGCGCATGTCCGGGTTTCCCAATTGCGCTAACACCGAACCATCGGTGTATTGCACCATCGAGTGGATCACGCTTTGGGGATGAATCACCACCTCGATGTCGGCCGGCTGACAATTAAACAACCAACGCGTTTCGATAAACTCCAAGCCTTTGTTCATCATGGTGGCACTATCGACCGAAATTTTTTGCCCCATGCTCCAATTTGGATGCGCCACCGCCTGTGCTGGCGTAATAGTGGCAAAATCATCCAAGGCGCGGGTTCGAAACGGGCCACCACTGCCGGTCAGCAATATTTTGGCAATGCCAGAGCGTCGCAGCTGGGTCTGGTAGCTATGCAATTGATCATGGCTTGGTAAACATTGGAAAATCGCATTGTGTTCGCTATCAATCGGAAGCAAGCGGGCGCCATGTTGTTGCACGGCGTGAATAAATAACTCGCCGGTCATCACCAGCGCTTCTTTATTGGCCAGCAACACTGTTTTACCGGCGCGCACCGCAGCTAGAGTCGGTAACAACCCTGCCGCGCCCACAATGGCGGCCATCACGATGTCGGCATCGACATGACTGGCGAGTTCGGCAAATGCCGAGGCACCATATAACACTTCGGTGTTGCATTTCGCATCACGCAGCGCCGCGCTTAACCACGCGGCATCGTCAGCACTTAACACAGCGACATAGCGCGGACGAAACTGCAACACTTGCTGCAACGCTTTTTGCACCTGTCGCCCTGCGGTCATGGCAAACAGCTGAAAACGGTCCGGATGCTGCGCAATCACATCCAAGGTACTGACCCCAATGGAGCCGGTTGCCCCTAACACAACAACTTGACGCGGCATTAAAATCCACCAAATAAAGCAACAAAAATGGCAAACAATGGCGCTGTCGCCGTTAAACTGTCGATCCGATCGAGAATACCACCATGGCCTGGAAATACACTACCGCTATCTTTTAACCCGGCGACGCGTTTAAACATACTCTCGGATAAATCGCCAAACACTGCCAGTAAAGTCAAAATTATGGCGGCCGGATACCACCAGCCAAAGCCTTCAGGCCACGACAAACTGGCGGCAATGCCGGTGACGAGCAGCATGACAAACAACATACCGCCAGCAAAGCCCTCTAAGGTTTTGCCTGGGCTGACCGCAGGCAGTAACTTGCGTTTACCAAAGGGCTTACCAATCACGTAGCCGCCAATATCTGCCGCCCACACCAAGCCGAGCAATGCAAAAATAAGCCAGGCCCCGGTAAAGGTGGATTGCTCATAATTCACGGCACGAACCAGCAAAATAGCGGCAAAAGCCGGCACTAAAGTGCACCATCCCATCAAAATTTTTAACAGTTTGTTGTCCTGCCACCATTGCCGAGTACGACTAAAGCTCAACACCAACAGCACCGCCACTAACCACCAAGCGACACCGACCAGTAAACTATGTTCGGCAAAGGCATTGGATTGCACCGGCCAATGCAGATTGGCCGGAAGCGCTTGATAACAAAGACCAAACCACAACGCAGACCCCAAGGTAAAACTGGCACGTGCCGCCGTTGTATCCATACCACAAAAGGCCGCCCACTCCCATGCCGCCAATAAAAACGCACAGGCAACAAACAGGGCGAACCCAAGCAATGGCAGATAAAATACCGCCGCCAGCGCCAGAGGCGCTAAAATCAGCGCAGTAATCAGCCGTTGTTTAAACACGGAATTATCCTTCTTGTGGGACAGTTAAACCCGCTAACTGTCGAATTTGTGCGCCGGTACAGCCAAAACGGCGTTCGCGCCCAACAAAACTTGCAATCGCATCGGCAAACACGGTTTCATCAAAGTCAGGCCATAAGGTGTCTAAGAAACACAGCTCGGCGTATGCGGCTTGCCACAATAAAAAGTTACTGATGCGAATATCTCCACCGGTGCGGATCAACAAATCAAGCTCCGGTTGACCCGCCATTTGAATGTGACGGGCAAAACGTTGTTCATCAATATCTTCAGGCCGTAATTGACCTTGTTGTACTTGCTGTGCCAGTTGTTGCGCAGCATTGACGATATCCCAGCGGCCACCATAATTGGCGGCGACATTGAGAATCAAGCCGGTATTATTGGCGGTTAAGGCTTCAGCTTCTCGAATACTTTGTTGTAACTTGGCATTAAAGCGTGAGATATCACCGATAATGCGTAAGCTCACTTGATTTTTGTGCAGTGACTTTACTTCTTGTTGCAACACAAACAAAAACAACTGCATCAAACTGGAGACTTCATCTTCCGGACGACGCCAATTTTCACTGCTAAAGGCAAATAACGTCAGTGATTGAATGCCAAGATTGCGGCAAAAACTGACGGCTTTACGGACGGATTCCACGCCTTTTTTATGTCCCCACACCCGTGGTTTACCTTGGCGTTCGGCCCAGCGACCGTTGCCATCCATAATAATTCCGACATGTTGTGGCAAAGCGTCATTAAACGCCGTTGTCTCTACTGTCATTACTGCCTACCTAACTGGCGGTCACGCCATTAACCATAATAAAGGGCGCCGACAACCAAGGCTGCACGGCGCCCTCAACATGAAAGTGCTTAGACTTCCATTAATTCCTTTTCTTTCGCTGCCAACACTTCGTCAACTTTTTTAACGTAGAGGTCAGTCAGTTTTTGCACTTCGTCTGCGGCGCGACGCTCATCATCTTCACTGATGTCTTTGTCTTTCAGCAGTGCTTTGAAATCGGCGTTGGCATCACGGCGAATGTTACGTACCGCCACGCGTGCACCTTCGGCTTCATTGCGAACCACTTTCACTAAATCACGACGACGCTCTTCCGTCAGCGGTGGCAATGGCACGCGGATTGATGTACCAGCGCCGATTGGGTTTAAGCCCAAATCCGATTGCATAATGGCTTTCTCGACGGCCTGAATCATGGAGCGATCAAATACAGTGATCATCAGAGTGCGCGCATCTTCAGCCGATACGTTCGCGACTTGACGTAGCGGTGTGTCAGCACCGTAGTACGACACTTGAATACTATCCAATAAACTTGGGTGAGCACGGCCAGTTCTGATTTTTAATAACTGGTTTTTCAGCGCATCGACGCTTTTTTCCATGCGGCTTTTACTATCTTTCAGAATATCGTTGATCACGGGATGATTCCTTTATCTGGTAACGTACAGCAGCGGTACTGTGCATGCCACAGGTCAGCGCCCCCAAGGCACTGATTCGGTATGGTTGATAGCCAACAAAGTTAACCGAATCGTGCGGCTTATGACACGCCACCTGCAATTGAACAAACACACCCGCTGCACTAGAGCTTAGTGGCGACTAGTTTACTGTAAATTTTCCGCGTGGTCGATCACTGTCCCTTCGGCTTCGCCCATAATTACGCGTTTTAAGGCGCCTGGCTTGTTCATATTGAACACCCGAATTTGTAAATTATGGTCACGTGCCAAGGTAAAGGCCGCCAAATCCATCACTTTCAACTCTTTCGCCAGCACCTCATCATAGGTCAAGGTGCTGTACAAGGTTGCGCTGGGATCTTTCACTGGGTCGGCAGAGTAGACACCATCGACTTTGGTCGCTTTTAAGACGCAGTCCGCTTCGATCTCGATACCACGCAAACAAGCCGCCGAATCTGTCGTGAAAAACGGGTTACCCGTGCCCGCCGAGAAAATCACCACCCGGCCTGATTTTAATAAGCTAATGGCCTCAGCCCAACTGTAGTTGTCACACACACCGTTCAGCGGGAATGCACTCATCAAACGGGCATTGACAAAGGCACGGTGCAGCGCATCGCGCATCGCCAAACCGTTCATAACAGTGGCTAACATGCCCATGTGATCCCCGACCACACGATTCATACCCGCTTTGGCTAAACCTTCACCGCGGAAAATGTTACCACCACCAATCACCAGGCCAACTTGAACACCGAGTTCCACCAACTCTTTGATTTCTTGCGCCATGCGATCTAGCACTTTGGGATCAATACCAAAGCCTTCATCGCCCATAAGCGCTTCACCACTGAGTTTTAATAAAATGCGTCTGTAGGTAGGTTTTGGATTTATGCTCATGCGATCCCCATCATGCAGGTTGTTGAATTCATTGGTCATGGTTGGCAATTGGCCGTCCTTGTTTCGGCGCAGCTATGGCGCGTTGGCCATCGTTATGCCAAAAAAAACCGCGATTGGTAACACCGAATCGCGGTTAGTTTAGCGGTTTTTAGCTCATCGCTAAAGCGGCTATTACTTCTTAGCAGCCGCGATTTGCGCAGCAACTTCAGCTGCGAAATCAGTTTCTTGCTTCTCGATACCTTCACCCACTTCTAAACGGATGAAGCTCACAGCTTTGGCGCCGTGTTGTTTCAGGAAGTCACCAGTGGTGATGGCTGGATCTTTCACGAACGCTTGGCCAGTTAATGACACTTCGCCAGTGAACTTGGTCATACGACCTGCAACCATCTTCTCCGCGATTTCTTTTGGCTTGCCACTGTTGATCGCGATTTCGATTTGGATTTCTTGTTCTTTAGCCACAACTTCAGCTGGAACTGATTCTGGCGTTAAGAATGACGGGTTGTTCGCTGCAACGTGCATTGCCACGTCTTTCGCGATATCTTCGTTACCGCCTTCTAACACTACTAATACGCCGATACGGCCAGAGTGCGTGTATTGACCGATCACGTCACCTTGAGCCACAGCGATACGGCGAACGTTGATGTTCTCACCGATCTTAGCAACTAATGTAGCGCGTGTTTCTTCAACAGTGGCGTCACCTAATTGCGCAGCATTTAACGCATCAACGGTGAACAATTTGTTCGCGTGTGCTAAATCAGCAGCAGCGTTGGCGAATGCTAAGAAGTTAGCGTCACGAGCAACGAAGTCTGTTTCACAGTTGAATTCGATTGCCACTGCATAGCCATTGCCTACGCGAGTGATCACAGTACCTTCAGCAGCAATACGGCCGGCTTTTTTCGCCGCTTTGGCTTGGCCGTTTTTACGCATTAATTCGATTGCGCCTTCGATATCGCCGTTAGTTTCTTCTAAGGCTTTTTTGCAATCCATCATGCCAGCGCCAGTGCGCTCGCGTAATTCTTTTACTAAACCGGCAGAAATAGCCATGGAATTCCTCGCATTTATTCAGGTTGGACAAACAGGGGCCGTGGCCCCTGTTCAAATTAAACGTGTACTATGCGTTCTTCATGACAGAACGACACGCCAGCTGATTACTCAGCAGCAACGAAGTTGTCAGCTTCAGCTTGAACTTCGATGTTTTTGTCACGACCTTCAGCGATAGCCTGATTTACAGAGCTCAGGTACAGCTGAATTGCACGGATAGCGTCGTCGTTACCTGGGATCACGAAGTCAACGCCTTTTGGATCTGAGTTGGTATCAACAACTGCAACAACTGGGATACCCAAGTTGTTGGCTTCAGTGATAGCGATGTGCTCGTGGTCAGCATCGATAACAAACAGAGCGTCTGGTAAACCGCCCATATCTTTGATACCGCCTAAGCTCTTCTCCAGCTTTTCCATTTCACGAGTACGGTCTAAAGCTTCTTTTTTGGTCAGCTTGTCAAAAGTACCGTCTTGGCTTTGCGTTTCCAGATCTTTCAAACGCTTGATTGACTGACGAACTGTTTTCCAGTTAGTCAGCATACCACCTAACCAACGGTGGTTTACGTAGTACTGGTCAGCGTCTAAGGCCGCTGTTTTGATTGCTTCTGAAGCAGCGCGCTTGGTACCAACAAACAGGATTTTACCTTTTTTGGCCGCTACTGACTGAATGAACGCCAGTGCGTCGTTCATCATTGGAACAGTTTTTTCCAAGTTGATGATATGAACGCGGTTACGAGCACCGAAAATGAATGGCTTCATTTTTGGGTTCCAGTAACGAGTTTGGTGACCGAAATGTACGCCCGCTTGGAGCATATCGCGCATAGATACTTTAGCCATCAGAATGATTCCTTAATGGGGGTTAGGCCTCCATACACCCCATAACACCGACTGTAGCTCGCTACAGCACCCCGGATTATGTGACGATGTATGTGTGTTATTTCAATAAGTTAGTTTAACAACCGAGCAAAAGTTACCAGTTAAGGTGTAAAGCTATTTGCCAAATTGCGGCGCGCTTTATACCATAGGCACCCCGAAAACACAATCTATTGTGTAGTTTTACAGCAGAGAGAGCAGGCATGGCGGCAGTCATTAAAACCCCAGAACAAATCGAAAAAATGCGTGTAGCCGGTCGTTTAGCGGCGGAAGTATTGGAGATGATTGCGCCTCATGTCAAAGCTGGCATCAGCACCGAGCAACTGAACCAGATTTGTCACGACTATATCGTTAACGTACAGCAGGCCATTCCTGCCCCACTGAATTATCATGGCTTCCCTAAATCAATTTGCACATCCGTCAATCACGTGATTTGTCATGGGATCCCTACCGATGAAAAAGTGTTAAAAGACGGCGATATCATCAATATTGATATCACGGTGATTAAAGATGGTTTCCACGGCGATACCTCGCAAATGTTTATTGTGGGCAAAGGCGGTATTTTGGCCGAACGTTTGTGCCGCGTCACTCAAGAAGCATTGTACAAAGGCATTCGTAAGGTGAAGAACGGTGCACGCTTGGGTGATATTGGCGCTGTCATTCAACAACATGCCGAAGCGCATAATTACTCAATCGTGCGCGAGTACTGCGGTCATGGCATTGGTGAAGTGTTCCATGAAGATCCTCAAGTCCTGCACTACGGCAAACCCGGTACCGGCGAAGTTTTAAAAACCGGCATGTGTTTAACCATTGAACCCATGGTGAACGCAGGACAACGTCACAGTAAATTGTTAAAAGACGGCTGGACGGTTGTCACTAAAGATCGTAGTTTATCGGCACAGTACGAACACACCATTTTGGTGACTGATACCGGTTGTGAAATCTTAACCTTACGTCAAGATGACACTATAGAGCGAATTGTCACTGCGGATGCCTAACGCCTGCTGCAGTGCCCCTGCAGAGGACGTCTTTTGTGACGATTGATCCGCACCACATTGCATCAGATGCTGCCTCACACTCAGCGGTGGAGCAGCTTTCTCGTAGCCCAGCAGCTGTATCGCTTACTGCTCCCCCGCTGTTATCGGCATCGACCACCACGTTTTCCAGTAAGGCGTCTTCGAATTCAGCGGTAGCCACGTCGGCGTTATCGGCAACGGGTTTTAACCACCCAGCCCCAGGGACACTCGATCTGCCGCTGTATAAACAGCATATGCAGGCGTTTTTACTGTGGCTCAAACAAGCAGCCAGTACCGCATCGATCCATGATTTAGTGCACAGTCGCGCCCACTTTATCGATGATGTGTTGCAGCAGCTTTGGCAACTCACGGGCTTAGCGTCGCAGCCGACGATGGCATTGATTGCCGTGGGTGGTTATGGCCGCGGTGAATTACATCCGTATTCCGATATCGATTTATTGCTGTTAACCTCGGCCGACCTCGATGCCAGCACGGAAAGCAACATCGGCCGATTTATTACCTTTTTATGGGATTTGAAGCTGGAAGTCGGCCATAGCGTTCGCTCGGTCGAGCAGTGTCTCACACTGGGGAAGGCCGATATCACCATCGCGACCAATTTGATGGAAATGCGCTGGCTCTGTGGGCCTAGTGATGCGTTTAGTGAACTGCAAGCGGCCGTGAGCCAGGAGAAGTTTTGGCAAAGTAAAGATTTTTTCCAAGCCAAACGACATGAACAGCAGCAGCGCCATGCCACCTATCATGGCACCGCCTATAACCTAGAGCCCAATCTTAAGGCCAACCCAGGTGGCCTGCGCGATATCCAAACCATTGGTTGGGTCGCGAAAAAACACTTCAACACCCGCACCATGCGTGAACTGGTCGCGCATCAATATCTGACGGAAGATGAATATTTAGAATTGATGGAGTGTGAGGCGTATTTGTGGCAGATGCGCTTTGCCCTGCATCTTGAAGCCGGTCGCAACGAAAATCGCTTATTGTTTGATTATCAGTCGGGCGTTGCACAACGACTTGGTTTTGGCGACGATGGCAAAGCCTCGGTTGAACGCATGATGAAGCGTTTTTTTCGCACGGTGCAGCGGGTCGCGGAGCTGAACGACATGCTGCTGCAGCATTTTGATGGCAGCATTTTGCATCGCTATCGCAAATTAAAGGTGCAGCCGCTGGACGAGCATTTTGCCTGTCAGGGTCATTTTATTATGGCGCTCGATAAAGCGGTGTTTGCCCGTCGAGAAAATATCCTACGGTTATTTTGGCATATCGCCAATCAGCCCCACATTGAAGGTATTCATTCCGAGACACTGCGATTGCTGCGGCAAGTCCGTCGCCGCTTGATGGGCGATTTGCAAGATTACGAGATATGTCGCCAGCTGTTTTTACAAATATTCCGCCATCCTCGTGGTATGGCACTGGCCATTCCGCTGATGCATCGACATGGCATCTTAGCGGCCTATTTACCGGCGTGGCGCAATATTGTCGGCCAGATGCAGTTTGATCTATTCCATGCCTACACTGTCGATGAACACACCTATCGCCTGTTGAAAAACATTTATCGCTACAGCGAACCGGACCACTGTCATGAATTTCCGCTTTGCACCGATATCATTAAACGCATGGAAAAACCCGAGCTCTTATATCTGGCAGCGATTTTTCATGACATCGCCAAAGGCCGCGGTGGGGATCATTCTGAGCTTGGCGCCATCGATGCTCGCGAATTTGGCAAACTGCATAAACTCAGTGAATTCGATAGTAAGTTAATCGCGTGGCTGGTGGAAAACCACTTGTTGATGTCGGTGACGGCACAGCGACGAGATATTCACGATCCCGCCGTGATCAGCGAATTTGCCCACAAAGTCCGCGATGAAACCCGACTTAATTATTTGTACTGCCTGACCTTGGCGGATATTCGCGCCACCAATGATAACCTCTGGAATGATTGGAAAGGCTCGTTATTGCGAGAGCTTTATTTGGGCACGCAAAAAGCCTTTCGGCGCGGTTTGGAAAAGCCGATGGATCTGCGCGACCAAATCCGCGAACATCAGCAAGAAGCGCAGCGTTTGCTGGCGCAGGAAGGTTTTCATGAGCTGGCCGTCCACACCTTGTGGCAACGCTTTAAAGCCGATTATTTTGCCCGCTATAACCCAAGTTTAATCGCTTGGCACAGCACGCATTTATTGCGTCATCGCGATTTAAGCCAGCCGCTGGTACTCATTAGCCCCACGCCCATGCGTGGCGGCACCCAAGTGTTTGTGTATACGCCGGATCAGCCCAACCTGTTCGCCCGCGTGGTGGCGGCACTGGATAGCAAAAAAGTCAGTATTTTTGATGCGCAGATTATGACCAACAAAGAAGGCTTTGCCATGGATAGCTTTGTGGTGTTGGAACAAAATGGCAACCCTGTAACCTCCAACAGCCGTTTACAAAGCATCCAGCGTGGTATTGAACAAGCACTGCAATCGAGCACTATCCCTGCCCGCACCAGCGAACGCTTAAGTCGTCAGCTTAAATCATTTCATGTACCGCCGAAGGTGGTATTTTTACCGACGCATCAAAAACAGCGCACCATGCTGGAGCTGACCGCCCTAGATAAACCCGGCTTACTGGCCGATATCGGCCGCGTATTCGCGCACTGCGAAATTAGTGTACATGCCGCCAAAATCACCACCATTGGTGAGCGTGCGGAAGACTTTTTTATGATTTCGACCCGTCAGGATCAGGCGCTGGATGCCGACCAACAAACGCAACTCCGCCGCGTCCTGATTGAACAACTCACCCATGCAACAGAAGGTTAAATACAGCCATGGCTGCTTTACAACAAATCATCGAAACGGCGTTTGAACAGCGCTTATCTATTACCCCAAGCAACGTCTCGCCTGAAGTCAAACATGCGGTCGATACCGTGTTGGCACTGCTTGATAGCGGTCAAGCTCGGGTTGCGGAAAAAATTGCCGGCGAATGGGTGACCCATCAGTGGTTAAAAAAAGCGGTATTGCTGTCGTTTCGCATCAACGACAATCAGCTGATGGACGGTGCTGAAAGCCGTTTTTATGACAAAGTACCCTTAAAATACGCCAACTACAGCGCCGAACGTTTTGCCGCCGAAGGTGTACGAGTGGTGCCACCTGCCGCCGTGCGTCATGGTAGTTTTGTCGGTAAAAACGTGGTGTTAATGCCCTCCTATGTCAATATTGGCGCTTACGTCGGCGAAGGCAGCATGGTCGATACCTGGGCTACCGTTGGTTCTTGTGCACAAATTGGTAAAAATGTGCATTTATCCGGCGGTGTTGGCATTGGTGGTGTGTTAGAGCCGCTGCAAGCCAACCCAACCATTATTGAAGACAATTGTTTTATCGGCGCCCGCTCTGAAGTGGTGGAAGGGGTGATCGTTGAAGAAGGTGCGGTGCTTTCCATGGGCGTATACATCAGCCAAAGCACACGCATTTATGATCGTGAAACCGGCGAAATCAGCTATGGTCGTGTACCGGCTGGCGCTGTGGTAGTGCCTGGCTCTCTGCCTGCCAAAGATGGCAGCCACAGCCTGTATGCCGCCATCATCGTGAAAAAAGTTGATGCGCAAACCCGTGCCAAAGTCGGCATTAATGCCCTGTTGCGCAGCATTGATGACTAGCATGCACGGCAAGTGTTAAGCGCACAATGATGCGAACTGTTCTTGCACGCTCAGCATCGATTTGCTTCGCTTAACCCGGCTTGATACAGCTGGACGAATAAACATGTTGCGATCAGCATGCGTTTATTATTCGGCCAGTTCATCATTGTGCGTTTTATGATTGTGCTTTTTAAAGATTGTGCGGCCCCATGCGTGGTGCCGCACCACCTTCTCTACCCCATCATCTCGCGTCGCTCATGCGGGCTTAACCCCCATCCTTAAGGTGATGGTATATTGGTGCTAAGCCGCTCCTTTACTCATCGTAGCGCCAGCTTAGCTGCGGCAAGGCATCAGGTTTGAGGGCATGCCCCAGTGTGTGGTGGATGTCATGCTGCGCATCCTGATCTGATGTGCTAAAGCCCAATGTTGTCAGGGCAGTCAGCCATGGCAGCGGTGCCGTCACGCTCAGCCATTCCCCGGTGTAAGGATGACGTAACTGGGTATGATAAGCATGCAGTAACAAGCCTTGCAGGGTAGTGAAATCACGAAATGCGCGATTGAGTTTATTATCGCCATGGCTGGTATCACCGATGATCGGATGGCGAAGATGCGCTAGATGCCGGCGTAACTGGTGCTTTCGACCGGTGATGGCTTGCAACAACAGCACACTAAATCGCGCACTGGCGTAACGCCCCGTTGCAAATGGCAGTTCGGTGTGAGCCACAGGCCAAATCGCCGTTTGCGCCGCCTGTGGTGCTTTATCATCACGCGCTTTTTTATCGGCAATCGCATCCAGCTGTTCTTGCAGGGGATAATCCAACCCCATGGCCTGGGTCATATGGCCTCGGACCAGCGCCAGATAATACTTACGCCAAGGCTCACCTTGCTGCATCAAGCGGGCGGTATCGGCATCAAGCGCAAACCATAACAAACCTGAGGTTGGTCGATCCAATCGATGTAACGGAAATACATGCCGCCCCAGTTGATTACGCAGTTGCTGCAACACAAACACCGTTTCGTGTTTATCCAAAAACGAGCGATGCACCAACATACCCGCCGGTTTATGGATGGCAACCAGCACATCATCTTGATATAAAATCTGCAGCGGCTCGCTCAGAGCGTCAAGCGTTGAGCGTATGGTCTCTGCGATGTCAGGCGATTCATGATGCAGATTAGGTTGAGACGGTATTGACGTCATAGCGTAGGATCCCAATGCTGATCCAGCTGTTGCAACAGTTGCCGCAGCGGCAAACTGCGCGCGTCAGTCAGCACCAATTCCGCGATCGGGCTGATATTTAATGCGCTTGGCAATGGCTGTGCACGCTGTTGCAAAGCCTGGATCTTGGGGATGAATACAAATTGCAGCCATTGCGGCAAGGTCATAGTGTCGTAGCAAAATGGCACTTGACTGGTAAACGCCTCAGGCTCTGGTGGCGTTTGTTGCCATAGTTCGCATTGTTTTAAGGTGATTTCTAGCTGCAGCAGCCACTGCGCCACCGTGAATGACGCTGGAGTTAGCGCGTCGCACTCCGGGTTGTCTTGCCCTAATGGTGCAACAAGGTGATCTGGCGTGTTCGATTTGTTCGATAGCGCCATGCATGCAGGGTGCGCTGGGGGCGTTAGCTTGGCCATGCCAAAGGGTTCCTCAAAATAGCGTCGAAAAGATACCAGAAATGGTGACAAAAAATGCAAGGGTTGCCGTAACCACGCTCAGCGCTGAATGGCATCAACCTCACATTTGCCGTCCGCAGCATTTTAACCAGTCCCGCCACGAAAGGCGAACCATTGCAATTTCAGTGCGGCAGCCCCATCATAAGATTTCGCCGTTGAACTCTTTATTTATTGGCAATGTTATGACATCCACTTATGTATTACTTGGTCTGATGCTGATTGTGTATATTTTTTGGCAGCAGCGACGCCAAGATGAACGCGCTACCCAATTGGCGATGCAGTTATGTCAGCATCATCAAGTACAGTTTTTGGAGTGTGCGCGGCAAGGATATGGCTGGCAACAAGGCAAGGGGTTATTGGCGCGCTACCAAGTGGATTTTAGCGGTGATGGCCAAAGCCGCTATCAAGCCACACTGACCATGCGGCAATTACGTCTGGCGCATTTTGAGATGCCAGCCTTTAAAATATAAGGCTGGCCTTCACGATTAACGTCGTTCGACGTTTAAAGCGCCGTTGTTGGCCACCGCCTTCACCACCGCGCGAACGCCTTGGGGTTATAACTGGCGGTAAGCTTTGTCACCAAACCCAATCAGTACGCCATCGCGAAAGACCAATGGTGTGCATTCATCTTTGGTGGTTTCGCCATCACTGTGGGTGCGGTGGGTACGGAAAAACAACACCTCATACACCGCCGGATCTTTACGCAGCGTCTCGACAAAATCGGGTTGTCCCAAACTGGTGCGAACCGATGCCAACGTAGCACCTAACTTTAAATTATTGATATAAGCTGCATTACTTTGCTGTACTTTGCGCGTTTTCTGATATTCGCTGTCTTCATCAGTATCTTGCACATTGATCACACAGCCAGATAATCCCACAGCCACCAATGCCGCCAACGCCATTTTTTTATTGAACATGATACACTCCTTGCCACATCTAAGGCTTATTGTTTCTGGTTAGTTGTTACAGTGCCAAGCAAAGCAATGATAATGCCAAACTATTATTAATCAATAAAAACAATAAGATACAAAGAAATTCAAGCAAGCACCACAGCCAGAGTTAGTTAAAATCACTAATAAGTGGTTAAAATATTCACCAGTTCGTCAGAGTTTTAAGTACGAGTTATAAGCCACTATGCACGATGCCATCACGCAAATCCGCCAGATTATGGCGCAGCTGTATCGCGAAGGAAAAACACCAAATTTGGCGTTAGTCCGCAGCCGTTGTTCGCTCTCACCGGCGACTTTATTTAGCCTCTATGCCCAGTGTCGGCATCTAACGGCGGATGATTTAGGCGTGAGCGTGCCGCCCCCTGCGCTAAGCGGACCTGCGGAGCCTTGTCACAGTGATCATCGGCTATCAGATCAGCCGAGCACAGCAGCGCACAACAGTGCAGACATCCATAACGTCGTGCATGCAGCTGTGGATGCGACGTCAAGTACGGCGCAGCTCAACAACCTCGATGCGCTCAGTGCCGATCAACGCAGTGAGGCTCGTCTGCACCAGTTGCTCTGTAACCTCACCGAACAGTTTCAGCAACAGCTGCACACACAGATGCAGCTGCAAGCACACCAAATAACCGCGTTACGTCAGCAAGTTAGTGAGCTGCAAGCTCAGCTGTCAGAGTTAACATTGCAGGTGCAACACATACCTCAAGCGGTCACTGTGGCACTCCATCATACGACCCCACCAGACACTGAGGAGGCTACAATATGCTAGTGGCGGAGCTGGTGTTTAAAATTATTCGCGATACCGACTTGAGCAGTGCCGAACAGGGGATCCGTCGCTATATTGAGGCATTGATATTTAACGGCCAGATCTTAGGACGCGAATTTCCCACTGCATGGCAAAACGATCGCTTTAGTACGCGGCTGGTGTTAGCCGATGACGAGGCGCTACGCCATTCCAGCCATAGTCCGCGTGCGCTCGCCGCGCTGCAACAACTGGCCGACGTTGGCTTAAGCTATCCACAGCTGGCGATAGTGGGGCAAGATTTGCTATCCAGTCATGTTGACCCTTGTGTCCACCACGATGCCATCGCAAACGATAGCGCAACACCTTCGGCACAACACCGCAAGGTCTCGCCGGACGTACCGGGCTATATTTGGTACAGTCGCTTTGCCTTAACGCACTCGATGCTCTGTTGTGCGGAACATTTTGCGCCTGTGCCGTTGTATCGCCTGCCTGTACCAGCAATCACTACAGTAGGCGCCACAACAGGCTTATCCGCAGCGCAAGATCACGAAGATGCGATCCGCTGGCAATTGCAATTTCAAGCCTTGGATGAAATTCAAATGCAGCAAACACGGGTGTTGCCCCTGCAAGCGGAGCGGCAACTGCAAGGCTTGCACAGCGCGCTGAATCGGCAGGGGCGCCGTTTGGCGAAGGCCTATGCCAACACCTTGCAGCGGCCGGTGTATTACTACCTCTATGCGGGAAGTAGTCGTGATTGCGCAGCGGAAGCCGACAAACATTGCCCCAGTTGTCAGCAGCCATGGCGTTTATCAAGTGCGTGGCACGATATATTTGATTTTCGCTGCGATCGCTGCTTTTTAGTGTCGAATATCGCGTGGGAGTGCCAATAACTCACCGCCAATAACTCACCGTTGGCGCCGTTGCACAGGTCGCTGAAGCGGCTGTCATTGACCCGTTTGTCGGGTTGTATGTCATTATCGCTAATTGTTTCGCTGGGCTAAAAAGTGCTAACTCAATACTGCTAACTAAATACTGCTAAAAGCACAGCACGGTGCGCCACGAAGTTGTTTATCTGGTTTACCTAGTTTACTCGGTCGCCGGCGGCACTAATTGCAGCTGAGCAATAAAATCAGCCAAGGATGGGGCCAAACATTGGCTTACCTCTCGCCCAACCTGTTCCGCGTAAACGGCACCATCCGCCACCAACACCGAAATTAACCAATCATCATCATCGGTGGCGGCAATAAAAATGGTGTCGCGCTGCTTTAAGCGCCGTTTCATCAGCACGTGCGCGATGATATTTTCTTGCAAACGACGCAGATCGGCATCATGCCATACCAGTAATAAATCCAAGTTGCCACGCGAGTGCTGGCACGCCAGATTACCGCCATAATACCCGCCATAAAATGCTTTTACATCGTCCGGTAACTGAAGTTCCAGCGCTTGTTCAAGGCTGCTAAAATCGGCCGGTTCCGGCCGGCTCACCGGTCGCCACGCCACCCATTCCCCATCCAGCCCCGCGATGGTGGTCACAGTACCATATTGCGCCGGCGATATTTGATCGGGATCGACGGGCGCGCGTAGATAGAGCGGGTCCGCTGCAGCATATTCCTGCGCGGTTTGTAATAAAGGCTGAAAAACTTCTGCCAGCATAACCATGACGTCCTTAATTCCTGTGATAAAATTAGTCTCATTTTAACCCGAGCGGTATCGTTATGACATCTCTAGACGCATCCTTAGCGGCCAGCTTAAGCCTTGGCAAAACCACCAGTTACGTCGAACACTACGACGCATCCTTGTTACAAGCCGTACCACGTACCATTGGTCGACAAGCCATTGGCTTACCATTAGGTCCGGACGGGCAGCTGCCATTTGTCGGCCATGATACTTGGCATGCCTATGAGCTATCGTGGTTAAATGCCAAAGGCAAACCCATGGTGGCCTTAGCCACAGTGCAAGTTCCGGTGACCTCGGCCAATTTAATCGAATCCAAGTCGTTTAAGCTGTATTTAAATAGTTTTAATCAAACCCGCTTTGGCGATATTACCCAGCTCTACCAAACCATGCAGCAGGATTTATCCAACTGTGCCCAGGCACCGGTTACCATTACTCTGCATCATGTCAATGAGTTAGGTGCATTTCAACCTACATGGCTACCAGGGCGCTGCCTTGATGAGCAAGATATCAGCATTGATCAGTACGACTATGACGCCAGCATCTTGCAGCGCGCTGGCGATGAGGTGGTCGAAGAAAAATTACACTCGCATCTACTCAAGTCCAATTGCTTGATCACCTCACAACCGGATTGGGCCAGTGTATTTATTCACTACAAAGGCGCAGCGATCGATCATGCCAGCTTATTGCGTTATCTGATCAGTTTCCGCCGCCATAACGAATTCCATGAACAATGTGTCGAGCGCATCTACTTGGATTTATGGCAGGCTTTATCACCTGAATTTTTAGCCGTGTATGCCTGTTACACCCGCCGCGGCGGCTTGGATATCAACCCGCTACGCAGCAGCCATCCATACACAGCACCGGTGATCCGTTTAACACGACAATAAGCTGACAACACAGCTGACAGCACTTTTGGCAATGCGTTGGCATCACCTGCCCTCTGCGACGCAAAAGTGGGTTGGTTAGATTGAGGTTGGTTGGGTATCGTTTGGACGGGCTTAAACACACATTGTGACGTGCAGCCCGTGTTGCGAGTTTGGCGCCTAGAGCCTGTGATCTGTACTAGGCGCCAATGCAAAATGCATCAAAAGATAAAACTGTTACTTACTGGTTTTATCCGCCGCATCCGGCAAAGGGATGCCAAGCCAAGCGAGATGGAATTGGCGCTGCGCCTTGGTAGGCTTGGCCACGGGGACAATTTGCACCTCGCCATCGGGCTCGCCAGCCAGCTCTAACTCTGTATGTTGTAGCCGACCTTGTCGGAAAAAACTCAGGTTAATTTTATCGCCGGGCTTGAAATCGGTTAACCGCTCTTTCAGGGGCGCTTTCAACTGCAGCGCATTGACGGCAATAATTTGATCATCAGACGTGAGGCCGGCACGCCATGCTGCGGAGTCGCGACGAACTTTGTTAACCGACTCCACGCCATCTTTAAATTGGCTGCTGATGCCGGTGCTGGCTTTTTGTTTGCTAGGAACTTTGAGCTCCAAACCCGCGCTTTGCAGCAGTTTTGACGGCTCCATTCGTAGGGGGGCTTCAATGTGCTGCTGCCACCACGCGCTAAAATCGTGCCCCGTCAGATCCTTGGCAATGCTTTGCATATCGCTGGCGGTAAAAGCGGTCGTTTTGCCAAATCGGCTATATAACTGCTGATGTAAATGACGATAACCTGATTTTAAGGCTGATGCGCTGAGCATGTCATGATCGAGCAACCAGCTGGCCATATAGCCTTCGCTGTAAATATTGACGCTGAAATTATCGGCGTGATCGCCTGCTAAGCTGATCCAACTATCAAAGCTACTTTCGGCCACCGACTGCACCTGCGCCCCGGGTAACTGACCAAAACGGACAATGCGCTTGGCAAGGTCTTGGTAATATTCTTTCGGGGTCATCAAACCGCCTTTGAGCAGCAATATATTTTGGAAATAACTGGTGGAACCTTCCGACACCCACAACAAACGGCTGTAATTGGGCGCGGCATAATTGTAAGGCACCAGCTCTGACGGCCGGTATGCTTTCACATTCCAGGTATGCACCAGCTCGTGTGATGCGGTGGATAAAAACTCTAAGTAGCCAGCGCGGTTGGCAAAACTAAAACGCTGCTTTTGGATCACGGTTGAGTTTAGGTGTTCTGTGGCACCCCGCGCTTGATCGGTGGCATGCACAATAAACACATAACGCTGATATGGCCGCGGCTGGGGCCAAATAAAATCCGCTTGTTGAACCAGCGTGGCTAAATCTTTGGCCATGGTTTCGCCATTGAAATTGCCCTGCCCCCAAATCACCAATTCGTACTGCCGTTGACCTACCTCAAACTTATAAGCTTCATGAATACCGCTTTCAATCGGTGAATCCGCCAACACGTCGTAATTGGCTGCGACAAATTGATGTGGATTCTCACCTTGCGACATACCTGAAACACTGCGCCATGCACTGGGCACATGCAGTTGCACGCGCACCGGCGCTAAACGCAATGCATCTGTGTAAAGCAAATAACCACTGGCATTAATATAAGCATGGGTTTCATCGATATGCCGGACGCGGCTGTCCAGTTGGTTGGCATAAATCTGGTAAGTCACCGTCAGCGCACCGGCTTGTTTAACATCGACTTGCCACGTATGACCATCCGATTTTTCGACCGACAATGGTTTCCCCTGCGCATCCATTACCTTGAGATAACGCACTCCATTGGCCAAATCCAAAATTTGATACTTGCCACTGCGCCATGCTGGTAACCGGAGCGCCAAAGGCCCAGCGTTATCGGCCGTAAATTGCATCTGAATATCGGCGACATGATGTTCAGGCTGCGTAATGCGGATTTCATACTGGGTTTGCGCCGTGGCATAGGTGCTAAACAACACCAGTACAGCTGGCCACAACCACCGCCCGTGATTGAAGCTATTCAAGTCGATGTTCCATTGAAACCAGCGCTTTGACATAGCGCTACAGCGCATTTTTCCGAGTAATATCACTGCTGCGCTAATAAACCGATGAAGCTGCATACATCCTCTTTTATACCTATTTTTGTGGTTACCATGAAGGCGCGAACGCGGTTCATATATGTAAAATTGTGTACTCGCCACCTGCGATTGTACCTTCATGTGGGAAGGTGGCTTCAACACAAACAAATAGCGATTGTAATGATAATTTTGCTAAAACCTGCCCTGTTGCGGCCAACGGACATGAATAAACTACCAAGCCCCAAAACCAAGCCCCAACACTGAGCCGAATAGCCTCAAATTTCGGCAATGAAAATAGACTATGGGTAGGCTTCTTCGGATGTGCTCGTTGTTGAGGTACCAACGCGCCAATACATAGCACGTCGATACATAACACGTCATCGCTGACATCCACCCCTGCGGCGACAGACGCCGCATCACGATCAAAAACCACACAGAAACTGAAACTCATTATGAAAGCTTTCATTTTCACTTTTACTTTCGAAACGAAATCTGGTTAAATAAGCAGCGTTACCAATGGGCGGTAACCCATGATTGGAATATGCTGACATGAACTATCTGACCTCAACTGAAGAGCAAACTTGGTTACCCTACTACCTAACCAAATCATAAATATAAAAAACAAACGTACCTGAACGTGAAAGCGGCCGAAACGGCCGCTTTTGTTTTGGTATGACAATAATTTCTCATAAAAAAACGTGGTTGATTGCGCGGGATTACCGATATACTGACATCAAGGTAACTCGAGAAAGGCTCTGGTGCAGTGGACGCTGATAACAGTTTATTAAAGCAGCAACTTGAAAACGCGCTGAAACACCGTAAACAATTGGAAGATACATACCATCAACAGTTTGGTTTGTTGAGCCAATTTATCAGTCGAATTTCATTACTCTGTAAAGGCATTGATGTTGAGCTGGACAACAAGATGGCCAGTTTACGTAATGAGTTACAACAAAATGCCAATTTAGATCGGATCCAACCCTTAATTGCCGCCACCTTGGCCCATCTGCAACAAATGGATGTGCGTCAGCAGCAACAAGTCAAACAAGCACAAACCTCTCTGTCGGAGGCTGGAAAACTGCTGCAAAAACAACGGGGCTTGCCAAATCAGTTGCGCCGCGATTTACGTGAGTTACTGGCCAAAGTTGATGAACCAGCGCCGCATGTACAGCATGTGATCCCACATATTACTCAGCTGACCCACTTGTATCAAACCGCCCTGGCCGCCCGAGATAGCCAAAACCTTGATGCCATTAGTGCTGAAGACGATGAACAACGCCTGTGCAAACAAATGTCGGTGGATTTGCTGAATTTGTTGAGTGAACTGGCCTTTGAAGGCAAACACGCCAAAGCCATCGAGCAAATTCGGCTGAGTTTACTCAGTGAGCTGTGCATTGAGCGCTTATTAGAGGCTTGTCTGAAGACGATTGAAGTCATTATCAGCAGCATCAATGAAGAACGGCAATCCTCTCAGTTATTTTTGCTCAAACTGAACGACGCTTTAAGTACGGTTCAACAAACACTGCAAAATTCCAGTCATGCAAGTGCGGTATTGCAGGATAAAATCCAGCATTTAACGCTGCGGATTGATCAACAAATTTCCAAACTGTCCAGCGATTCAGAACAAGCCAATTCGTTGCCCGATTTACAGCGACTCGTATCGCAGCAATTGGTGGCGATTGCCGCATCACTCGAAGAGCGTTCCCTGCTGGAAGCCCAGCAGCGTGAGTTACTGATGGGTTCCGTCAAAGATATGGAACTGCGTCTGCTGCAACTCGAGCAAGATGCACAACAATTTAGACAGCGCTTAGCCGAGCAAAAACTACGAAGTTTACAAGATGCGCTGACGCAGTTGCCGAATCGAGCCGCCTTTGATGAACGCTACGAGTTAGAGTTAAAGCGCTGGAAGCGCAGCGGCAAACCACTGACGGTGGTGTTGGCCGATGTCGATCATTTCAAACGTATCAACGACAGTTACGGACATTCAGCAGGTGATAAAACGCTACGCGTCATCGCTAAAGCACTAAAACAAAGCTTGCGTGAGACCGATTTTATTGCCCGTTATGGTGGTGAAGAATTTGTACTGCTATTTCCAGAAACCTCGCCGAATGATTTGCAAATTCCGCTGAACAATTTGCGAGAAGCCATTAAACGTATTCCGTTTAGATTCAAAGACGAGAATGTGCCTATCACCATCTCGTTTGGCGTAACCGCCGTAAAATCGGGCGATACGCCCCGCAGTGCTTTTGATCGTGCCGATGAAGCACTTTACGATGCGAAGCATAATGGTCGCGATAAAGTCATGTTTAGGCTCTGATCGCCACACCCAAAGCATGGTATAAACACCACAACGAGGAATACATCACATATCGACGCGCAATAACCTCACGGCGGATAAAGATACCAACGCTACCCAATGCGAAATAGAGCGTCGTCTTTATCTTGCGATAGCGACATAATGGCAAAATATGAAATGACCGCACTGCAGTAGCGGTGCGAGGTCACAAGGAGTGTCAAATGCACGTGCAGTTAAATCCGACCGGTACCATGGATTTATTATCACAATTGGAAGTGGATGCCCTGAAACAACACAGCAATAGCGAGGTTTTTCAACTATTCCGAAACTGCTGCTTAGCCGTATTAAATGTCGGTTCCCACACTGACAGTTCAGCTGAAATTTACGATTTATATCAAGATTTTGCCGTCAATTTGATTGCCAGAGAACGTGGTATCAAAATAGAGTTATTTAACCCGCCTACGAGCGCCTTTGTGGATGGTGAAATCATCAAAGGTATCCACGAACATCTCTTTGCCGTACTTCGGGATATTTTGTTTTATCACACCCGCCGCCTGCAGCATAATGTTGCGGCGACCACGCATCCGGCTTCAGGTGCCAGTCATCCACATAGCCCAGAACTTAGCACCCATGTCGTTTTTGATATTTTGCGCCATGCAGGCGTGATCCAAGCCGGGAGTACCCCCAACCTCATCGTGTGCTGGGGTGGACACTCGATCAACGAAGTTGAGTATAAATACACCAAAGAAGTTGGTTATCAGTTGGGTCTGCGCGGCTTAGATATCTGTACCGGCTGTGGGCCTGGCGCGATGAAAGGTCCAATGAAAGGCGCCACCATTGGCCATAGTAAGCAACGCATCCGACAAGGGCGGTACTTGGGGTTAACGGAACCCAGCATTATTGCCGCCGAGCCGCCAAACCCTATCGTGAACGAACTGGTGATTTTACCTGATATCGAAAAGCGGTTAGAGGCGTTTGTGCGCTGCGCGCATGGCATTATTATTTTTCCAGGCGGCGCCGGTACCGCCGAAGAGTTATTGTATTTACTTGGGATTTTGCTGCATAGCGACAACGCCAAGCAAGTGCTGCCGGTGATCCTGACCGGCCCCAAGAGCAGTCAAGCCTATTTTGATGAGTTACAAACCTTTATCAAAGCCACTTTGGGTGAGCCCGCGTTGGCCCTATTTGAGGTCATCATTGACGATCCAGCTGCAGTTGCACAACGACTCAAGCAAGGCTGTGCCGATGTGCGCACCTATCGTAAAGCGGTGGGTGATGCTTATCATTTTAACTGGACCTTGCATATTGAGTCGCAATTCCAACAGCCGTTTGCGCCCACACACCACAATATGGCGAGCTTAGATTTACACTTAGAACAGGACAAAGCGGCCTTGGCTGCCAATTTACGTCGAGCCTTTTCGGGTATTGTGGCGGGGAATGTGAAGGATGAGGGGATCCGAGCGATCCGGCAGCATGGTCCCTTCCAATTATCAGGTGAGCCAGAACTCATGGAGCTGATGGATAATTTGTTACAGGCCTTTGTCAAACAAGGTCGAATGAAATTGCCCGGCTCCACCTATATCCCTTGTTATCAAATTATGCGTTAACTAGGTGTGATGATGACTAGCGCTGCTTACGATAGGAATTAAATGGCATGATGCAGAATCAGGCTTCTACGCCAGACATAAAGCAGCGCCATCGCCGACCGCTTTGGTTCGCGCTGGGCTTCATGATTTACGGCATCACCATGTACGGTTTAATGCGTTTTTACAAAGATGATCCGACCCAAATGCTATGGGATGATCGAGAAGCCTATAACGCACGCTACATTCAGCGCCTTGATCGCCATCAAGGCGTGACGCAGCCGCAAGTGGTCGCCTATTTGGGAGGGCCTGATATTACCGAAGCGCGTCGTCTTAACGACCGCGTGTATCAGATCCTTTGGTATCGTACACATCGCGATATTGCCGATGGTATCACCACAGCACAAGAGTGCACAGCTTTGCTGTTTGTCGATCAGCAACTGGTAGCCATAGGCCCAGATGCTTTACTTCGATACCGTCAATTGCCCGCGCATCCGATCAGCTCAAGTTAGTGGTAGTGCGAATTAACCATGATATCGCCGATTGATGCCAAGCTGCCTCCCCATGCGCAAGCATTGCAACAAAAAGAATTCGCCAATTTTAAGCCTAACGAAGCTGCGTCGCTTGAGCGCACAACGTCACAACCGATGTCAACTACCGCACAGCACTTGATTGAAGCGTGGTTAGATCACGCCCAAAAAACAACCGACGCTGCAGCATTACATCAGGCCGCTCAACGTTACAGCGACGCAATACATGCCAGTTACTGTGCCAAGCCGCTGGACCTATTACGGCACTTAGAGTGGCCGGATGATCACTGCCCTGCACTGCCGCTGGCGCTATTGCGAAGCTTTGCGCTCTGGTTACACCTCACCGAGCGCTTGCATTACCAGCAAGAGTTGCAACATGAAGGTCTGAGTGTGCTATTGCTTACACCTGCGGCGTTTGTGAACAGCCCAGAGCTCAAGGTGATGGATAGTCAGCAATTGGTCAAAGCGCGACAACGTTGGCGCTTTGCCAGTTATGCCAGTGCACTGCAGTGGCGTCGTTGGCATGAAGCTCAGCAAAAAATGCACCCCACTCCCCATCAATCCATCCATCCATCCACGCATTCATCATCAAACGCCGCCGTAAGATTGCCTAGCACATGGCGTGCGTTATATGACATGAGCTATCAAAGTCGCCAGCAAAGTTTGCATCACATTCACCCATTGTCAGCGCTACTGCAATGGTGCTGGGCGCTTGCCCTATCGATGACGCCGCAATGGCACCAATCTAATGGCCAGCATTTGGTAAACCCGCCTCGGCTGGGCCTTAAGCAACGATTAGATAAACTATGGTTTGACGCCATCCCGCTCAGTGATGGATTGCTATTAGCGCAAATTCAACGCCTGTGGGAGCTGCAACCACCGCCGCTAAGCTTTGGCGTCCTTAGTGTTGACGATGCACGCAAACCATTGGGGCGCGCCATTGACAAGCGCCTCTCCGATGCGAACGATGTCCCTGGCAGCGCATCACGAAGCACTCGTGATCAACAATTGCAGGCACCTGATCAGCACGATGATAACCACCCTACGCAGCCAACATTCGCGATATTGACCACTGGAACTCCATGGTTATGTGCTGCGTCGGGACCACAGTTATCGCCGGCGGTGTTCAACATGCCATCCCCTTGCATAGATCATGCGTTTCGATGGCAAGCGGCCGACTCGTCGTATCAACCGCAAGTTGCGCAGCTGGTGGCACAGCAGAAATCATTCACGGCCGAACGTGCCACCACCTGGTCACTGGCCAACGTGCTGTCGATCTGTCGTCAAACCAGCATAAAAAAACAAGTTGATGCACTCGAGAGCAGCCCTAGCATGGTCGACTACATTTGCTTGCATGCAACGGCGCTATTACAGGCCGAGCCGCCGATCCAAGATGTCCGACATGCCATCGTCAGTATCGGCCAAGACCTGCTGCCCTCCATTTTGGTTGAAGCATGGCTTGACCAACAGTTATACCAACAGCGTAAACCGGCGCTCGAACTGTTATTGCCATGGTTTAAGAGCTTTGCATTTATCCTGCAGCAACTGCAAGTCAATCAGTCCCCATCAAGCACCAACAAACAGGCATTAAGTGGTAGCCAGTGCCGTCAACTTAGTTTGTTATTGCTGCAGCAATTACTGCAACATAGGTATTGGCAAGAACGGCCGGCAATGCAAGCATGGCTGTTGGCACAAAAAATGATTCGACAGCCCGAGCTTTGGCCGCATATTCAGCAACAAACTGCGGTACTGCATTTTCCCAAAGCTTGGCAGCAAACCTTACTGGATATGGCCAACGGCCGTAGCAGCGCTACCGAACGTAGCAGTGCCACCGAACATAGCGCCGATGCGGCTTGGCATGCGTTAAACCTTGCGTTGGATATATTACAGGGGCTGTGGCAAGGGCAATTGCAGGATGCGGCTCTCGCTTATCAACAATTTCGCAGTCGATTTGCTGGGTTTGAACTTCGCTGGTCAGACTTCTTGCAGGAAATTCTTTTACATTCAGACATTTGCTGCAGAATTGGCACCGATTTGTAGTTTTATTTCATCATTTTTCGTTATATTCGGTATTTTCCATAGTTATAGCGCTGCACAAGGTCAAATCTGGCAACAGATTACAAGAAGCGCTATACTCGCGCCGTTTCTGCCACGACACCAACCCTTCCACATGATGACGCTGTTTTTAAGGATCTCGACACTGGCCTACAGGTTCAAGTCCCGGTATGGCTCGGGTTTGGTCTTGATACCTCAAAGATAAAGCGAGCAAAACGCTCGCCACAACATACAGCTTTTATGTCATGCGGCACGTTGAACAACAAAGGTTAACTATGAGCAAACAAACGATTACCGTCATTAAAGGCGATGGCATTGGTCCAAGCATTGTTGAAGCCGCCATCGCAGTGTTAGATAAAGTAGGTTGTCCATTTGAATATGAATATGTCGATGCCGGTTTAACCGCCCTCGAGAACACCGGTGAATTGCTGCCACAAGCAACCTTGGATGCCATCGCACGCAATAAAATTACCCTAAAAGGCCCACTAACCACGCCGGTGGGTGAAGGCTTTACCTCGATCAACGTCACGTTACGCAAAAAATTCAATTTGTATTCCAACGTACGGCCTGTAGTGTCATTTAAAGGCACTAAAGCCCGCTACGACAATATTGATATCATTACCGTGCGCGAAAACACCGAAGGTATGTATTCTGGTGCCGGTCAAATCGTCAGCCCCGATGGCCAAACTGCGGAAGCAAAAAGTATCGTCACGCGTGATGGTGCAGAACGTATTGTCACATTCGCGTTTGAACTGGCGCGCCGTGAACAGCGCAAAAAAGTTACTATCGTGCATAAGGCCAACATTCTAAAATCAACTTCAGGTTTATTTTTAAAAACCGCGCGTGAAGTGGCCAGTCGCTATCCTGATATTCAAAGCAATGAAATGATCGTGGATAACGCTTGTATGCAACTGGTGATGAATCCACAGCAATTTGATGTCATTGTCACCACCAATCTGTTCGGTGACATTTTGTCAGATCTGTGTGCCGGTTTAGTGGGTGGTTTGGGTATGGCGCCAGGTGCCAATATCGGCGCTGACTGTGCAATTTTTGAAGCGGTCCATGGTAGTGCACCAGATATCGCGGGTAAAAACCTAGCCAATCCAAGCTCAGTCATTTTGGCATCGATCCAAATGCTGGAATATTTAGGCATGAAAGCAGAAGCACAACGCATTTTAGCGGCCGTCTCCGACGTCATTGCCAGTGGTGATCGCACCACGCGCGATCTTGGTGGCACACACGGCACCACAGACTTTACCCAAGCTGTTCTGGATCGGTTAAGCTAATCCGGCCTCACGTGGAAGCCTGTCTCTTTTGATGGCTTCCACGTCAAGTGCAATGCTTATTTGCCTCACCTTCAAGGTGACTAATAGCACTGATGCAATCAAACGCCCCACCACGCGCCATCAGCTGTTCGCTTCGGAGTAATATCAGGCAATAAGGCTCGAGTTCCATTGAGTCTCGTGTGATGTCCTTGTCCTGCGCAAATTTTTTGTACATAGAACTTAGACATCTGCGCTATACCCATGCTACCGCAGCACAAATCACGGACGGATCCTGCGACCGCGAGTACGATAATATTTGCTCTTGAGCAAACCTATCGCTGAGAAAAAACGCAGCCCCCTCCATTTAACAACGTGCGCCATGCAATTTCCTATCTGCATGTTGCGTTGCCAAATGCCACATATAAAACCCAAGTGTTCAATATCACCCGAAATACATTTCATACGAATTTTAGCTAAAACATAATGATTTAACTCAAATTGTTCAGATGTTTGCTAAGGTAATATGGCGATGACACAACATCAGTTTTGGCAAAAGCTGACCCGTAAATTTAGATGTTATTGGTAAGCCAAGAATTCTGCAGGGTAAATTGCTGAATGTAGACATAAAATCATCGTCACTTGTGGTGTGGCTCGAGCACCGCGGCTGAGTTTGTCCGTCCATTAAGCAAGGAAATTAGGTATGGGGTTTATGCACATTTATCATAGTATCGAAAAAGCATTCTTTTTCACGCTGACACGAAAAATTTTTGGCAATCTACTGTTTTTATTTATAATTTTTATTGCAGCACTGATCTGGGGCGAGTCAAACCAATCAAATACCTTATGGTGGAGTTTACTGGTGCTGGGTAGCGGAGCCTTCATTTTTACATTTTTCTACTTGCAGTTTCTGATTGTTCGACCTGTACAAGCCTTGGTGCAAACGCTACAAGAAGCAAATCGTAAAGGTGCCGACCTTGAACTGAAACTGCCTGCATTCACGTTTGACGAATTTCGAACCTTATCAGACGAATACAATCAGTTTGTACAGCAACTATCCGAGTTACTGGCCGAATTACATCGTCAATCGCTGCACACCCACCACATGAATGAACACGTCGGTGATGCCGTAACCACCACGCGCGGACACTTAAAAGATACTGAACAGCGGAGCGAAAAAATTCGTAGCGATAGCGATACCGTTCTGCATGAACTGAGTCATATCGTGCAGCACAGTGAATCCATGAATGCCGTGGCAGATACCTCTGTACAAAGTGCATCCAATGCAGGCGAGCGCATGGATCGCTTAAATACCCAGTTAAAAGCCATTGTGCAACTTTTAGATTCATTTGGTGCAACCGTTACGGGCTTGCAACACAACTCGGAAAATGTCCGTAAAATCTTACAAATGGTCGAAGGATTTTCCGACCAAACCAATTTGTTGGCGCTCAATGCCGCCATTGAAGCCGCCCGCGCCGGAGAAGCCGGTCGCGGTTTTGCGGTGGTGGCCGATGAAGTACGGACACTGGCCGCTAAAGTCAACGAAGCAACGCGACAAATATCTGGATTTTTGAATGATATGGAGCGTTTAGTTGGCGAAACGCGGGCTGAATCTGAACGTTTAAATCAACAAGCCAGTGATGCTCAATCACAGATCAGTACCACACAACAAGAATTCAAAACGCTCAGTCAGCAACTGCATCAAGCACAACATGGGGTACAACAAATCAGTCATGCCGTGGTGCAACTCGAACAACGTTATCAGCAAACGCACCAACATTTATCAGCGATTGAACAAGGCACCGCCAATGCGTATCAGCAAATGTCATCGATCGAAACTGCCGGCCAGCAATTGTTAGAGGCAACCGCCCAAGCGCAAAAACAACTAAGCCGCTTTGCACCTGACCATAAAGCACTGAACAGCGGCGGGAGCAAATATAAACCAGTGCCAAACAAAGGATAAGTTATTGTAAATTAATTGATTTATTCAAGACTTAGTTTCAAATAGCGCTACCAAACGTACTGAAGTAGCGCTGTAGTTTCGATAACAGGCTGGACACTTCAACACGAAACATTCAGCCGTACCAAACGAAAAAGCACCCAAAAGCCATGTACTGATTTACTGGTATTGATACTAAGGCCTTGTTAACTCTTCCAGCATCAGCCATTGAACAGTGCCCGTCTAAAACCACAGCAAACTATGCATGTTTAAACTATGCATGTTTAAACTATATAGGTTTTTATCGAAGCGCGGCCAAAGCCTGGATCAGCGTTAGTACGGCCGGATGAGTAATTTTACGTTCTGCCGAAATGGCATAGAAAGCTTCCTTCACATGCGGCGTTCGCCCAATCACCTGCACTTGGTATTGTTCACAAATCTTTTGTTCAATCTGGCTTGGCGCGGCAAAAAAACCAGTCCCTTGTTGACCAAAGGCTTTCATCAGTGCGCTATCATCAAACTCGGCGACAATGGTTGGATGAATAGATTGTTGTTCAAACCAAGCCATTAAATGTTGCCGCACTGTCGAACGACGGCTTTGGATCAGCATTGGGGCTTGATGCAAATTTTGCGGGAAATTCCCTGCTAACTTTGGAATTAAAGTATGACTGGCAAAAAAACTGGTGCCAGATTCCGCCAATAAATGTGAATACGCTTTCAGGTGACTACCAGGTTGGATGGGTTGATCGGACAACACCAGATCAATTTTGTTGAGCGCCAACTCTGCTAACAATTGCCCTTGTTCACCCTCACGACAAATCAGTCGCAACTGTCCCTGATTTTGCATCACGGGTTTTAGCATTTCATAAATAAATGCTTTTGGAAGCACGTCAGTAATACCGACAGTAAAGGTTTCCCATTCGTGTAGCTGATGATTTTTAAGAATTTTTTTTAGCTCATCTCCCAGCTGGAAAATATCTTCCGCATAGCGATAGGTCATACGGCCAATTTCAGTCAACTGCCATTTTTTTCCTTGCCGGATAAACAAAGCACTGCCGATGCTATGTTCTAACGAACTTAGTTGCCCACTGACCGTTTGTGGCGTGATATGCAAAAGCTCACTGACCCGCGCAATACTACCTTCGCGTGCCACTTGGTAAAAATAATAAAGCTGATTAAAGTTCACCGGCGTCATGTTAGTTTTTTCCGAAGCAAAGCTAAGTTATATTCGATTTCTTCTTATATCACGTTTGCGGTATAACATACACATGTTGTTGCAGATGGCAAAACTCGGTTCCTGACCACAGGTATCATCAGAGTCTGACTTCGAAGGTACCTGTTTTTTTGCCGCAACACATCCTGGCAGTCTTTTTTCCGTTCGATATTGACCCTTGAGCACCAACATCCGCTCTTCGCCCCTGCATGCAGGGGCTTTTTTTTGCTATCAAATTATGCAGCTTATTTAACGATGAATGGTGTTTTTTGCCTGTAAAGCGACGCCTAATTGCTGAAAATAGCCAAGCCACAACGACGCTAACATCGCACTATGGCTTGCATCGGGGTAGAGGCCAGCTTTGGCTGCCGCACTTTGCAAAGTGCCACTGACCAAAAATGTATTTTTCAGCCCCTGTGATTGTAACATTCGTTCAAATGCGCGGGCAGCCAGTTCTTCCGGACGTCCGTAATACCGCCGCTGCTGCTGCTGATCGTAGCGCAGCGAACATCTGACAAACGGCTGCATGCTGCCATCGGGCTGTAAAAAAACCATGGCATACGCCGCATCTAACGCTTGGTTTAATCGATGTGGCTTGACGCGGGCACCTTCGAGCCATAAGGCACTTGCCATATGAAATGTGGTTGGGCTGGGTAATTTGACTGTGACATCAAACAACGCATCACTAATATGATGATCAAAGGCGTGAAACCACTCATGCGCTAGACTGCCGCCCCCCGCATGCTTTGCCAAGGCTAAGATCCGCCCTTGTGGTTGATAATGCGCACAGGTTCCAAGTTGCCCTCCCGTACCGAAACTGAGTGACAAACGACCATCAAAGGTCAATGCAGTGGCAGGCAACTGTAATAAGTGCTGTAAATCACACAGTGAATCAAAAAACCAATTGGCGGCTTGTTGTTGTTCATCTGCCTGCACCCATCGGCCGATTTTGATCGAGCGAAATCCAAAGATATGCACGATGTCAGCAAAACTAACATCGGCCCCCGCACGATGCATAGGGCCGTTTCGCCAGTAGCTTTGTCCCCATGCGCCCGCTTTTACCATGAACAAACCGCTCTAAAATGCCATCAAGGCAACTTTAAACCACGTCCACCATCCACGGCAACCACGTGACCGGTCACATAACGGCTCTGTAGTAAATAACATATAGTGGCGAATACTTCACCCGCGCCAGGCTCGATCTGCATTAATGATTTGGCTAATTGTTCAGCACGATAGGCAGCATCATCCCGCTCATTAAACATCAGTAAGGCCGGCGCTATCGCATTGACTTTGATGTGTGGAGCCAGCATGCGCGCAAAAGAGAGTGTTAAATTTTCCAACGCGGCTTTTGAACTGGCATAGGCTTGATGCTTTTGACTGCCATGCGCCGCGACAAAATCTGACATATGGATGATATCGGCCTGCCCAAACCGTTCCACGCCTGCGTGCAATTGCGGCAGCAATGCACGATTAAGCACATAAGGTAGACGGCTATGAATCAGATGCATCTCATCAAATAGCGCCATGTCGGTGCGAACTGCAGCTCGCAAGGCTTCACCCTGTAGCTGCATCTGTACTGGCTGGTCTTTTTGCCACACAGATGCATTATGAATTAAAGCGCGAATTGACGGATAGCTATGCTGAATTTGCTCAATAAAATCACAGGTTTGTTCGACATCCACAAAATCAATTTGAATACAATCGACACCGTGCTCGCGCAGCATCCGCACATTGTCATGGTCACGCCGATAAGTGGTAACCACTTGGTATCCCATCTGCTGCAAGTGCAGGGCACAATACAATCCCACCCGTTGCGTGGCGCCAGTGATCACAATAGGCCCTGTCGCAGCATGGGATGAGTGTGTAGACGTTATATTCAGTGACGACATAATAATCTCTTATTTCCTAAAGACATGGCGTGAGTGTTTATTCAGTTTTACCATTTCGTCAACGCGCTCATATTCAAGATAATAAAACATCATGGGGCTGAAGAATATGGATCGTAATTGCGCCAACCATGGGCAACGGACAGACTCTCCGATGTTAACAGTACCGCCGCAATGATTCATCGCTATTGCCAACAACGCCCCAAGCGATGCGAACACCGGCACCGATGCATGCAATGCGTAGACGCAGAAAAGCCGGACCGACGCCAGCACATATATACCATGGGCTCGACTCGCAAGCAGCGTTGGCACAATGACAGTTAGATACGTCGAGGGGCAGTTTTGGATCGGCAGTGCGGCAGCTTTTGCCAGCAGCTAACATTGAAATACGATCAAATTCTCTGCCCCAACAAAGCTCTGCGGGCATGTTGATGCAGTGAGCAGGCGTCCCACCGCATGGATACGGCCGCGATTAGCGGCCAAATTGCGAGGATAATTGGGCCAATTGTTGCGATAGCTGACGCAACTGCTCACTGGTGGTGAGCAGTTGCTCTGCAGTTTCAACATTCTGCTCGGTAATGTTGGTCATCCGCACCAATTGCTGATGTAAATCGCTAGCCACCACAGATTGCTCCTCGGTCGCTGCCGCGATTTGAATGTTCATCGATTCAAGGCTGTTTACATCGCCACTGATTTGATGCAGTTGATCGGCCAACAACTGACTACTTTGCGCACCTTCGGCCGCGACATTGGCAGAAACCTGGACGGTTTGCACCGCGGATTGGATTTGATGCCCAAGCTCGGTGATCAACTGTTGAATTTCACTGGCCGAATGCCCAGTCCGCGCCGCCAGCTGCCGGACTTCATCCGCGACCACTGAAAAACCACGACCATGCTCACCCGCCCGCGCAGCCTCAATGGCGGCATTGAGCGCCAGTAAGTTGGTTTGATCGGCCACACTGCGAATTACATTAAGAATTTGATTGATGTTTTCACTGTGTGCCGCCAGCTGCGATATCACGGTGCCAGCATCGGTCACTTGCGAAATAAGCCGTTTCATTTGCTGCTGCGCTTGTTCTACATGCTGCTGACCATCACGGCCGCGTTCACTAGCATTACGCGTATTTTGCGCAGCGCGCCCGGCATTATCGGCAATCTCCAACACCGTCTGTTCCATTTGTCGGATCGCTTCTGATACCAAATTGCTGCTGGTAAGTTGCTGCTGATTTTGCGCAAAACTAGCACGAGCTTGTTCAGCCAATGTTGCCGCTTGTTGCTGTAACTCCTCGCCGGATTGACGAATGGACATCACCAAACGGCTGATTTTCTCCACAAACTGATTAAAGCCTTGCGTAAGTTCTGCCAGCTCAGTGCCACCCTCGGCAGCCAAACGAACATCCAAGGTCGCACTACCTTGCCCCAGTTCAGCAAAAACACGGCTTAAATTTTGGATGGGTTTGGTGATACTGTTACTTAACTGAATGGCTAATACCAACAGGATGACCAAGATGATTAGCACAGAAAACAGCAGGTCACGCTCGGCTTCATGCAAGACGGCAAACACCTCCTCGCGAGGCACTTGCGCCACCAACCACCAATCCAAACCAGGCACATAGACAGATGCCAGAACGGTATCTTCGCCAGCCACCTCAGTTTCAAACAGCTGCAAACTATCTTTGCCAATCAAGCTCGACAAACTTGCTGCAGGAAGCAGGGTTTGCAGCGCCGTGCCAGGTTCGGCACTCGGGTGCACTTGCACCTGCCCATCGCGATTGACAAGAAATACGAAGCCTGTTTGTTCAATTTTAAAACGTTGCAACGACTCCACCATCGCCGTCATAGAGCGCGCCACACCTGATAAGCCCATGCCACCGATTTCTTGGTAATTCACAAATAGCTGGTAACCGACAGTGGCGCTCTTGTATATGCTCGCTTGATGCGCTCGGCCACTATCTTTGAAGGCGCCAAACCAACTATCGTCCGCGCTATTTGGATCTAAACGGCGCAAAAATCCTTTTTCGTTCCAATAATCACCCGTCGTGCGGTCGCAAAACGATGCGGCTTGTAACTGGTAAACTTCGGTGATTTGTTGTAAATCACGCACTAACGCGGCTTCACCCTCCGGGTTTTTCCCCGCCTTTACCCACGCTTGGTAACGCTCAGATGTCGCCAGTTGCTGCGCCACACGCCCCAATTGTTCAACTTCCGTTTGCAGCTGATCACGAACGCTGTGCAAACTGGCAGGAATATCCTTTTCGACCAAACGCTGCTGTAGTGCACTTCCCGTGCTGCGAATACTCACCAGACTGACCGCACTGGTGGCGACCAATACGGTAACTAACAAACTAAATAAAAGTTTTTGTTTAATCGATAATGATTTCATTACACAGCCTTAACCGCTAGGGCAGAGTTTGGAAACATTGAAAAAGATGCCGATTTTTGCAGATAAAATGCTAGAAAAGCAATGTATTGTCATGACTTTCCTAAATAAGTAAACATGAAAAAGTGATAAATCAAATCCGCTGACCTGTGCCCCGCAGCCTCAGTGTAGTTACAGCGATAAAATCTATCAAATCCGATAGGCAGTTCCCATGGCTGCAAATACCGCCAAAATCCGCTCCCCCATAACATCCAGTGGCAAAATATCGCGCACGGCCCCCGTTTTGATAGCCTCGCGCGGCATGCCAAAAATAACACAGCTCTCTTCATTCTGGGCGATGGTATAGCCTTGATGATGGGCGATCTGCTGCATCCCTAGCGCACCATCTTTGCCCATGCCCGTCAGGATCACCGCGACCGCATTTTCGCCAACCGCCTCCGCCACACTACTGAACATCACATCCACCGAAGGTTTGTGACCACTGACCCGCGGCCGATCGTCCAGCGCAATTTGATAATCCGCCCCACTGCGTTTAACGGTTAAGTGCAAATGCCCAGGTGCCAAATACGCTGTCCCCGGCATAATACGTTCGCCACCTTGCGCCTCCACCACTCGCATGGCACAACAGGCATCCAGTCGCGCCGCAAAGGTTCTGGTAAAACCCGGTGGCATATGCTGGGTCATCACAATGCCGGGGCTATCCACCGGCAATTGTTGCAATAACTGTTTGATAGCTTCCGTCCCCCCAGTGGAGGCGCCAATCGCCAAAATTTTTTCAGTGGTTTTAAAACGGCTGCCAATCCGATCTTGCGCACTCACCGCCGTCTTGGACAATCGTTTAACATTAGCGCGGGCGGCACTGCGAATTTTTTCAATAATCGCTGCGCGGTAACTTTCAATCCCTTGCACAACGTCTAATTTGGGTTTGGCAATAAAATCGACAGCACCAAGCTCTAATGCCCGCAGCGTCACATCGGCGCCAGCTTCGGTTAGGCTGGAAATCATAATGACAGGCGTCGGTCTGGCTTTCATTAATTTTTCCAAAAAGGTCAAACCATCCACTTTGGGCATTTCGACATCTAAGGTAATCACATCAGGCTGGTACTGATTGACCAAATCGCGCGCTCGGTAAGCATCGGGCGCCGCACCAACCAGCACCATATCACTGCTTTGTTTGACGATTTCACTCAGTAAACTTCGGATCAACGCCGAATCATCCACAATTAAAACTTTGATCAATCCTTGTTCATTCATCAAACAACTCCACCGCGCCGGCCTGCGCTTGCTGTAATTGCATCCGATAGACGCTTTCTCGATCCAAAATAGTACTGTTATGCAGTGATTTGAGCTTTTTCACTCGCACTTGCCCCGTATCGGGAAAGAAATAAACTTTGCGTGGAAAAATATCCAATAAATCAGCGGCCAGCACTGGGATATGCTCTGTTTGCAGATAATCCAGTACAAACTCCGCATTGCGCTCGCCAACATTCACCGTTTGAAAACCGCGTAGTACGTTGCCACCGCCAAACACCTTGGCTTCGAGCCGATGTCGTACCGCACCTAGTTTTAATAAGTGGTTGATTAAAATATCCATGGCATAGACGCCATAACGGGCGGATGGCGACAAAATATCTTGCGGTTGCCGATCTTGCGGTAATAAAAAATGATTCATGCCGGCTATTTTACTGTAAGGATCGCGCAGACAAACCGACACGCAGGAACCCAGGACAGTCACAATCATGGTATCGCTACTGGTGGCGAAATACTCGCCAGGTAAAATTTTGACAGCATCACGCTCAAAATGCCGATCGTAGTAGCGATTGGGTGCCAAATGCGGGTTATTGAGATCAAAGTCAGTCATGCCGTACTCCTGAGACGGCGCGGCGATAGACCGTTTTACCAATCGGCTGGACCAAATGTCGGCAATGAGCAAAGTTTTCAGAATGCCCAGCGATATAAAGCCCATGCGCAGGCAACAATTGCACCATCTGGCCGAGTATTTTTTCTTGCACATTTTTATCAAAATAAATCATGACATTACGACAAAAAATCACATCCACAGGCGCCTTTATGCCCCAATCCGCCGCCAGTAAATTGATTTGCCGAAATTCAATCATACGTTGTAATTCCGTTCGCACTTTGACCAATCCTTGGTTTTGCCCTTTGCCCCGTAAAAAAAACTGCTGTCGCTGCCGGTCGGTCAGGTTTTGGATGCGATCCACGCGATACACGCCCTGCGCCGCCGCCGCCAATACTTGACTATCAATATCAGAGGCAATTATTTCGACGGGCGTATCAAAACGGCCAAATACATCCGCCACCGTCATGGCAATAGAGTAAGGCTCTTCGCCGGTGCTACTGGCTGCACACCAAATACGCCGAGGCCCAGGGTGCTCCGATAAGAACGTCGCTAACACACTAAAATGATGCGACTCACGAAAAAACGATGTCAGATTCGTGGTTAACGCATTGATAAACTGTTGCTGTTCGGCCTTGGTCTGCTGCACATAGTGAAGATAGGCGCTAATACTGGGCAGCGATAACGCTCGCACCCGTCGTACCAAGCGGCTGTAGACCATGGCATCTTTGCTCGGCGCCAACTTGATCCCTGCCCACTGCAACAGCAACTGCTGCACTAATTGAAAATCAGCCGCGCTGTAGGCAAATTCGCGCGCGGCGTCATTGGCTAGAAGCTCTCCCACTCGTCATCACCTGCTTGCGGTTTGCTGACCATGGTTTTTGATGCTTTGTTTGCTATACCTTTGCGGTTTGCTTTGGCATCCGTTGGTTGCCCCGTTTTCTGCGCTGGTTTGGACGCCGTTTTGGCTACCACATCGCGTGCATCGGCAAAGCTATTGCCATGAGCAAGCGCCGCAGCTGACGGCGCTCGGCTAAGATGATGGTGTTGTGCATTAATTTTAAACATGCTGACACGGCTACTGAGTTGTTCCGCCTGACTAAGCATACTCTCTGCCGCGGCCGCCGATTGCTCAACTAAAGCGGCATTTTGTTGGGTCATTTCATCCATTTGCGTCACAGCGCGACCAACCTCATCTAAGCCATTGGCTTGCTCGGCGGATGCTGCGGCAATTTCCGCCATAATGTCATTCACGCGCTTAATAGCGACCACTATGTCTTTCATGGTATCACCTGATTTACCAACCAAGTCGTTACCATTACTGATTTTGCCAACCGAATCAGAGATCAAGGCTTTAATATCTTTGGCGGCATTGGCCGAACGCTGTGCCAGGGTACGAACTTCTGAGGCGACCACCGCGAAACCACGACCTTGCTCACCCGCTCGTGCCGCTTCAACCGCGGCATTTAAGGCCAGAATATTGGTTTGGAAAGCGATGCCATCGATGACGCCGATAATATCCGCGATTTTTTGCGCCGATTCATTGATGGACGCCATTGTGGTCACCACTTGCTCAATCAAATGGCCACCATTCATTGCCACCTCCGACGCTTTGGCGGCTAAGGTGTTGGCTTGACGGGCATTATCAGCATTTTGCCGCACAGTGCCGGTTAACTCTTCCATGCTGGAGGCGGTTTCTTCTAGGCTGGACGCCTGCTCTTCGGTCCGGCTGGATAAATCGGTGTTGCCCTGCGATATTTCACTGGCCGCGGTATTGATGGCTTCGGCCACCGTGCGGATCTCCCCCAGCATAGTGGCCAGCTCGTGCGTGGTTTTATTGCAATATTCCTTGAGCTCGGCAAAGGCACCTTGATAATCGTTTTGCACTTGCTGCGTTAAATCGCCATCGGCAATCGCCCCCAGCACTCGACAAATATCCGCCAATCCGCGATGCGAGGTATCGACAATTTGGTTAAGACCTTTGGAAATATCGAGGAAAAATCCTTCTTTGTTGTGTACATCAAGGCGTTTGGTAAAATCACCATTGGCCGCAGCGGAGACCATTTCATTGATTTCGTTGGCCACATTAATCTCTGTGGTGCGTTCAATCCACTCCGCGACAGTGCCAATTTTTTCGCCATTGTCGCCAAAGACGGGACTGGCACATAAATCAAAATAACGCGTCCCCATGGTTAATTGCGCCTTATGCGCACTGCGTAAATGCTCCAACATCGACGCTTGATGCGCTGGATTTTTATGAAAACTATCCATGCTAGAATTTAGTACCGCATCGGCGCGAAACTGCGGTAATACCTTTTGAAAATCAGCTTCGGCTTGACGCAGCATGCGCTCCATGCCTTTGTTCAGGTAAATAATTTTGCGCTGATTATCTGCAATCATAATATTGGTGTTGGCGTTTTCCACGGCGGCACGAATGCGCGCATTGAATACTGCCAGCTCCGCCGCTTGTTTTAAATTGGCCAACATATCCACCACCGATGCTAAAACACTGTGCGGTGTCGGATGGCTAGGTACGGTCAAATTAAAATCACCTGCGGCAATCGCGGATGTGAGTTGGCGTAGCGTATCTGGTTCGGTGCCCAATGCTTTAGCGAGGCTTCGAGTGATCACAAATGCAACCGCCACGGCAAAACCAAGTGCGATCACCAAGATAATGATGAGCTGGGTACTGGCACTGTGGTAACTTTCATTGGCCTCGGCCGCCATTTTTACCAATTCTCGGCCTTTCATTTGCGTGATGGCATCCACCTCGGCCAAATATTGGATAAATAGCGGATGAATGTCGGCCGTCAGTAATGTGATGCCTTCGACTCGTTGGTCTTTGGCCAGCATTTCCAGCAAATTATCAACCAGCGCATTAAACTTCGGCTCCAATAGTTGAATCTTGGCCACCGCGGCTTGTTCTTCTGAAGATTTTGCGTTTTTAATCAAATCTTCCAACAGCTTATCGACTTTATCATGGCTGCTTTGGAAGTTTTGCTGCAACAGGTTGAGCTTCACGGGGTCACTTTCTGCCAACATAAAACTAAGGTTAATAATCATGGCATTAAGGCCATCTAACATACTATTGGCCACCACGGTGGACGGCCAAAGCTCGACCTGAATGTTATGGATATTGTTATTTAAGCGGCTCATGCGGTTTTGGCTGATGGTAAATATCAGCAACATCAGCAGGATCACTAAGCCAAAACCTATGGCAAGACGGGTAGATACCTTTAGTTTATCAATCATATCCTTTGACCTCAGTTGGCAAACACGCAATATGGTTTCTTGCAATGCCAGAACCGTGATACGCCTTCCGTTCCGGCAATTAGAACATTACAGCTAGATATCGAATGACCTCGTGCGTAAAAGACGAGCGCAAAGCATCATCCAACCTCAACCGCCGTTTCAGACTCAAATAACGCCAATTCATCGCTGCAAATAAGTGCTTCAATATTAAGTAGAATGATCATTTGATCTCCGACGGTGAGTAAGCCGGATAAATACTGGCTATCAAATGCCACGCCAAATTGTGGTGGCGGTTTAATAGTGGCGCTATCGAGCTGAATCACATCCGACACTGCATCCACCACAATGCCCACGATACGACCTGCGATATGCAACATGATGACAATGGTAAATTCGTCGTAGCGCGCCTCACCGAGCGCAAACTTCAAACGTAAATCAACGATGGGTACAATATCGCCACGTAAATTCAGCACACCCTTGATAAATGGCGGCGCATTGGCAATGCGTGTCACCGGCTCATAACCGCGGATTTCGCGCACTTTCATGATATCAAGGGCATAATGCTCACTGCCTAGGGTAAAGGTCAGCACCTCGCTCATGCCATCCACGGTAACATTTGTATCTGAGGTCATACCGCCTCCTTCCATTGGTTACGTTGCGATAAGGCAGCCACTTGCCCAGCCAAGGATTCCACATCCAAAATCAGCGCCACACTGCCATCCCCCATAATAGTGGCGCCCGCCACACCGGCCACGCGTCGATAATGCTGCTCTAAACTTTTAATCACCACTTGCTGCTGACCGATCAAACTATCGACTTGTAGCGCAAATCGTCCTTTACTGGTTTCGATTAACACTAAAATAGCTTGGCTGGCGTCCGCTTGGCCCTCTTGAATATTCATGGCTTGATACAGCGCTAACAAAGGCCAGTAATGATTCCGAAGCTCCAACATCGGCTGATTATTCAACCATTTCAACTGATTAAGCTGCGGTTGCACCGATTCGATAATATTGACCAACGGGATAATAAAAAGCTGATCACCAACTCCAACCGTCATGCCATCTAAAATGGCCAGTGTGAGCGGTAAACGGATGCGAAAAACTGCGCCTATCCCAGTTTGTGATTCAATCTCCAGGGTGCCGCCCATACTTTCGATGTTGCGCTTCACCACATCCATCCCCACGCCACGGCCGGATACATCGGTCACTGTCGCCGCGGTGGAAAACCCAGGCGCCATGATGAGCGGCCAAATATCAGCATCTGGCGCATGCGGATCAATCGAGATTCCCGATTCTAGTGCTTTGGCAATAATACGCTCACGATTAAGACCCGCCCCATCATCGCGGACACAGATAATAATGTTGCCGCCCTTTTGCTCTGCACTTAAAATCAACCGCCCCATGGCGTTTTTACCGCGCTCTAACCGCGTGGCAGGCGCTTCGATGCCATGGTCCAAGCTGTTGCGAACAAGGTGTGTCAGCGGATCGACCAATCGCTCTATTAAGCCTTTATCTATTTCGGTGTTACCACCTTCCACCACCAATTCGACTTGTTTTTTCAGTTTGGCCGATAAATCTCGCACCACGCGCGGGAAGCGGTTAAACACAAATGACAGCGGCAACATGCGGATCGACATGATGGCTTCTTGGATCTCTCGCGTGTTGCGCTCTAATTCGCGCAGCGCCGTTTGCAGTTTTTCCGCGGTGTGTCCTTGCACCTCGGCACCTATCAAGGTCAGCATCGACTGAGTGATTACCAGCTCGCCGACCAAATTGACCAAACTATCAATTTTCTGAATATCCACCCGTACCGTTGACGCTTCGCTGTGATCGGTTTTAACTTTATTCACGGCAGAGGTGGTATTGGTTGTTGGTGATGGCGCTGTGACGTTTGACGACGGCGCGCTGGCTGAGACAGGCGGTGATGCCGATGTGACATCAGCGTTCGCAGCAGCGTTCGCCGTATCATCGTTGGCGCAGTGGCCGATATGTTTGCTTGCAACCGCTTGCTGTGCTGTAGCTGGATGTGCGGCTTGGCTGGCATTGGCAATGTTGGCATTTTGAGGGGGCTCTGTACTCGACTCCCCCCCAGACAGCGATGTTGTTTGCGCTATAGGGGCAAAAAAACCAAAGCTATCATCGTTATCCGATCCCACCTCGCGAGGTGCCATAGGCTCATCGGTAAATAATCCAAATCCTTCAATAGCTGCCGCGGGGGCCGCTGGCGCATCGGCAAAAAATCCAAATCCATCATCAACGGTTTTGGTGGGTGCAAGCAAGGCTTCCAACATCTGTGTCGTATCACGAACCACCACGGCATCCGGTGTAATGCCATCGGCGTAATTACCGACCAATAATCGGAGTGCATCAACCGCTTGCAACAGCCGATCAATGACGTGCAATTGCAGGCTATATTGCCCCTTCCGTGCTAAATCGAACAAGTTTTCCATCACATGCGTCACGGCAATCAGGGCTTCAAAACCAAAGATGCCGCTTCCGCCTTTGATGGAATGCGCAGCGCGGAAAATACTATTGAGCTGCTCGGCATCTGGTGAGCCTACATCAAGCCCCATCAATAGCTGTTCCATTTCATTGAGATGTTCTTGGCACTCCTCAATAAATACCGCGTGAAATTGACTCATATCGATCGACATAGCACTGTCCTTTTAGCCAAATTATCGATGTGGCGTTTTGGTCGTTACTGCTTCATAGCGATACTCGAGTCCGCCGTTACAGCATACGGCGGCAACCGTGACTGCTTTGGTTTATTGCAATACCTTGGCCACCACTTGCAGCAACTTATTGGGATCAAACGGCTTGACCATCCAGCCGGTTGCACCTGCCGCCCGCCCCATCGCCTTCATTTCGTCACTGGCTTCCGTGGTCAACACCACAATAGGTGTTTGTTGAAAATTAGCTAATCCGCGCAGTGATTTGATGAGGGTCAGGCCATCCATCCGCGGCATGTTTTGATCCGTCAAGACAAAATCAAAGGTTTTTTGCTGGCAAACATCAAAGGCTTCTTGGCCATCTTTACACGCCGTAACTTGATACCGCGCCGTTTTTAATGTTGCCTCAACCATTTGTCGTACCGAGGTTGAATCATCGACAATCAAGATATGTTTACTCATAGCGTCTCATCCGTTTAACGTTACCAAAATATGGTTGCCCGGTGTTTTCACCTGCAATGATTGTGCGAGCTGCTGCACTAATAACAAACCTCTACCGAAAAATGCATCTTGCGAAACACCTTCAGGCCAGGTAAAACCTGCGCCTGAGTCCTGTATCTCAAGTTGCAACTGTTGCGACAGCGGCTGCCAACACAGGCGAATATCAATAAATGCATCTGGCGAAATATGTAAAGCTGCATGCTGTTTGAGCTGATAAAACTGATAGAAGCCTTCATCGGCTTGCTTAATCTTGGAATCCAATTGCAATACGCCATGTTCATATGCATTGGTATAAAGCTCAGTTAACACGGTGAACGCTCGCTGACAAAGTGGACGAGGCAACTGTTGTTGTTCAAACCACATCATAATGATGGCAGGCAATTCGGCCTGCATTAAGGTGGCGCCTTCAAGGCGAAAATGCCCCTGCATCAGCCCTGATATCGGCGGCAACATGGCCGGCAGCTGCTGGGCTTTTTGGTAAAGCGCAACACAATCAATCAGCGCCAACGAGATATCATCATCCGGTAGTTCATGGTTGGGTAATAATAGTTGCTGCAGTTGCAACACTTGTTCAATCGCATTGCCTTCTGATAAATATCCTGCGAGTGCATCAATAGTTAAGGTTTGACCATTAACGGCTTTGGTTTCGATCAAACCATCACTGTATAACGCCATTTGGCGCAGGCCCGCCAACGGCATCCGCACTACACTGACATCCAATTGCTGCGGGCTTAAAATGCCAAGTGCCATATGTTTCGCATCACTGCGCTCTTGCCGCAAATCCTGCCGAAGTAACAATACGGGCGGCATACCGCCATTCCAAAGCTCGATGATATTCAGCTGTGGCTGGATCCTTAGCGCAATGGCAGCAACAAAATGCCCTGCAGGCAGCTGCTGCTCTAACCGATTATTCATCGCGTAGACCAGATTGCTCAGAGGCAATACAGCCGCCGCGCCGCGCCGAAACTCGTCGATTAACGGTAACAACGATACCGCCGCGGCTAAACCATGCCCCATGGCATCCGCCAGTAGCACATACAAACTGCCATCCGCAGCTTGATGCTGCAGCAACATATCACCACTAAACATCGAGCTTGCTTGAAGCCAAGCATAAATCTCTGGCACGGACTGCGTTTCACGGCGTGTCATCGCTTGAAACACATGACGCGCCAATTGCTGTTCACGCTGCTCTAACTGCACCCATTGCTGCAATTGCTGTTGTTGTTGCAGATTGGCTCGCATCAGCTGGCGCTTATTCACGGCCTGGCCAAGTTTGACCCACAACAAGGCCATATTGACCGGCTTCACTGCATAGTCATCAATGCCGCGGCTAAACGCCTCTAAAAAAAACTCATGCTCTTCATTGGCGCTGACCATGATCACGGCGGCATCGCGTTGTCGCTGCTGGATTAACGGCATTAAGCGCAGCCCTTCACCGTCGTCGAGCTGATTATCCAACAACACCGCATCAAGCTTCACTTCGGTCTGTAACAACCATTGTTCGGCGCTACTGAGCGAACTATGGGCATAACAATGCACGGAATGTTGCGCGAGAAACATCTGATAAAACTGCAAAAACATCGGGTCATCTTCGACCAACATAATTTGCAGAGCGACCGCATCACTCATCATCGATGCCATACAAACGCCCTAAATTGGCCATCATCAAAATATCCCGTGCCGTGCCCTGCGCGCCGCGGATCCTGACGTCAATGTGCTGAGGCGCGGCTTTTTTCGCCACACTCACTAACATGCCGATGGCGGAGCTGTCCAAATACAACACCCGACTAAAATCGAGTACCAGCGATGTCACACCAGCTTGTCGCAGTGCCGCATCACACTGCTCCATAAAAAAGTTATGCTGACTGTAATCAAAGCGATCGGGTAATTGAATCATGGTTTGCATCATGCCACCTCCGCGTTGGTGACGTATCGTGATGCGCGGTGCCACGACCAAGGGTTAGCGGCGTATACATGGGCGTTTGCAAATACAACGGAAGCCTTGCTATAAAAAGTGGCAAACCCATCGCTATGGTTACGGCATAAATCAAAGACTAAAGGGGGATCAGATCGATGCATGATTGCTCCTTGCTGCACGGTATACTTTCGACATCCTGCACAAATCTATAGCCCAGCATGCTGCCGAAGTAAAATAATTAACGAAAAAACTATTCCTAAAACAAAAACAACCTTGAACTGAGAATAGACTTAGAACCTTAACGCGACCAACGCGACAACTTGCAAGCTAAACTACTGAAATCGCTTACATTAGAACTCTCTACTTATTGATATGATTCTTTAGACAGCAGCCACGGCGCAGCCCAGTAGCAACAACTTTCGCACCTGCGCTAGTGCTATGTCGCCACATGCAGCCAGACAAATAGCCACATACAACAAACATTTTTGCAACATAACTGGCCGTAGTGGCTAGCTGCATTCGAGAGCATGTACAAAACAGCAATGCGTTGCCCCATGCCATACCACGATTGATAAAAATAAAGGTGATGTCGCGCTATAGCGTGCCGATATTGCGACCAACGTCGCCATCGCATCGACGAATATCTCGAATCCGGCACTTATGGTGGTATCTTCGGGTGTGACTCGATGTTGATAGCGCGCTGTGTATGCTGCAATACCTGTTTTAGCTGCGGATATAACGATTGCATCAATGCGACATTTTCGGCTTTTGCGGCTTGCTCCATCTGCGCACATAGCTGCTGCAGTGGCTTACAGTACATTTGCCCAGAACTTCCTTTAATACTGTGCGTCACCCGCCGTAAGGTGGCCCAATCTTGCTGTTGCCACAACGAATCCAATTGATGCTCCAAATTGGCCAGCTGCTGGATATACGTCTGAATCAGTCCCTCTAACATCTGAGGCATCTGACTAAACTGGGCTTTTAACATTGCCGGTTGCCAATACGGCATGTCTGACGCAGCAGCGGTCATGTCTATGCTGGGTAAGGCGCGCGCCTGCGGCTCGACGTTGGCGGCCGGTATAGCGGTCAATGGTTGTGGATCTGTGATGCATAACGAGGTCGTTTCTGGTTGAACGGGATCAGACATCGACGGCGGTTGACAGCGCCATTGCAACAAGGCACTGGCAAGTTGTCGCAGCTGCACTGGCTTGGTGATCACGGCATCCATCCCCGCTTGCTGACAGCGACGTTTATCTTCCGGCATCACATTGGCGGTTAAGGCCAGTATCGGCAAATGACGACACCACTCACCAGCCTCGCCATGACGAATCGCCAGAGTGGTTTGATAACCGTCCAACTCAGGCATCAAACAATCCATCAAGATCAGCTGCACCGCCCCTGCCGACGCTTGCCGTAACCAGCTTAAAGCCGCATGTCCATGCTCTGCCACCACATACCCCACGGCTAGCTGATCCAACATCATGCCTGCCACCTGTTGATTGACAGGGTTATCCTCCACCAGCAGCACTTGAGTGCCGGCTAAGGCATGTTGCGTGTGCAGCAAATCAGGGCCCGTGGATGTCGCCTGTATGGCCGCCACCGCGCGGTAAGGCAATTGAATGGCAAAACAACTTCCCGCTCCCAGCTGACTTTTCACTTGAATATCACCGCCCATCAGCTGGCACAACTGCCGACAAATCGCCAATCCTAAGCCCGTGCCCCCATAGCGACGCGTGGTTGAGCTATCCGCTTGGATAAAGGGTTGAAATAACGCCTGCTGTTGCTCTTCACTGATGCCAATACCACTATCACAAACTTCGATCATCAACTGTTCGGCTTGCAGCCACGCCGCAAGAGTAATGTTGCCTTGTGCGGTAAATTTAAGCGCATTGGACAGCAAGTTCGTGATCACTTGCCGCAGTCGAAGGGGGTCGGATAACAGCCAGCAAGGTGTTGGCAATTGGATATCGGTACTTAGTTGGATATTTTTCCGCTCGGCATCCGGGGCAAAGGGTTCCAAACACTCATGCAATAAGGCCGTCACTTCAACAGCAACTTGTTCCAATTCCATCCGGCCCGCATCAATTTTGGAGAAGTCCAAAATGTCATTAATCAGTGCCAATAACGAATGGCCGCTGCGCTGTGCGACCTCCAATTGCTGCCGCTGCTGCGCGGCTAAATTTGAATGCGCCAACAACTCCAACATACCTAACACCCCATTCATGGGCGTACGAATTTCATGGCTCATGTTGGCTAAAAATGCGGCTTTGACCTTGGCGGCTTGCTCTGCCGCTTCTTTGGCTTGATACAAGCGCTGTTGCTGTACTTCTCGCTCTAACGCAGCACTGATCCAACGGGATAATAACCGGACAAACATAGCGTCACTGTCCGGCAGTTGCCATGCCGGTGCTTGGATAAAGGCAAATTGTAAGATCAAATCCGGATCTGCCGCCACATCGAGCGCAATCAAGGCACAAGCTTGAACCACGACGGGCGCTGCCGCCGGCCACACCGAAAGCTCATGGGTGATAAAGGTCGCTTCATGCCGCTGTGCGGTTAATGGTTGTGGCAATAGTGGATATGACTGCCCTGGCAGTAAACTCTGCACGGCGTCACCATCCGCCCATAACAGTTCACTGGGCGCCAGCAAGCCGCGCGTTACTATCGCAATATCGGCCTGTAAAAATTGCCGGGCCAACGCCAAGGCGCGTTTTAGCTGCTCATGCAAGGATAAAGTCGAGCTGGATGCGATTTCGCTTAACGCTTGCAAGGCTGCGATTTGCCGGTCAATTTCACGCTGGAACTGTTTTTGATTATGGATATCAAGGATCAGACCATCGAAACACGCTTGCTGACTATCCGCATCCAGTGTCGCGCGGCCAAATTCTTGCACCCATCGCACGCCACCAAACCGCTGGCGCAATCGATATTCCAGTAGCCAAGGTTGTTGTTTTTCCACCGCATCTTGAATGTGTTGCTGCACGCGTTCCCGATCCGCCGGATCAACCAAATCCGTTAAGGTCAGCCGCTGTTCCAAAAACGACTTGCACGGTTGTAAGGCAATAGTTTCGACTTGCGGGCTAATAAAACGGACCGCCCGCGCAGAGGTATTATCACTGCGATACGCAATACCGGGCATATTGGTAATCAAGGATTGAAACCGATCACGACTTTGTCGTAACTGCGATTCCACTTGTTTTTGTAGCGTAATTTCTGCAATGGTTCCCGACATTCGCAGTGGTTGCTGCGCTTGATCACGATCACTGACTTGACCGCGGGCCTGTAACCATACCCAGCGACCACTGTGATGTTGCATGCGATATTGGCTATCGAAATAGGGTAATTTGCCAGAAAAATGCCATTCGAGTTGTTCTTGCACCAGCGCCACATCATCGGGGTGGATCAGCGATTGCCAGCGCTGTGCCGTTAAACCTTCACACTCCGCCAAGGTAAGCCCCAGAATATGGGCCCAACGCTCATTGACGCGAAACACATCCGGTACAATAGACCAAGTCCAGGTGCCAACTTGAGTGGCAGTGATGATTTGTTGTAATTGCAATTCGCGTTGTTGTTCGCGCAGCTGTTGCCATAGTGCCGATAACAGCTGCGCCCCGGTTTGCAATAATGGCAGTAAATGTTGGCGTAACTGCAGCGGCGAGCGATGCTGCGCGTCGTCGGTTAGCAACATTCCGACCATAGCGCGCTGCTGTAAACCATCATCCAACGCAAACACGACTGCGGCGCCTTCGTGCAATGTTAATCGCAGCATGCCCTGCGCTTGCTGACTCAGTTGGCTAAACCATGCCGCTTGCACTGCCTCGTCAATCTGGAGTTGTCCGATGATTTGCATGCTGCAATCGTACAGCTCCAGATCATGTTCTGTCGGTTTAGGCTGCCATATCCAGCCATGCTGCACCTGTGCCACTTGTAAAATATCTTGCAGCAAGGCGCGCATGCTATCGGTCATTGGCTGGCGCTGAATAAATCGCTGCTGCGCACGTGAAATAGCACGCAGCAGTAATTGCTGTTGACTGAGCAAACTGCGATCGTGCGCCACTTGCTGATACGCCAGCTCGCGCTCGACACCATCGGCTAAATCGCGTAACAACACTTGCTGTCGACTATCAAGTTGCCGCGGCCGCCGATCGATTAAACACAAGGTACCCACCATATAACCTTGCGTTGTTTTCAGAGGTGCCCCTGCATAAAAACGGATGTGCGGCTCACCTTGAACTAAGGGATTTTGGCAAAACTGCGGATCCGCCAACGCATCGGGCACAATAAATAGCTCATCTTGCAAAATGGCATAGGTACAGAATGAAATATCACGTGGTGTTTCACAAACATCCAACCCTTGCTTGGATTTAAACCACTGCCGCTGCTCATCCACCAAAGAAATTAACACGATGGGACAATCAAATAACGCTTGTGCGACCCGCGTAAAACGGTCAAATCGTGCTTCGGGAGCGCTATCAAGCAGACCAAGCTGCTGTAGCGCTTCGAGGCGTTCAGTTTCCTGTGGTGAGAAAAACTGCATGTGGACGCTCGATTAAGAGTTATTGAGTTTATCCAAAAGCTTATTGATCAATAATTTATGCTCTTGCTCTTGATCAAGGGAGCGTTCAAATAACGCGGTCGCGGCGGTCAGCGCTTCTTCGACTTTGCCAATCAACACCTTTTCTTCGTTTTCCAATAAATTAAACTGCGATAATTCCGCCAGCAAATCGGTTTCCATATCCAGGATAATTTTTTCAAACTGTGCGGTAAATGCTGTGCTGTTTTGCTCCATCTCCACCACGACGCCCGCCAATACTTGCGAAATCGTTCGGATCCGGCGTTGTTTTTCTTGCTCAGAACGTTCGATATGCAATCCTTGGATGCGTCCATCCAAGCCATTTAACAGCAAACAGAGTTGATCTTTGAGCACACCATAACGCTCTTCATCATGGATCGGCATGTTACGGATCAGTACGGTAAAATATTCGTAGCTAAAAAACGAATATTGCTTCCACGAATAAATACGACCTTTTTGCCGCGCGGCAATCACCGACTCCAGTTCTAACCGCGATTGTGATTTATCACTGCGAAAATACTGTGGTTCGGCCTCATCAAAAAAGACCATAGTGCCTTCAAGCTCGAAGTAATTGAGCGACTCAAAGGTGAGCTCCGCCAATTCAGCTTGGCTTTGAACTTGCTGGATACGCTCTTGAAAACGCAAAATTTCCCCAAGTTCTGAGGAGTTTTTCATCGCATCAAACGCCAGCTTCATGGCCGTCTGCGCTTGCTCATCCGCCGCAATTTGCTGCTCACGCGCCTTGCGCGCTTGCGTTAATTTCACCACCAACTCTTGCAGGCGTAAGGGTTTGATTAAATAGTCGTCGGCACCACTGGCATAGGCTTTGAAAATATCCTCATCCGACATCAAGCCTGAGGTAAACACCACAGTAATATCCTGTGGGTAGTTATCCCGAAGCAGCTGACAAATTTGATAGCCATCGAGCCCTGGCATATTGACATCGACCAATACAACATCGGGTTTATGTGGGTACCGATCGCGCAGTTGCGCCAATCCCCCGTCAGGAAACTGTGGAAAATGCGTCACCTGATAGCCTTGCTGCGTTAGGAATCCGCTCACCATGGTGGCGATTTCTAATTCGTCTTCAAAATAAAGCACTAGTCCTTCCGTCGATGCAGTCATACCTTCGTCCTTAGTCGCAACGCAACCACTAACTTAAAAGCAACTTACTGATTTGCTCGAGCAATTCACGCCGAGCAACTGGTTTTTGTAAACGTTTATTGTAGAGATCTTGGCAATAGAGATTGTCGACTAAGGTTTGCTCGGCAAAGCCACTGATCAGTTGTATGGGCAATTCAGGCAAGCGTTGATGCAGCTCATTTGCCAGTTGCAGCCCATTCATGTCCGGCATCACGATATCGCTCAGTACCAAATCAAACGCTTGTTTACCCGCTAACGCCAGCGCTTTAGCGGCAGAATTCGCTAGCGTGACTTGATAACCGGCAGATTCGAGCAGTAAACCGTGAATATCCAGCAACTCCTCTTCATCATCGACCAATAAAATACGGGCGTTGGCGCGAGGCGTTTTACCGGGGCTTCGTTGGGATGCGCTACTGTGCGTGGCGGTGGCAGCGGCAATTTTAGGCAGATATAAGAAAAAAGTACTGCCTTGACCAAGTGTGGACTCAACGGCGATGCCGCCACGGCTACGGCGTAAAAAGCCAAACAGTTGCGCCAAGCCCAAGCCATTACCCGCCGCCCCTTTAGTGGTGAAAAAGGGTTCAAATAAGCGTTGTTTCACCTCATCGGTCATGCCACAACCGGTATCTCGGGCCTGAATACACACATAATGACCAGCACTAAGTTCCAGCGCATGCGCCTGCTGCGCATTTAGTTCCACCTCATGCCATGCCAAACTGAACTCTCCGCGACCATCCATGGCATGCTTGGCATTGATTGCCATATTCAGCAGGGCATTTTCCAACCCGCTTTTTTCCAGTTCAACCCACAGCGGTTGTGCCGAAGGAACAAGCTGTAGTCGTACGCCTTTGGTCAGCGCTTCCGATAACATATCTTTCATGTCGTGCAATAAGGTGTTGAGTTCTAATTTTTGCACTTGCCGTTTTCGATCCGAGGAAAACTCCAATAAACTGCGGGTTAAGCCGGCAGCACGATCTGCCGCTTTCGTGATGTGCTCGGCATAGCCCGCCACTTGTTGATCGGCTTGGGTAGATAACATTTCGGCATACCCACGAATAATACCTAAAATGTTATTAAAATCATGGGCGATACCGCTGGTCAACGTGCCCAAAGCACTGAGTTTTTCTGCCCGTAATAACTGCTGCTGCTGCTGTTTTAATGCCGTCAAATCATGACAGCAAATGACAAAACGCTGCCCTTGCGGGGTCTCGGCGCTGGTGTCAGAGCTCGCATCTACAGCAGAATAAGTAGCATCATCACCGTGCCATACCGTAGGTTTTGGCAGCGAAACCACCGACACCGTCAAGGGCACCACGCCGCCATTGGCATTGTGGCCTTGGACTTCACGCGTTTGATATGGCGCATCGGACGCCGACGAGCAGGATAACGATAAATCCGGTAAAAACCGTGACAACGGCGCCTGTAGCAGTTCGGCATGTGACACGGCAAACAAGGCCGCTGTCGCAGGGTTCGCCGTCAAAATAAGGCCTTGCTCATCCACGGTAAATACCGCATCGGTTAAGCTTTCCAGCGTTTGCGCCAGTTCTTGTTTTTGTGCAGCTAAAAGATGCTGTAACTGTAAACTTTCTTGCTCGGCTTCTCGCCGCGCTGTGATGTCTAAAATGGCACCAAAAACCACCCCGACACTGGTATCTGACCATTGCCGGATGTCTTTTACCCAGTGATAGCGCTGCTGGCTATCAGACCAGAGCCGATACTCTGCAAAGGCATCCATGGTGTTGAGGCCACGTAAAACCCGTTCCTGATCATCAGGGTGAATATGCTGCCACCAATAATTGGCATCGTTCATAGCGTCGGTTGGCGATAAACCAAACCAGGGTTCGGCATTTGGGCTCAGGTAAATCAATCCCTTCCGTAAATCGGCAAAGGCTTGGTAAACCACGACAGGGCTATATTCCAAAAGATTATCAATATGTTGCTGCATTTCCAGCAAGGCAGTTTGCAGCTGATGCTGCGCACTGATATCCGTCAGTAGCAAAAAGCCCTGTATGGCATGCTCAGAACGCAATTCTGGCTGCACCAAGCTCAAGGTAAAGATCAAACTGCGGCCATCGGGAAAGGTCACTCGATACGGCCGATCATAATGCTGGGTGCTGACATTAAATAAAGCAGCAAAGGGTAAGGCGCCATCTTCGCTGCCATCGGCCAGCAGACGTGAGCACAGCAGCCCTGGGGTGTAAAATTTATCTTGCTGGCCGGGGCTGCGTTGTAATTGCAATAATGTGAACGCGCTACGATTGGCAAAGCGAATTTCACCGCGTCGGTCAAAGCCAATCATGGCCGTTTGCGCGTTACTGACCAAGCTATCGAGCAATTGCTGACGCTGCAGTTCTTGCTGTGCTTGCTGATGTTGCTGCACATCATAAATTCGCACTTGAATAAGCCCAGCCCACGCCGGTTCGAAATGCACCCCCAACAACCGAGGCCTTGCGCCGTGCCGCCACCATTGCAGCGGTTCAACCTGACGACCTTGCGACACCCATTGCAATTGTTGTTGAAACGATGCGCGCAGCGCGGATGGCAACAACTCTAACCAACTATGCTGCAACAAGGGATGGAAGGCTGAAAAAATAGCAGGCTGTTCATGCGGTTGCGCGGTTTCACTGGGCAAGATCTGTTTGGTGTATCCATGCTGATCGAGAAAAAAACGACTTTCCGCTAACTGATCCCAGAGCGCCAGTTCACCACTTAACACACCGGCATCGATACGAAACCAATGCTCTGCGGACAATTGCTGCCCCAATGACTCAGCCATCCACTTCAGCGCGATCCGATCTTCAGCTTTGAGCGTTACCATGTCGCGTAACCACAGAGCTAAAAAACCTTGCCGATCGGTTAATACTAGCGGCAATAACACACAGCAACCCGCCGCATCATGTGGAATATCCGATAGCCACTGTCCCTGATGCAGGGCGCGTTGTACGAGCTGTGCTAATACATCAGGGTGGCATTCAGGTACCGCCACGGCATAACAATCTTGCTGCTGCACTACAGCGGCGACCACATGCTGCACTTGAAACAATTGCCAGACCAAGGCACAACTTTGTTCCAAGATCCGACAGGCGCTGTGTTGTGGTAATAACAAGGATACAGGCCAAATATGGTGCGGTTCGATCAGGGTCCCTGGCTGCATCTGCGTCCTGCCTAGTCTTTGCCAACGATAACAAAGGTCTAGTCGATTTGAACCCAATCGTCAAAACTCACGGTCGTTTTTTGCGAGATTTTGGGGAAATACTGAGATAACGCCTTTTTGCTAAACAGGATAAAGGTTAACGCCCTCCGTGATGACCGCGAGAATGACTGAGAGGATGATAACAAAGATAACCACATGGATGAGCGTCAACACCGCACACAAACATGAAGCGCGCGTTGCTGTCGCCTGCGTTTATAAAATAGCGGGGAGCTCGTGTGGATGCTCGTGTGGATGCTCGTGTGGATG
>JACCDR012411002.1_pt1 | contig 59527 bp, 55 predicted proteins | sample 7446431 | NCBI WGS metagenome assembly JACCDR01 (sample SAMN15323443, study PRJNA562643) | freshwater metagenome | isolation source: river surface water | place: USA:Blue River Watershed | collected 2017-08-17 | reverse complement strand
CGGCTTGGCGGGTGCGGCGGGCGCCGCGGGTGCGGCCTTGGCCACGGTGGGCGCGGGCAGCGGCGGCAGGCCCTGGGCGCGGCGCAGCGGGGCCGCCACCTTGTCCTGGGACTTGCACAGCTGGAAGGCATCGACCTTGGCCTGCCAGGCCGCCTTGGCGGCGGTCTCGGCGGCCTTGGCCTTGGCGGCGTCGTCCGGGGCCGGCAGCTTGGCCAGCGCCAGCGGCGCGGCGGCGGCGATCAGCAGGGGAACAAGCAACTGTTTCATGGGTTTCTTTCTTCAGGCGGTACGCACGTCGGCAGGCTTGGCGGCGGCGCCGGGCAGCGGGCTGCGCTGCACGGGGATCTTGCCGGCCTTGACGTCGTCGTACCAGTACTCGTGGTGTTCCTTGGCCCAGGTCTCGTCGACGTAGCCGGTGCGCATGGCGGCATAGGCGCCGCGCATGCCGATGGTGCCCATGTAGATGTGGCCCAGGAACATGGCCATCATCAGCACGGTGGCCACGGCGTGGATCATGTGGGCGATCTGCATCGAGCCGCGCTCGTACACCATGCCGGGGACCAGCTTGTCCAGGAACACGCCGGACGCCACGACGATGGCTCCCAGCAGGAACACGCCGCCCCAGAACAGCACCTTCTCGCCTGCGTTGAAGCGGTGCGAAGGCACTTCCTGGCTGCCGAACAGGCCGCCCGCGCGCAGGATCCACTGCAGGTCACCGCGGCCGGGCAGGTTGTCCTTGACGAACGTGATGAACACGATCACCAGCGACACGGCGAACAGCGGACCCACGAAGTTGTGGACGTTCTTCAGCGCGTAGGTGAGCCACCCGAACAGCGTGCCGCCGATGATGGGCAGCAGGAAGAACTTGCCCCAGGCCATGATGATGCCGGAGATGGCCAGCGCCACGAAGGCGATGGCGTTGGCCCAGTGAGCGGCCCGCTCGAACGGCGTGAAGCGCTCGATCTTGCGGCCCGTCTCCGCGCCATGCAGCTCGATGGTGCCCTTGCGCCAGAAGAAGATGCCCAGCGCGAGCACGACGATCGCCAGCAGCGCGCCGCCATAGGGGATCAGCCAGTGGTTGCGCACCTGGCGCCAGGCCTCACCCGCCGTGGTCAGGCGCGAGCCCGGGTATTGCACGAACGGCTGGATCAGCACGCCGGCTTCCGGGGCGTCGGCCTTGGGCAGGCTGGTGTAGCCCTCGGAGCCGGCACCCACGGCGCGCCACATGGGCGCGTTGTTCCCCGGCTGGACCTGGCCGCGCTCGGCGTTGGTCTGCTTGAGGTAGTTGGGGTCCTGGCTGGCGTCGGGCTTGACCTCCATGATGTTCTGGCCCTGGATGCCAGGCATGGCAGCCGGTGCTGCGGGCGCGGCCGGCTTGTCCTGCGCGAAGGCTGCGCCGCCTGCCAGCAGCACGCCCGCCGCCAGGGCGCGCAGGGCGCGCCGCACGGTGTCAGTTGGCCTTTGCATAGTCGTTTTGCCCCTGGCCGCGAGTCTTGAGTTGCTGTTCCCAGCTGGTCTTGTCACCGGCCTTCCAGCCGGGCGCCGAGAAATTGGTGCCCGTGCCCTGGAAGGCCGGCACATCCGATTTCACGCCGCCCAGGGTCTGGGCCGGTTCAGAGCAACCGGCCAGGGCCAGCAGCGAAGCGATGATGGCGATGCGGGCGATCACGACTTGGCTCCTTTCGCGGGTTGGCCGGCCTGCTTGGAGCCGTAGGCGGTGCCCCAGCCCCAGACTTCGGCGCCGGTGCCACGCTTGACGACGCGCGAGCGCATGATGTCGGCCACCATGTCGCCGTCGCCGGCGAGCAGGGCCTTGGTCGAGCACATCTCGGCACAGGCGGGCAGCTTGCCTTCGGCCAGGCGGTTGCGGCCGTACTTCTCGAACTCGGCCTGCGAGCCGTTGGCCTCGGGGCCGCCGGCGCAGAACGTGCACTTGTCCATCTTGCCGCGGACACCGAAGGTGCCCTTGGAGGGGAACTGGGGCGCGCCGAAGGGGCAGGCATAGCTGCAGTAGCCGCAGCCGATGCAGATGTCCTTGTCGTGGAGCACCACGCCTTCGTCGGTCTTGTAGAAGCAGTTGACCGGGCACACCGCCATGCAGGGGGCGTCCGAGCAGTGCATGCACGCGACGGAGATGGACTTCTCGCCGGGAACGCCGTCATTGAGCGTGACCACGCGGCGGCGGTTCACGCCCCAGGGCACCTCGTGCTCGTTCTTGCAGGCGGTGACGCAGCTGTTGCACTCGATGCAGCGCTCGGCGTCGCAGATGAATTTCATTCGTGCCATGTGCGTTCTCCTTACGCCGTGGCGCGCTCGATGTTGCAGATCGTGGTCTTCGTTTCCTGCATCATCGTCACGCTGTCATAACCATAGGTCGTGGCCGTGTTGACGGCCTCGCCACGCACCACCGGCGCGGCGCCCGCGGGATAGTGCGCGAGCATGTCGGCACCCTGCCAGCGACCCGAGAAGTGGAACGGCATCCACACGGTTTCGGCGTCCACACGCTCGGTCACCAGGGCCTGCACGTTCAGGCGCGCGCCGGTCGGGCTGACCAGCCACACGCGCTCGCCGTTGCGGATGCCGCGGGCGGAGGCCGCCTTCGGGTTGATCTCCACGTAGGCTTCCTGCTGCAGCTCCGCCAGCCAGGGGTTGGAGCGGGTTTCCTCGCCGCCGCCCTCGTACTCGACCAGTCGGCCGGAGGTCAGGATCAGCGGGAATTTCTCGTGCAGCTTGTCCGCCACGTTCTTGGCCTGCACGCTCTTGTACAGCGTGGGCAGGCGCCAGAAGGCCTTGCGGTCGTCGTGCGAGGGGTACTTGGCCACCAGGTCCGGGCGGGTGGAGTACAGCGGCTCGCGGTGCTGCGGGATCGGGTCCGGGAAGTTCCACACCACGGCGCGCGCCTTGGCGTTGCCGAAGGGATGGCAGCCGTGCTTCATCGTCACGCGGATGATGCCGCCCGACGGGTCGGTCTTCCAGTTCTTGCCCTCGGCCGCGGCCTTCTCGGCATCGGTCAGGTCGTTCCACCAGCCCAGCTTCTTGAGCAGCATGTGGTCGAACTCGGGGTAGCCGGTGGTGATCTCGGCGCCCTTGGAGTGCGAGCCGTCGGCCGCCAGCAGGCTCTGGCCGTCACGCTCCACGCCGAAGTTGGCGCGGAAGTTGCCGCCGCCGTCCATGACGTGCTTGGAGGTGTCGTACAGGTTGGGCGAGCCCGGGTGCTTCATCTCGGGGTTGCCCCAGCACGGCCAGGGCAGGCCGAAGTAGTCGCCCGCGGTGTCGTAGCCGGTCTCCTTGTCGACGCCGCCCTTGGACTTGAGCGTCTTCACGTCGAACAGGTGCATGTTGCGCATGTGCGCCTTCAGGCGCTCGGGCGACTGGCCGGTGTAGCCGATGGTCCACACGCTCTTGTTGATCTCGCGCAGGATGTCCTCGACCACGGGCTCGTCCATGCCCTTGACCTTCTGCATCTTGTAGTTCTTGACCAGTTCCGCGCCGAAGCCCAGCTTCTGGGCCAGCTGGTACATGATCATGTGGTCGCTGCGGCTCTCCCACAGCGGCTCGATCACCTTCTCGCGCCACTGGATGGAGCGGTTGGAGGCCGTGCAGGAGCCGGAGGTCTCGAACTGCGTCGCGGCCGGCAGCAGGTACACGGCGCGGTTGGGGTTCAGGTCCTCGGGCTTGCCGGGCATGGCGGCCATGGCGGCGGTGGCGGACGGGTAGGGATCGACCACGACCAGCAGGTCCAGCTTGTCCATGGCCTTCTTCATCTCCAGGCCACGGGTCTGGGAGTTGGGCGCATGGCCCCAGAAGAACACGCCGCGCAGGTTCGGGTCCTGGTCGATGTTCTCGTTCTTCTCCAGGATGCCGTCGATCCAGCGGGACACGGTGATGCCGGGCTTGCCCATCATCGCCGGGCTGGCGAAGCGGCCCTTGATCCACTCGAAGTCCACGCCCCACACCTTGGCGAAGTGCTTCCAGGAGCCTTCGGCCAGGCCGTAGTAGCCGGGCAGCGAGTCGGGGTTGGGGCCCACGTCGGTGGCGCCCTGCACGTTGTCGTGGCCGCGGAAGATGTTGGCGCCGCCACCGGCCACGCCGATGTTGCCCAGGGCCAGCTGCAGCAGGCAGGAGGCGCGCACGATGGCGTTGCCGATGGTGTGCTGGGTCTGGCCCATGCACCACACGATGGTGCCGGGACGGTGCTCGTGCATCTGCTTGGCGATGTCGAACACCACGGCCTCGGGCACGCCGCAGGCCTCTTCCACCTTGTCGGGCGTCCACTTGGCCAGGACTTCCTCACGGACCTTGTCCATGCCCCAGACGCGATCGGCGATGTACTTCTTGTCTTCCCAGCCGTTCTTGAAGATGTGGTACATCACGCCGAACAGGAACGGGATGTCCGAGCCGGAGCGGATGCGCACGTGCTGGTGGGCACGGGCGGCGGTGCGGGTGAAGCGCGGGTCGACCACGATCCAGCGCGCGCCGTTTTCCTTGGCGTGCAGCATGTGCATCATGGACACCGGGTGCGCCTCGGCCGCATTCGAGCCGATGTACAACGCCAGCTTGGTGTTCTGCATGTCGTTGTACGAGTTCGTCATCGCACCGTAGCCCCAGGTGTTGGCAACGCCGGCGACGGTGGTCGAGTGGCAGATGCGGGCCTGGTGGTCGCAGTTGTTGCTGCCGAAGTAGCTGACGAACTTGCGCAGCAGGTAAGCCTGCTCGTTGTTGTGCTTGGAGGAGCCGATCCAGTAGATGGAATCCGGGCCGCTTTCCTTGCGCAGGGCCTGCAGCTTGTCCGTGATTTCCTGCAGGGCGGTATCCCAGCTGATGCGCTCGTACTTGCCGTTCACGAGCTTCATGGGGTAGCGCAGGCGGTACTCGCCGTGGCCGTGCTCACGCAGGGCCGCGCCCTTGGCGCAATGGGCGCCCAGGTTGATGGGGGAGTCGAACACCGCCTCCTGGCGGATCCACACGCCGTTCTCGACGACAGCGTCGACCGCGCAGCCCACCGAGCAGTGGGTGCAGACGGTGCGCTTGACTTCGACCTTGCCCTTGCCTTCCAGCGGGCCGCCGGTGGCGGCCTGGGACTTCTTGACCAGGGTCAGCGACGAGGCGGCGATGCCGGCGCCCACGCCCAGGCCCGAGCGGCGCAGGAAGGCGCGGCGGTCCATGGTGGGGATGGCGTTGGCCAGGCCGCGTTGCAGGCTGTGGACGAACGACGAACGGGCACCCGCGTGCGAGGTGCCCTGCTTTTTGGTCAGCAACATGTGTGTCTCCAAAACCCGGCGCTCAGATGCGGGTGGTCTTGAAATAACGCTGAACGTGTTCGGTCAGCTGGTAGCCGCCGCCTTTGGCAGGCGGGGCCTTGGGGGTGGGGTCCTGGGCGGCCTCGCGGACGGCGGGCAGCAGGCTGGCCGCGGCGGCCAAGGCACCTGCCGTGCCGGCGCCTGCGAACAGGGTACGCCGCGACACGGAGCGAGCGGGCTGGGTCATGTGGTCTCCTCTAAGGCTATGCATACGGCTTCATAGCGGTGCGTGACTATACCGGCACCGTTTATACAGATGAGTTCAGCGGACCTCATTAGGGGTTACCGCACTCGGGTATTTGCTGTGCTGGATCCGTGCTGCAGTGCACGGTCGTGAGGCCGAGGGGGCACACAGGCCCCCCATCGGCGCATTCATATTGCTAAAGTATTGGATTGGTGCTTGCTGCGCTCAGGCCAGCATGTCGAAGCCCTGCTGCTCCACCTCGAGGAAAGCCCGGGTGAAAGCCGCCAGCACGGCATAGAAGCGCGCGCGCGGATGCGCCGCCAGGGCGTCGCACAGGGCCGTGGCCCAGGGCTGCACATGCGCGCTGAAGAACTCGCGCTGCTTCGTGAGGTTGGACACCGCCACGTCATCGCCGGCGATGAGGAAGCGCATCACCTCGCACACGTAGGCGATGTGGTCCTCGGTGTCCGGCATGGACTCATCACGCGCCAGCCCCAGGGCCGCCAGGTCTTCGCGCAGCTGCGCCAGCGGGCGCTCGTTGAGGAACCCGGAGAGGTAATGCGAGCCGTAGAGGAAGACCTCCGGCTTGCCCACGCCGCCAAACAGCGTGTCGTGCTCACGGGCGATGTCCGCATCGCTCATCCCGCGGCACATGCCCACCAATTCGCGCCAGGGCTCCTCCAGGAAGCCGCCGGCGGCCGGCGCCTCGGTGGGGGCCACGCGCAGCGCCGCCAGCAGCTCGGGCGTGGGCGGCGCGTAATACAGCTGCGCCAGCAGGCCGTAGACATCGGCGCGGGCGGTCTCCTCGTCCAGCGCGGACGACGGGGTGTAGCGTTCGGTCATAGGTCGGTGATCTTGGATTCGTTGTTGCTGGAGTAGATGTCGATCACGCGGCAGTCACCGCACATCTTCAGCCGCTCCAGGGCCGCGCCCTGGAACATCGCGTGGCCGCCCAGCCGGGCCATCATCGCCTCGACGCCCTTGAGCGTGCCGAAAGGCTTGCCGCAGCGGATGCAGCCATAGGGCTGCGCCTCGTTCAGCACGCGCGCCTGCTTGCGCTCGGGCGCCAGCAGCAGGCGCGGCTCCAGCGTGATGGCCTTTTCCGGGCAGGTCGTGGCGCACAGGCCGCACTGCACGCAGTTCTTCTCGATGAAGCGCAGCTGCGGCTGCTCGGTGTTGTCCTGCAGCGCGCTGGCCGGGCAGGCGCCCACGCAGGACAGGCACAGCGTGCACTTGTCCTTGTCGATGACGAGGCTGCCCAGGGGCGAGGCGGCGGGCAGCGCGATGGCCGCGGGCACCTGGCGGGCTTGCTCGACCAGGTGGTCCAGTGCCAGCTCGAGGTTCGGGCGCTTCTCGCCGGACAGCGCGTAGCGCGCCACCGTCGCGGGCACACCCCCCAGGCGCCTGGCGGCCAGTGCCAGGTGCTGGTCCAGGTCCGTCGGGTTGGTGGCACGCAGCAGGCTGAAGTGCGCGCCTTCGTAGCCCAATCCGCCCAGGATCGCCTGCGCCACGTCCATCTGCGCCTGCAGTCCGTCGAGGTACTGCGGCGCCTCTTCGCTGGTGGACAGCACGGCCACATGCCGGGCGCCGCCGGCCACGGCCGACAGCCACAGCTCGATGCCGGTGCTCGCCGTGTGCCACAGCGGCACGGGGATCACGTTGGCCGGCACGCCCTGGGCCGCGCCCACACGGGCGGCGCGGCCGAGTTCCTCCACCAGCGCCTGGCCGCGTTCCTGCGAATGCAGCAGCAGCACGGCGTCCTGGCCGCCGGCACGGGTGTAGGTATTGAGGATCGTGCGCAGCTTGGCGCCCGTTTCGTTGGGACGCGGGTAGCTGTAGGTCAGCGCGCCCGTGGGGCAGGCCGTGGTGCAGGCGCCGCAGCCCACGCACAGGTTGGGGTTCACCACGATCTGCTGGCGGGCCTTGTCGGATCGCACGGCCTCGGCGGAGCAGATGTCGATACAGGCGCTGCACCCGGTGGCGTTGTTGCGGCTGTGGGCGCACAGCTTCTGCTTGTACGTGAAGAACTTGGGCTTCTCGAATTCCCCCACCAGCTCGCGCAGCTTGAGCACCGCGTCCAGCCGCGCCTGCGGCGTGGCCGTGGACGGCAGGTGCACATAGCCCTGGGGCTTGGCGTGCTGCAGGAAGCCCGGTTGCTCGCGCAGGTCCAGCACCAGGTCGAAGGCCTGCTTGTCCGACACGGGGTCCCGCGCGAAGTCGATCGCGCCGGCTGCATCGCAGGCCTTCACGCACGCGCGGTGGCCCTTGCACGCGTCGAGGTCCACCTGGTAGTCGAAGCCGATGGCGTTCTCCGGGCAGGCGTCGATGCAGGCATTGCAGCGGGTGCACAGGTCCAGGTCGATCGGGTTGCCCTGCGTCCAGGCCAGCTCGAAGGCGCCCAGCCAGCCGGCCAGGCGGTCGATGCGCCCGGCCAGCACCGGGTAACGGCGCGCCTGCGCGCCCGTGCCGCCCTGGGCGAATACCGTCACCTGCAGCACGTCGGACAGGCTGGCCGCCACCTGCTCGGCCTGGTCCACCGGGCCGATGACGAGCAGCCGGCCCTCGCTCTTGTAGGTGACCGTGGCCACCGGCTCGGGATCGGGCATGCGCGCGGCGGCGATCAGCGCGGCCAGCTTGGGCGTCGCAGCCTTGGCATCGCGGCTCCAGCCGCCGGTCTCGCGGATGTTGACGAAGCGGATCGGCGCCCAGGCCGCGCCGCCCTGCGGCGCCTCGGTCTGCGACGCGATCTCGGTGAACAGCGCCTGCTCCTGCGTGCAGGCCACCACCACCTCCTGGCCGCCCTGCACGGCCTTCTGGAAGGCGCCCGCCTCCCGGCGGCACAGGGTGGAATGGAGTGTCAGCTCCTCATCGATCGCCTTGCCCAGGGCCTTGGGGTCCAGGGGCATGGTCTTGTTGCAGTCGCAGATCAGGGTCGGCATCGGGTGCGGGAAGTTCAGGGTCGGCAGGCCGTGCGTCGGCCCCGGGTCCAGGCGCGGCGGGATCGGCCGGCTGGGACTGTGCACCATATTGTCGCGCAGGGCCCAATTCCGCAGCCCGGCCCCCGGGTTCTTCCTCATCCGTGCGTTTTTCCTCACGGAACAGGCCCAGGAACTCGCTGCTGGCCAGGGACCGGAGCATCGACTGCGGCATGGGATCGGGCAGGGAATAGTCGTCGATGTAGACGTCCAGGCCGTCCATCACATTGAAGTGGGGATCGGAGAACAGCTTCTTCATCGCCGCATTGCGCACCTCCGGCGACACGTCGGGCGCGCTGAAGCGGCTGAAGTCCGATTCGGGCGTGAGCGCGGCCACGTCCTCCATCGTGGGCGGCGGCACGGCGGGGGCCGCGGCGCCAGCCTCGGACGGCGGCTGACCCGGCGCCGGGGAGGCCCCGGTTGGCGAACCGCCAGGAGACGCCGTGGCCAGGGCCTGCGCCGCCGGGCGGGTGGCTTCGGGCGGTGCCGGCGGGACGGGCGGTTCGGCCTCCACCGGCTTGCCCTGCTGCACATCCATCTTGCGCCGCGACCAGCGGCCCAGGAAGCCGTCAGCCATGGCCGCCTCCCTGGCCACCGCCGTACTTCTTCTCGGTCGTCACGCTGGCGGGGTTGCCGAAGCGGTCCTGCAGCGGCTGGAAGCTCGCGGGGCGCTTGCGCTTCTTGGGTTCGGGCACGTAGTTCGCCTCGATGAACTCGCGCACCCACGCCACCACCTCGGCCGGTGCGGGCACCTGCTCCACCTGCTCCTGCGCGTCCAGCCAGCGGCCGGCGTCGTGGTAGCTCAGGGTCACGATCTCGGGCTTGGCGATGGGCTCGCTGGTGATGCCAGGCTCCTCCTCCATCCGCCACATCACGAACCAGCAGGGGGACTCGGTGGTGGCGTTGAGGTAGTAGCCCTCGGCATCGTCGCGGTACAGCTGCACGGTGAAACCGGGATGCAGCCAGTGCTGCACCTGGCCGTCATCGACCAGCAGGCGAGGCGTGGTGCCGAAGGCGGGCTCCTGCGGCACCACGTCGTGCAGCACCCAGCGGTGGGACTGCCAGGGGTTGTCGATCGTCTCGCGGCGCATCACCACCGCCACCTCGAGGCTCGGGCGCTGGGTCATGGATTCATCCTCACGGGGTCAGCCTCACGGCGCAATACTTGAATTCAGGGATCTTGCCGAACGGGTCCAGGGCTGCATTCGTCAGCAGGTTGGCCGCCGCCTCGGCGAAGGCGAAGGGCATGAACACGGTCCCGTCGGGCGTGCCGTCGTCGCGGCGCAGCCAGCACCGCAGCTCGCCGCGGCGCGACTGCAGGCACGCCTGCTGGCCGGCCACCAGCCCCAGGCGGGCCAGCTCGCGGCCATTGAGCGAGGCCGTGGCCACGGGCTCCAGGGCGTCGAGCACCTCGCTGCGCCGGGTCATGCTGCCGGTATGCCAGTGCTCCAGCTGCCGGCCGGTGATCAGCACCAGCGGGTACGCGGCGTCCGGCCGTTCATTGGCCGGCACCAGCTGCGCGGGCACCAGGTGCACCCGGCCGTCGTCCGTGGGGAAATGGTCGGTGAACACCACCGGCTGGCCGGGGTCATCCTCGGCCAGGCAGGGATAGGTGACCGCGCCTTCGCGCTGCAGCCTCGCCCAGGTGATGCCGGCGATGGACGCGTGCATGGCCTGGCGCATCTCCTCGTAGACGGCGGCCACGGCGATGTCGGCCTGGGCCTGCGGGCTGGCGTCATCGGGACCCGCGTCACCGGGGCCGGCATAGCGCCACGCCAGCCCCATGCGCCGGGCCACCTGCTCGATCAGCCACAGGTCCGGCCGGGCGTCGCCCGGCGGGTCGATGGCCCGCCGCCCCAGTTGCACCGTGCGGTCCGTGTTGGTCACCGTGCCGGTCTTCTCGGGCCAGGCCGTGGCCGGCAGCACCACGTCGGCCAGCCAGGCCGTCTCGGTCAGGAAGATGTCCTGCACCACCAGGTGCTCCAGGCTCGCCAATGCGGCCCGTGCGTGGTTCAGGTCCGGGTCGCTCATCGCCGGGTTCTCGCCCTGGATGTACATGCCGCGCACCTTGTGCGGGTCGCTGTCATCCGCCAGCGCCTTGTCCATGATCTCCACCACGGTGTAGCCCGGCGTGGCGTCCAGCGTCGTACCCCAGAAATCCTCGAACCAGGCGTGGGCGGCGGCGTTGCCCACCCGCTGGTAGTTGGGGAACATCATCGGGATCAGGCCCGCGTCGCTGGCGCCCTGCACGTTGTTCTGCCCGCGCAGCGGGTGCAGCCCGCTGCCGGGCTTGCCGATCTGCCCGGCCACCGTGCACAGGGCGATCAGGCAGCGCGCGTTGTCCGTTCCATGCACGTGCTGGCTCACGCCCATGCCCCACAGGATCATGGCCGCCTTGGCCTGCGCGAACGCACGGGCCACCTCGCGGATGGACTGCGCCGGGATACCGCACACGCCCTCCATCGTCTCAGGGCTGAAGGTGGCCACCGATTGCCGCAGCGCCTCGTAGTTGCTAGCCCGCCTGGCGATGAAGTCCTCATCGGCCAGGCCCTCCTCGATGATGGTGTGGATCATCGCGTTGAGCAGCGCCACGTCGCTGTCGGCCTTGAACTGCAGGGTGCGCCAGGCATGGCGGCCGATGTCCGTCACGCGCGGGTCGGCCAGCACGATCTTCGTGCCGCGCCGGGCCGCGTTCTTCATCCAGGTGGCCGCCACCGGGTGGTTGCCCGTGGGATTGGAGCCGATCACGATCACCAGCTCGGCGTGTTCGACATCCATCACCGGGTTGCTCACCGCCGCCGAGCCCACGCCCTCCAGCAGCGCCGCCACGCTCGACGCATGGCACAGCCGGGTGCAGTGGTCCACGTTGTTGCTGCCAAAGCCCGTGCGTACCAGCTTCTGGAACAGGTAGGCCTCCTCGTTGGTGCCCTTGGCCGACCCAAAGCCCGCCAGGGCCTTGGGGCCACGGGTGTCGCGCAGGCGCTTGAGACCACCGGCGGCGAAGTCCAGGGCTTCCTCCCAGCTCGCCTCGCGGAACACCTCGGCCCAGCGCGCGGGCTCGCGGCTGACGTCCAGGTCCTTGGGCACGCCGGGCTTGCGGATCAACGGCTTGGTTAACCGGTCCGGGTGGTGCACATAGTCAAAGCCAAAGCGCCCCTTGACGCACAGCCTGCCCTGGTTGGCCGGGCCGTCACGCCCCTCCACGCCCACGATGCGGTTGTCCTTGACCTGGTAGGTCAGCTGGCAGCCCACCCCGCAGAAGGGGCACACGGAGGCGACCTCGCGGTCGATTTCGGGTTGTTCGATCCGGGACTTGGGCATCAGCGCCCCCGTGGGGCAGGCCTGCACGCACTCGCCGCAGGCCACGCAGGTGCTCTCGCCCATGGCGTCGCCCTGGTCGAAGACGATGTGGCTGTGCGCGCCCCGGCTGGCGTAGCCAATCACGTCATTGGCCTGCTCCTCGCGGCAGGCACGCACGCAGCGCGTGCACTGGATGCAGGCGTCCAGGTTGACGGCCATCGCCGGGTGCGACAGGTCGGGAGCGGGCTGCTCACGGCGCAGGGCCAGCAGTTCGGGGCGGGGCGACACGTCCAGCTTGCGTGCCCACTGGGACAGCTCGCCATGGGAAAGCTCGCCTTGCGAAGGCGCGTGGCTCGATGGTGCTTCGCCAGCAGGCTTAGCACTTGAGACCGCCTCAGGCTTGCGCCCCTGCGCCGGCATATCCGCCAGCAGCATCTCCACCACCATCTTCTGGCTCTTGCGCGCGCGCTCGCTGTCGGACTGCACGTCCATCCCGGGCGTGACGGCCCGGCAGCAGCTGGCCGCCAGCGTGCGCTCACCCGCCACCTCCACCACGCAGGCGCGGCAGTTGCCGTCCGGGCGCAGGCCTTCGCTGTAGCAAAGGTGGGGAATCTCCACCCCCGCGCGCCGCGCCGCCTGCAGCACGGTCTCGCCTTCAACCGCCTGGACCTCCCGGCCGTTCAGGCGAAAGCCGATCAGCGGCAGGTCATTGGATTTCATGGGGAAAATACTCCTGCACGCAGCGCATCGGGTTGGGCGCGGCCTGGCCCAGCCCGCAGATCGACGCATCCACCATCACCTGGCCCAGGTCGGCCAGCGTGGCGTTGTCCCAGCGGGGCGCCTCCATCAACCTGGAGGCCTTGTCCGTGCCCACCCGGCAGGGCGTGCACTGGCCGCAGCTCTCATGCGCGAAGAACCGCATCATGTTCAAGGCTGCATCGCGCGCCTTGTCCTGCTGGCTCAGCACGATCACTGCCGCCGAGCCGATGAAGCAGCCATGCGGCTGCAAGGTGTCGAAGTCCAGCGGTACATCGGCCAGCCGCGCCGGCAGGATGCCGCCCGAGGCCCCGCCGGGCAGGTAGGCGTACAGCTCGTGGCCATCGGCCATGCCGCCGCAGTACTCGTCGACCAGCTCGCGCAGCGTGATGCCCGCCGGCGCCAGCTTGACGCCCGGGCGCTTCACCCGGCCGCTGACACTGAACGAGCGCAGGCCCTGGCGACCATGGCGGCCGTGGCTGGCGAACCACTCGCCCCCCTTTTCCACGATCTCGCGCACCCAGTGCAGCGTCTCGAAGTTGTGCTCCAGCGTGGGCCGGCCGAACAGGCCCTTCTCGGCGATGTACGGCGGCCGCAGGCGCGGCTCGCCGCGCTTGCCCTCGATCGACTCGATCATGGCCGACTCTTCACCGCAGATGTAGGCCCCCGCGCCACGGCGCAGGTGGATGGCGGGCAGCAGGCACCCCGCGGGCGGGTCAGCCTGCAGCTTCGCCAGTTCGGCCTCCAGCAGGCGGCGGCCGTCGTGGTACTCGTCGCGCAGGTAGATGTAGATCGCATCGATCCCCACCACGGACGCGGCGATCAGCGCGCCCTCCAGGAAGCGGTGCGGGTCGCGCTCCAGGTACGTGCGGTCCTTGAAGGTCCCCGGCTCGCCCTCGTCGATGTTGATGGCCATCAGGCGCGGGCCGGGCTGGCTGCGCACGATGCGCCACTTGCGCCCCGCCGGGAAACCGGCGCCGCCCAGGCCCCGCAGGCCGGCATGCTCCAGGGTGGCGATGATGGCCTCGGCACTGCGCTCGCCCCGGGCCACGGCCGCAGCCAGGGCATAACCACCCTGGGCGCGGTAGGCGTCGTAGCCGATGGCCTGCGGCACGGGGTCGGCCTCGCCCGCCAGGGCGGCGGCCACGCGCTGCGGCGTGGCGTGGGGCACGGCCACCTGGCCGGCCAGCGCGGCGGGGGCCTGTTCGCAGCGGCCGACGCACGGTGCGGCGACGACCTTCACCTCGGCGCCAAGAATGGCAGGCAACCGAGACAGCAGGTCACGTGCCCCGGCCATCTCGCACGACAGCCCCTCGCACACCCGCACCGTCAGCGCCGCGCCGGACTCGCCCTCGCGCAGGATCTCGAAGTGGTGGTAAAAGCTCGCGACCTCGTACACCTCGGCCTGCCCCATCCGCATCTCCTGCGCCAGCGCCGCCAGGTGGCGCGGCTGCAGGCCGTGGAAGCGGTCGTTCAGCCGGTGCAGGTACTCGATCAGCAGGTCCCGCGGGTGGCCCTCCACCGGCCGCGGGCCGATGAGGGCGAGCACGTCCTCCAGTGCCGCGGCCTCGACCGCCCGGCCCTTCAACTGGCCGGCTCGCCCGGCCCGGTCCCCGCTTTCGCGGCGGCGCACCAGTCGAACCGGCTGTTCCTGCATCAGGTGTCCTTGGAAACGGTGATGGTGGGGAACTTGGAGGAAAAGTCCTTGGCCTTGGCCGCGACCTTCACCGCCACCTTGCGGGCGACATCCTTGTAGATGCCTGCCACCTTGCCCTCCGGGTCGGCCACCACGGTCGGCTTGCCGCCGTCGGCCTGCAGGCGGATGTGCATGTCCAGGGGCAGCGCGCCCAGGTACTCGATGCCGCGCTCGGCGGCGTAACGCTGGCCGCCGCCCTCGCCGAAGATGTGCTCCACATGGCCGCAGTTCGTGCACACGTGGGCCGCCATGTTCTCCACCAGACCGAGGATGGGCACACCCACCTTCTCGAACATGGCCACGCCCTTGCGCGCGTCCAGCAGGGCGATGTCCTGCGGCGTGGTGACGATGACCGCGCCCGTCATGGGCACGCGCTGGGACAGTGTCAGCTGGATGTCGCCGGTGCCCGGGGGCATGTCGACGATCAGGTAGTCCAGCTCCTGCCAGTTGGTCTGGCGCAGCAGCTGCTCCAGCGCCTGGGTGGCCATGGGGCCGCGCCAGATCATGGCTTCGTCGGGGTTGATCAGGAAACCGATGGACATGACCTGCACGCCGTAGTTCTCCAGCGGGTCCATGGTCTTGCCGTCGGCGCTCTCGGGCCGGCCCTCGATACCCATCATCATGGGCTGGCTGGGTCCGTAGATGTCGGCGTCCAGCAGGCCCACGGCCGCGCCCTCGGCCGCCAGGGCCAGGGCCAGGTTGGCCGCGGTGGTGCTCTTGCCCACGCCGCCCTTGCCGGAAGCCACGGCGATGATGTTCTTCACGTTGGGCAGCAGCTGCACGCCACGCTGGACGGCGTGGGGGGTGACCTTGGTGGCGATGGCCACCTTCACGTCGGTCACGCCCGCCACGCCGCGGGCGGCGGCCGTGAGTGCCTGGCGCAGGGCGGCATGCTGGCTGCGGGCGGGATAGCCCAGCTCCACGTCGAATGAGACGGCGCCGCCCTCGACCTTCAGGTTCTTCAGGGCGCGGGTGGAGACGAAGTCCTTGCCGGTCTGGGGGTCGACGACGGTGGACAGGGCGGAGAGCAGCTGGTCAGGGGTGGCCATGGGTGTGGGATTAGGCAATCAACCGGCCAGTTTACCCATGCCAACTAAAATCGCCGGCTACCTGCAAAAAAAGCCATGTCCAAGCGCAAGCTCTTCGTCACCACCGCCCTGCCCTACGCCAACGGCAAGTTCCACATCGGCCACATCATGGAATACATCCAGGCCGACATCTGGGTGAGGTACCAGCGAATGCAGGGCCACATGGTGCATTTCGTCGGTGCGGACGACGCCCACGGCGCGCCCATCATGATCGCCGCCGAGAAGGCGGGCGTCACGCCCCAGGAATTCGTGGGCGCCATCGCCGCCGGCCGCAAGGAGTACCTCGATGGTTTCCATGTGCGCTTCGACAACTGGCACTCCACCGACAGCCCGGAGAACACCGAGCTGGCCCAGGGCATCTACAAGGCGCTCAAGGCCAACGGCATGATCGCCACGCGCACCATCGAGCAGTTCTATGACCCCGTCAAGGGCATGTTCCTGCCGGACCGCTACATCAAGGGCGAGTGCCCCACCTGCCACGCCAAGGACCAGTACGGCGACAGCTGCGAGGTGTGCTCCAGCGTCTACTCCCCCACCGACCTCATCGCCCCCTACTCCACGCTCACCGGCGCCACGCCCGAGCTGCGCAGCTCCGAGCACTTCTTCTTCAAGCTGTCCGACCCGCAGGTGGTGGACTTCCTGAAGTCGTGGACGCAGGACGGCAAGCTGCAATCGGAAATGGCCAAGAAGGCCAGCGAGTGGTTCGAGGCCGGCATGGCGGACTGGGACATCTCGCGCGAGGCGCCCTACTTCGGCATCGAGATCCCCGACGCGCCGGGCAAGTACTTCTACGTCTGGCTGGACGCCCCGGTGGGCTACCTCGCCAGCCTGAAGAACCACTTCGACAAGGGCCAGGCCAAGGACCACTGGCATGACGCTTCCCGCACCGAGGTCAGCTTCGACGAGTTCGTGGCCGACCCGGCCGTGGAGCAGGTGCACTTCATCGGCAAGGACATCGTGTACTTCCACACCCTGTTCTGGCCGGCCATGCTGAAGTTCTCCGGCCGCAAGACGCCCAGCCAGGTCAACGTGCACGGCTTCATCACCGTCAGCGGCGAGAAGATGTCCAAGAGCCGCGGCACCGGCATCGACCCGCTCAAGTACCTGTCCCTGGGCATGAACCCCGAGTGGCTGCGCTACTACATCGCCGCCAAGCTCAATGGCCGGGTGGAGGACGTGGACTTCAACCCCGACGACTTCGTCGCCCGCGTCAACGCCGACCTGGTCGGCAAGTACGTGAACATCGCCTCGCGCGCCGTCAAGTTCATCCCCGAAGGCAAGCTGGTGGCCAGCGACGCCGCCAGCCTGGGCGCGGCCAAGCTCGTCGAGAGCGTGGCCCACCTGTTCGAGACCCGCGAATACGGCAAGGCCCTGCGCGAGATCATGGCCTATGCCGACGAGGTGAACCTGCGCTTCGACAGCGCCGCGCCGTGGAAGCTGGTCAAGGAAGGCAAGGTGGCCGAGGCCGCCGCCATCTGCTCCGAGTGCATCGAGCACTTCAAGGTGCTGACCGCCTGCCTCAAGCCCGTGCTGCCCGCCCTGGCCGCCCAGGCCGAGGCCTTCCTGCAGTGCGCGCCCCTGGACTTCACCAACGCCGCCACCCCGCTGGGCGCCGGCCACCAGGTCGGCACGTACCAGCACCTGATGCAGCGCGTGGACCCCAAGCTGCTCGACGCCCTGTTCGAGCCGCCGGCCCCCGCCGCGCCGGAAGTCACCGTCCCCGGCGGCGAGGAGCTGGCCCCCACCATCTCCATCGACGACTTCACCAAGATCGACCTGCGCATCGCGCAGATCGTCAACTGCGAGCCGGTGGAAGGCAGCACCAAGCTGCTGCGCCTGACGCTGGACGTGGGTGAAGGCAGGACGCGCAATGTCTTCTCCGGCATCGCCAGCGCCTACAAGCCCGAGGACCTGGTCGGCAAGCTCACGGTGATGGTCGCCAACCTGGCCCCGCGCAAGATGAAGTTCGGTGTCAGCGAGGGCATGGTGCTGGCCGCCAGCCATGGCGACGAGAAGGCACACCCAGGCATCTACGTCCTCAACCCCTGGCCCGGCGCGCAGCCCGGCATGCGGGTGCGCTGAGGATGCGTCCCCTGCTCCTGCTGGCGCTGGCCGCCAGCCTGCTGCCCGGCTGCGCCGTGATCACGGTGGCGAGTACCGCCACCAGCATCGCGGTGGGGACGGTGGGCCTGGCGGCGGATGCGGCCGTCGGCACCGTGCGCATCACGGGCAAGGCCGTCGGTGCCGCAGCCGATGCGGTGCTTCCCGGCGACACCGGGCGCTGACCCCGGCGGCAACCTCGGCGGCATGCCCCACAATGGGCGCATGGACGCAGCATCCTCACGGATTTCCCTGGCCTCCTTCCGTCCCCGCCTGCGGGACGCCCTGGGAGGCTATGACACCCCCCGCTTCCAGAAGGACCTCGGTGCCGGCCTCACGGTCGCCATCGTCGCCCTGCCCCTGGCCATGGCATTTGCCATCGCCTCCGGCCTGTCGCCCCAGGCCGGCCTGTGGACGGCCATCATCGCCGGGGCGCTGGTGGCCCTCCTGGGCGGCTCCAACGTGCAGATCGCCGGGCCCGCGGGGGCCTTCATCGTCATCGTCTACGGCATCGTCGAGCGCCATGGCCTGGCCAACCTGCTGATCGCCACCGCCTGCGCCGGCGTGCTGCTGTTCGTGATGGGCCTGCTGCGCCTGGGCAACCTGGTGCGCTATGTGCCGGTGAGCATCGTCATCGGCTTCACCAACGGCATCGCGGTGCTGATCGCGCTGTCGCAGGTCAAGGACTGGCTGGGCCTGGAGGTGGCGAAGATGCCGGCGGACTTCTTCGCGCAGATCCACACCCTCGCGGCCCACCTGCACACCTTCAACCCGTGGTCCTTCGCGCTGGGCACGGCCTGCTTCGCCGGCCTGTGGCTGTGGCCGCGCCTGTGGGGCGCGCGCGCGGCACTCCCCTCGCTGGACCTGCCGCTGGTACGCAGCGCCGCGGTGGTGGGCGCGCGCATCCCCGGCCCCATCGTGGCGCTGGTGACGCTGACCGCGCTGGCCCAGGGCTTCAACCTGCCGGTGGAGACCATCGGCAGCCGTTTCGGCGGCATCCCCCAGTCCGTGCCCGCCTTCGCCCTGCCTGCCTTTTCCTGGGAAAGCGTCAAGCAGTTGGTCAGCCCGATCCTGACCATTGCCCTGCTGGGGGCGATCGAGTCCCTGCTGTGCGCGCGGGTGGCCGACCAGGTCAGCCGCCTGCCCCGGCATGACCCCAACCAGGAGCTGATGGCCCAAGGCGTGGCCAACCTGGTGGTGCCCTTCTTCGGCGGCATGCCTGCCACCGGTACCATCGCCCGCACCGTGACCAACGTACGCGCCGGTGCCACCACACCCGTGGCGGGCCTGGTCCATGCCGTGGTCCTGGCTGGCGTGGTGCTGCTGGCTGCGCCGCTGGCCCTGCACGTGCCGCTGGCGGTGCTGGCCGGCATCCTTCTGTCGGTGGCGGTGAACATGGGCGAGTGGCGGGAGTTCGCGCACCTGAAGAACCACAGCAACCACTTCAGCATCGTGATGCTGGGGACCTTCTTCCTGACCGTGGTGTTCGACCTCACCGTCGCCCTGGAGGTAGGCCTGGTGGCCGCCTGCGTCCTGTTCATCCGCAGCATGGGCACACAGTTCCGGGTGGAGCCTGGGCTGGCGGAGGGGCGTGTGATGCGTTTTCGCCTGTATGGCTCGCTGTTCTTCGGCGCGGTGACGCAGATCGACCAGGCGGTGCAGGCCGTGGAGGCGGGGCCGGAGTGCCCGGACGTGATCCTCGATGCCCTCCAGCTGGTCTACCTGGACGCCACGGGCGTGGACGCCCTGCGCCAGTTGCACCAGGTAGTGCTGATGCGCGGCGGCACCCTCCGGCTGGAGGACCTGCAACACCAGCCGCGGGAGCAAGTGGCGCGCACCGGCTTCGCGGCCGAACTGGCGGCGCAACGGGGATCTCAGGAAGTCAGCCTGTGAGGTGATTTCCTGCGTCCGGGATCAAGCGGTCAGCGGCGCGTTCCAGTTGCGATGCAGGCTCAGGTGCGTCTCGGCGCCTCGGCGTTCGATGCCGTAGACATCGGACACGGCGCCGAGGCTGGATTGCGCGTCGGCGATGGACTTTTCGAGTTCGGCGAGCTGATTGACCAAGGCCTCGACCTTGGCGTTCCCCCGGGTCATCGAGCTCGCCTCGAACGCCATTTTTTCCACCATTTCCTTGACGAAGGGCAACCCCTCCTTCTTCATGCCGGACACCAGCTGGTCCCGGGTGTACCGGACCCCGTTGCCCTTGAAAGGAAGCAGGTCGAGCTCCTTCGCAGCGGCAAGGACCGCCTTGTAGCCGTCGCGGACCGGGTGGAGGTACCCCTTGTGCACGTGCTCCTGGCGAGGGACTTCCTTCAGCTCGCTGCCGACCGCCTCGGGCTGGGCGCGGGAGGGGGCCGACTTGGTGGAGGCGTGGAAGTTCACGGTGTGGCGCAGGTTGCGCTTGCCTGCATACCAGATCTGGAGCAACCGGTCGGTGAGGGTGTGGTGGGGTTCCGCATCGCCGAAGAACGGCGGGCAACCGGCCGACTCGAACTTCATGAACAGCTCCGGATCCGCTGACCCGCCAGAGGGACGCAGCTTCTCGAACAGGAGCGTGCCGCCCGCGCCAGGCATCTTGGAGCAGTAATCCTCGATGCCGTGCTGCTCCTTCTTGGTGAAGGTGGGAATCAGGCCGCCTACCCAGTGCATCCTGCCGCCGTCCTGGCGGTCGGCGAAGTGGGTGGACATGCGGGGCGCGCAGGAGGGCGCGCTGCGCAGGAAGTCGTAGATCCGGTTGCCGGGATCCTTCATCACGCAGGAGCCGGACTTGGTGAGGTCGCTGATGGTGGCTGCCGCGCCGCCGGCCTCCTCGCGCGCCACGTCCTGCCGCGCCGCTTGCGCCGCGACGTACCAGGCCAGCGCGCGGACGGTGTAGACACAGGACTTGATGTCCACGGGCCCAGCCTGCGTCTGCATGCGTGGCGGATCACCGGGCTGCTGGTCCTGCAACGCGCGCGCGATGTTCTCGCCCGCGATCACCCACTCACGCACCTCGGCCTGCGTCACGCCGTTGCCCTGGCCATGCGCGACCAGCTTGCCGATGACACGGTCATAGGCCTCGTTGCCCAGGTGCGACGGGTCGGGCCGCTGGGCCAGCGCCTGGACCAGGGGTTCGTTGACTGCCTTGAAGCGTTCCTGCGCCGCGACTTCGCGATCAACGCGAAGCGGGACTTTTGCTTGCGCAGCAGGCCCATTCGCAGGCGCTGCACCCGAGGAGGTCACCTTGCCATACACCCACTGGCCGCCCTTGTACGCTCCCACGAGAGGCAAGGACAGGATCTTCCCGGTGACCCACAGGCACGCACCGGCGATCCCCACGCCAAGCGCGACGCCGACCGCAGCCACGGCACCGATGCCCCGCACGCCCAGCACAATGCCGTCGCGCACCTGGCCAAGTGCCGTCCGGTGCTCCGCGGCGATGGGCTGGGTCGAGGCGCCGGAGCCGACGGAAACCTGGCGCTGCAGGGCCGGCGAAAAACTCTGTGCCGGTGTCTGCGCGCCGGCCGCGGTGTTCCGCGGCGAGTTCATCACCGTACCGCGGTCGAATGAGGGAGCGACGGAGGGGTGCCCCGCGGCAATGGAGCCAGGCTGCATGATCAGGAGTCCTTGGAAAGGGGAAACAGGAAAGTCGAGGGGCTCAAGCCAGGTCGGCGAGTTCGGATGACGGCAGCTCGCCGTTCATCTCCAGCGAGCCGTCGATGTAGCCGCGCCAGAGCAGCGCGGTGGCGACAAAGGGGTCCAGCAAAGCCATGAAGGCCTCGGGCGAGGCCGGCGCAAGCAGCGGCCAACGTCCGCACAGCAGGATGTCGCCCGAGCCACCATGCAGCCCCAGGGTGAAGCCCGCCGTCCCCAGCCACAGGCTGTTCGCCTGCAGCAACACCTTGTGGACGGCCGGGGCATCGACAGGCTGCGGGGACCCCAGGCGGCTGAAGAACACGAAGTCGCCTGGGTCGTCCCCCTCGCCCGCCTCGTGCAGGAAGCCCACCGCCAGGTCATCGACCACCAGCTCCTGGCTTTGCGCCAGTTGCACGGGATCCAGGCCCAGGTGTTGGGCCAACGCCTGCACGAATTCGTCAAAAGCAACTTGCATGACCACTCCTTGACCAATCGACCGGATGAGCTTTCAAACTGCTGAGTGACTTGCCTCGCTCAGCAGTTCCAAAGCCGCCCGGTAGAATCGGGTCCAGAGGTATCCCCATGTCGCTCCTGCGCATCTTTCGCCGCCCGGACTACAACTCCGACGTCACCCAGTTCATCACCGAGCTCAAGGCCGCCAAGCCCGACCTCGAGGCGCAGCAGCGCGCCGGCCGTGCCCTGTTGTGGGACAAGCATGTGGACCGCGAGCTGCAAGGCGAGTGGAAGCAGGCCCGCGTGAACCAGAAGCCGTACGTCTACGGCAGCAACTTCCAGGACTGACCTGCCCAGGGCGTCAGCGCCTGCCGGGTCGTACCGCCCACCCGGGCGGTTTCCTTGAGGGGCAGTTCCTCGCTGGCGGCTTCCTCGGCCGCCGATTCCAGGACCACGGCCATTCCCCGCATTTCGTAGTTGGACGGCTCGCGCATCTCGCGCTCGGCCTCCTGCAGGGCCGCCTGCGCCTTCGCCCGGGCGAGCGCCGGGTCCTGGCCTGGCGCCTGCAGCAAGGCGGCGGCCTGCCGGTAGAAGTGGTTGGCCCGGCGCACGCCCTCGGCGGTCATCACGGACTCGATCTCGACACCCACCGTCTGCCCGGCATCCCGCGCGGCGGCTTGTACCTGCTCGACCTGCGCCACGTAGTGCGCCAGCGCCTCGCCAGCCAGCTGGGGCATCACGCGCAACAGGCAGGCCTTGGCGTCGCCAGCCACGACGCGGGACTGCAGGGTGAGCGTGGGCTCCCCACGCAGCAATGCCCCACGGCGGACGCAGGTCCGCGTTTCGCTGACTTGCGCGCCCCGCTCGGCCTCGCCGGCCAGCCGCCCCTCCAGCACATCGACCGCCGCGCGGGCCTGCCAGGCCCTGGCCTGGGTGCGGCGCTCCACGCGCAGGAAGGGCGACTGGGTGACCTCCAGCATCCGGCCGGACGCAGCGTCCAGTTCAGCCTCCAGGGTCAGCAGCGGCGATTCGGATGGGGACGGCAGTTCGAACTTGGCCTGGATGGAGGCGCGGCTTTCGCGGGCGCTTGAACCAAGTTCCTGCACCTGGCCCCCCGTCCAGCGGGCCGCGTCGAGCCGGCGCACGCCCACCAGGGCCTCCACCAGTTCGGCCGCCTGCTGGCGGCTGGTGCAGGTGATGCGGTAGCCCTGTCGGGCTTCGGCGCTGTGCCGGCCCGTGCCCGCCACGGCACCGGCCAAGGCAGCCAGGGTGGCGGACACGGCGCCCGAGCGGGCGCGGACCACATCAACCTGGAAGGACTGCGCACCGGTGCGGGAGATCCGGATGCCGCTGGCCTGTGTAGCCTGCAAGCCCAGGGACACGGTCAGGCCGGGGACCATGGGCATGCCGATGGCGATCTCGCCGCTGCGACCGAGCTGGATGTCGAAGGCCTGGCCAGCCTGGAGACCGGCAAAGCGCTGGGCGATGGCGTGCTGGTTGTCCAGCCGACGGCGGGCCTCGCCCGCCGCCACATGGGCCCGGGCACGGGCAAGCAAGCCCTTGGCGCCTGCCGCAAACGCCGGCGCGCCCGGGATCCGGGCCTGGACGACGCCCGCGGCGGAGGGACTGACAGGGTCCAGGCGCTTGCACAGCGAGGCCATGTCCAAGGCCTGGCGTTGCAGCTGGGGACCGACGTCCCCCACCATGCGAGACACCCGGGGAATGGGGTCCGCCAGGCCCAACCCGAAGGCCTGCAACCGCCGCAGCACGCCATCCACCGGCAGGCCGGCGCCGTCCTGGGCTGGCGCGCGGAAGTCCCCGCTTCCATTGGCGATGGCCTCCTGCAGCGCCGCGATGCGCGCGCCCGCCTCGACCACTTCCTCCAGGGCCGCCGTGGACGCCGGCGGCTGCGAGAAATGGGCCGAGAGGCGGGCCACGTCATCGCTGGCCTTGAGCAGCGCATCGAGGTCGTCCTGGTGGTCCAGCAGGCGCATCATCTGGCCGAGTTCCGGCGCGTCGCCCTGGGCGGGCCGCAGGCGCTTGTCGACCGGGTCGAAATGCCGCAACTGGGCCGCCAGGGGCTGGAAATCCCGGGCGACCAGGTCCGCCGCCCGCGCACGGGACCCGGAGGCCGGCTGGCTCGCCTCCTCGCGGATGAAGTCCACGACGCCCAGGCACTGCACCAGGCGCCGCAACTGCTCGTGCTGCGACACGCTGCTGCCCGCGATGGTGGAGCGCAGGTGCCCGTCGGGCCCGAGGTCGAACTTCCATCCCTGGCCCTGGAGCCTGGCCAGCAGCGCATCGCGCCGCGCGACGGCATCCAGCAGCTTGGCCGCCGGGAGGCCGCCCGCGGCGATCCAGTCCTGGCGGGCCGCCTCGACGCGCTGGCGAAGCAGTCCGGCAAAGGCGGGGTCGGCGGGATCGACGCCGTCCTGTCCCGTCATGCGCGCATGCAGCTCGGTGACCATGCCCTGGGCGAGCACCAGCGGGTCGTGCGCATGGCTGGCCGCGGCCAGGACCTGGGCATCGGCCAGCAGCCTGGAAAAGGCCTCGATGCGCTGGTGCACGTCGCCCAGGGCGTGGAAGCTGCGGAAGCCCTGCTCCAGCAGGACCTGGGCATCCTCCAGCCCGGGCAAGGGCGAATCGCCGCCCTTGAGGCATTGCCACAGGGCGCGCACCCGCGGCACATCGATGTCCAGCGTGGCCGGGTCCAGGCAGGAGCAGTAGATCCAGTTCACCAGCAGGACATCGACCTGGCGGCCCAGGTCGCCGGCGACCGCGCGAATCTGCGCGATCGCGGCTTCGCTGGCGCCCGGCATGGCGCCCGCGTCACCCAGGAGGTCGGCGCGCTGGGTCGGGTCCCGCAGGGCGACCAGGCGGTTGATCTCGGTGTTGAGCTCGCGACGGCGGTGCAGGAGGTCGGTGGCAAAGCGCTGCTTGCGGTACTCGGCGGCAACGGCGGCGCGCGAGGGAGCGTCCGCCGCTTCGGCCAGCGCGGCCTGCTCCCGGCGGTCGACGGCGGCCTGGCGCACCGCCCCGGCCAGCGCGTCCCACTGTGCGCCGCGCAGGAGACCGTTGACGGCCTCGGGCTTGCCTGCCAGCAGGTCGTCGATCAAGGCCGCACGGACCTCGCCCTTGTCGCTGAGGATGCCCGCCCCCAGGGTGGCAAGCAGGTCCACATGGTCCGCTGGCTCGGCCAGGGCGCAGAAGCGGTCGATGGCGTCCTGCACGGACCGGTAGTTCGCCACGGTGCCGCGCCGCAGGAAATCGGCCAGCGGCGCGCACGGACGGGAGGCGGTGGCACCAGGTCCGGGGGCGGGCTCCTGGATGGCCTCATAGCGTGCCAGGATGCCTGCGCTGGCGGCCACGGCGTCCAGGTCCTCCTGCAGGCCGGTGGCTTGCGCCTCACAGGCGGCGCGCACGCCCGCCTGCGGCCAGGACCGGAAGGCCACCATGGCGGCTCGAAGCGTGTCCAGGGCCGACCGCTCGGCCTCCAGGCGCGCCGACGCGTTCTCCAGCGCCCGGGAGCGCAGCGCGTCCCGGCGCTCTCCCAGGTAGCGCCCGACCTCGGCCTGTTGCGCGGACTGGAGCTGGCCGCACCGGGCCACGAGCTCGGCCCGGCGGGCCGCCTGCGCATCACCCGTGGCGGCATCGGCAGCCGGGGGGGCAGCGGCATCGAGGCCGACCTGGATCCCGGCCAGGGCCTCGACCCGCGCCCTCAGGGTCTGCGGTGTTGCCGGCAGGGCGGCCAGGACGTCGAGCCGCCGGCCGAGGTCATCGAACGGGTCCGCGATGGCGGGGGCTGGCCCTGCCACCCGGCCCGCCGCGTGGTGGGACACCGCGCCCACCAGGGCGGCATAGGCCGCCTGCGCGCGGGCATCGGCCTGGGCCGCGCCTTGGCCGGGCCAGGCCTGGAGCAGGGCCTGGCGCAGCGCCATGAGCGTCACATCGGGTGACCCGCCGTCCCGCAGGAAAGCCTGGGCCTGCTGCGGCCAGGCCGCCGCCTGCGGCGAGCCGGCGCCGGTCCAGAGCGCGCAGACCGCGTCGTAGAGGTCTTCCGGCTTTCGACGCGCCTGCTCACGCAGGCAGGACTGCAACGCGGCGGGCAAAGGGAGCGCCGCAGCCGGCGGGTGCGCCCGCTGCGCGCCGGCACCCTGCAAGGCCTGGTGCTGCGCCCGTGCCAGCGTCATCTGCTGCGTGCTGAGCCGGGACAGGCGGCCGAAGAAGAAGCTGATGCGCCCCGTCGACGGCGGACGCAGGCGCGCCAGCAGGCTGGCAGGTTCCGCCGTTTCGGCTGTCCCCAGGCCCAGCCAGCGCTTGACGCGGGCGAAGAAGGAGCGATCGCTGGTACGCAGCTCGCCCGTTGGGACGGGAGTGCCCGCTGCGGCAAAGGCCGGCACGGCACGCAGGCGGGGATCGGGGGGGGTGGAGCGCCGGGCGGCGCGCAGGCTGGTGAAGGACGGCATGTCAGACCCCCGCCATCAGGGGGATGGCCGGGAGGCCGGCCGGGGCAGCGGCGTCGGCGGCCAGCAAGTCCTCACGCCAGCGGGCCGCAGACTCGAGGAATCCCGTGACCAGCCGCGCCATGGCACCGGCATCCAGGGCCGCCACGGGCACGCACCTCCAGAGAACGAGCTCGCCGTCGCGCGGATCGATGGCGAAGCTCGCGCCGTCCGTGTCCAGGCCCAGGAACTGGGCCTCCAGGCAGCGCTCCGCGGTGCGCAGGGGATGCCGGGTGGGCCAGGCCAGCAGGGGAGCGCGCAGGTAGACGCTGGCGCCGCCCTCGGGCACCTCGATCGCACAGTCCATGCCACTGGCATGGCCGACACCGCAAACGCCCTCCGGGTCCAGCCGCAGGCTGAGTCCCGCCGCCCCCCCGAGAGCTGCCAGCCATTGGTTGACAAGCGCTTGCGCGTCGACGGGTTCAGTCATGGAGTCACCTTTTGGACGGGACAGGGATAGCCCCGGGAAGGGGCGCCTCATGGCTGAGTAACTCAGCTCAAGGGTCCGGTTCCCCTGGGGGACGGGGGTGCGCGACGGGGGCGTCGGTAGAATCCGACCCAGCATGTCAGATACCACCCCCGACGCCCTGCCCGAGTCCGCCGCGGATGCCGCGGCGCCGGCCATGCCGCAGGTGGTGGACCAGGTGGCCCTCGCCCGCCTGTACGGCGAGCCGCTGTTCGCGCTGCCCAATGACCTGTACATCCCGCCAGACGCCCTGGAGGTGTTCCTGGAGGCCTTCGAAGGGCCCCTGGACCTGCTGCTGTACCTGATTCGCAAGCAGAACTTCAACATCCTGGACATCCCGATGGCCGGGGTGACGCGCCAGTACCTGGCCTACGTGGAGGAGATCCGCAGCCGCAACCTGGAGCTGGCCGCCGAGTACCTGCTGATGGCGGCGATGCTGATCGAGATCAAGTCGCGGATGCTGCTGCCGCCCAAGAAGGTGGCAGAGGGCCAGGAGCCTGAGGACCCCCGCGCCGAGCTGGTACGCCGCCTGCTGGAATACGAGCAGATGAAGCTGGCGGCCCAACGCCTGAACGAGATGCCCCAGGTGGGCCGCGACGTGCTCAAGGCCCAGGTCTACATCGAGCAGTCACTGCAGCCGCGCTTTCCGGACGTGAGCATCGACGACCTGCAGGAGGCCTGGCGCGACATCCTCAAGCGCGCACGTCTGGTGCAGCACCACAAGATCTCGCGCGAGGAACTGTCCGTGCGCGAGCACATGTCCATCGTGCTGCGCAAGCTGCAGGGCCGCAAGTTCATCGAGTTCGAGAACCTGTTCGACCTGACCCGCGGCGTGCCCGTGCTGGTCGTGACCTTCATCGCCATGCTGGAACTGGCCAAGGAGAGCCTGGTCGAGGTGACCCAGGCCGAGGCCTTCGCCCCCATTTACGTGCGCCTGGCCTACCAGCCGGCCTGATTCCTTTTCCAACCTTACCCATGAACGAAGCGCGCACGACGCTCGATTTCGACGTCCTGATCGTCGGCAGCGGACTGGCCGGCCTGTCCGCCGCCCTGCACCTGGCCGCCACCCACCGCGTGGCCATCATCACCAAGCGCCAGTTGGCCGACGGCTCCAGCGGCTGGGCCCAGGGCGGGATCGCCGCCGTGCTGGCCGAAGGCGACAGCTTCGACACCCATGTGCAGGACACCTTTGTGGCCGGCGCCGGGCTGTGCGACCCGGCGGCCACCCGCTTCGTGGTGGAACATGCGCCGCAAAGCATCGACTGGCTGCGCGGCATGGGCGTTCCGTTCACGCTGGAGGGTGGCCAGCTGCACTTGACGCGTGAAGGCGGACACAGCGCCAGGCGCATCGTGCATGCGGCTGACGCCACTGGCGCCGCCGTGCAGCAGACGCTGATCGAGCGGGTGCGCCAGACGGCCAATATCCAGGTGTTCGAGCGGCACATGCTGGTGGATCTGATCCAGGCCGCCAAGCTGGGCCAGGGCCCGCAGCGGTGCCTGGGGCTGTACGCGCTGGACGAGGCGCGCGACGAGGTGGTGGCGCTGCGGGCGCCACACACCATCCTGGCCACCGGCGGCGCGGGCAAGGTGTACCTGTACACGACCAACCCGGATACCGCCACCGGCGACGGCATCGCCGCCGCCTGGCGGGCGGGCTGCCGGGTGACGAACATGGAGTTCATCCAGTTCCACCCGACCTGCCTGTACCACCCGGACGTCAAGAACTTCCTGATCACCGAGGCGGTGCGCGGCGAAGGCGGGCGGCTGCTGCTGCCCGACGGCACACGCTTCATGCCCGAGCACGACGAGCGCGCCGAGCTGGCGCCACGTGACATCGTGGCCCGCGCCATCGACTTCGAGATGAAAAAGCGCGGGCTGGACTGTGTGTACCTGGACATCTCCCACCAGCCGCGCGAGTTCGTGCTGGAGCACTTCCCCAACATCCACGCCCGCTGCCTGGAGCTGGGGATCGACATCACGCGCCAGCCGATTCCCGTGGTGCCGGCGGCGCACTACACCTGCGGCGGTGTGCATACCGACCTGCATGGGCGCACGGACCTGCCGGGGCTGCACGCGATTGGCGAGACGGCCTATACCGGGCTGCACGGGGCCAACCGTCTGGCCAGCAACTCGCTGGTGGAATGCATGGTGTTCGCGCTGGCGGCAGCCCAGGACATCGCGGCGACGCCCCTGCCGGCACCGCCCGCAGTGCCGGCCTGGGACGACAGCCGCGTGACGGACGCCGACGAGCAGGTGGTGATCTCCCACAACTGGGACGAGCTGCGCCGCTTCATGTGGGACTACGTGGGGATCGTGCGGACGAACAAGCGGCTGGAGCGGGCCGCCCACCGGATCGAGCTGCTGCAGCAGGAGATCCAGGAGTTCTACGGGGCCTTCCACGTGACGCGGGACCTGCTGGAGCTGCGCAACCTGGTGCAGGTGGCTGACCTGATCGTGCGGTCGGCCTTGTCCCGGCGTGAAAGCCGGGGGTTGCACTTCAGCCGGGACTATCCGTTCACGCGGGACGTGGCTGAGCCGACAGTCCTGCAGCCCGTCGGGGCCGTTTCCGGGGCGCAGGCCCTCTCACGCTGAAAGGTGCGGCGCGCCTCGGGGCGGCGCCGCACTCGATGGGTCTTCAGGCGGCGCCGATGTTCGGGACCAGGGCGCCGGCCGGCTGACCGGCCTTGAGGGCGGCAGTGAAGGCCAGCATGCGGTCGATCGGGACGAGCGCGCGTTCGCGCAGCGCGGGATCGACCTGGATCTCGTTCGCGCCCGTCTCCAGGACCTGGGCCACGCCCGCCAGACCGTTCATCGCCATCCAGGGACAGTGCGCGCAGCTCTTGCAGGTGGCGCTGTTGCCTGCCGTGGGCGCCTCGATGAAGACCTTGCCCGGGTTCAGGGTGCGCAGCTTGTGCATCATGCCGTTGTCCGTGGCGACGATGAACTCCTGGGCGTCCATCTCCTTGGCCGCCTTGAGGATGGCCGAGGTGGAGCCCACCGCGTGGGCCAGGGCGACGACTTCGGCCGGGGACTCCGGGTGGACCAGGACCTTCGCCTTCGGGTGCTGCTTGATCAGGGCTTCGAGCTCGAAGGACTTGAACTCGTCGTGGACGATGCACGAGCCCTTCCAGGTCAGGATGTCGGCGCCCGTCTCGCGGCGGATGTAATCGCCCAGGTGGCGGTCCGGCGCCCACAGGATCTTGTGGCCCTTGGCGTGCAGTTCACGCACGATGTCCAGCGCGCAGCTGGAGGTGACCATCCAGTCGGCTCGGGCCTTCACCGCGGCGCTCGTGTTGGCATAGACGACGACGGTGCGGTCGGGGTGCTGGTCGCAGAAGGCGCTGAACTCGTCGATGGGACAGCCCAGGTCCAGCGAGCAGGTGGCGTCCAGGTCGGGCATGAGCACACGCTTGTGCGGCGAGAGGATCTTGGCGCTCTCGCCCATGAAACGCACGCCCGAGACCACCAGGGTCTGGGCGGGATGGTCACGGCCGAAACGGGCCATTTCCAGCGAATCGCTGACGAGGCCACCGGTTTCCTCGGCCAGGTCCTGCAGGTCGGGATGCACGTAGTAGTGCGAGACCATGACCGCATTGCGTTCCTTGAGCAGGCGGCGGATGCGGTCCTTCAGGGCTGCGCGCTCGGCCTGGGAAGGCTCCGCCGGCACGCGGGCCCAGGCGTGCTTGGTACTGCAGGTGTCGCCCTGCGGCTGCTCGTACTCGACATCAACGATAGGAATCACGGCGCTCATCGAATTTCCTCTAGGCCCGATTGTCGCCGCTGTGGCGGCGCGGCGCCCGCGCCGGCGGCAGAATGTCCGCATGAACACGCCCGCCCCCCGCCCCTACAGCCCCGAGGAACCGGACCGCGCCGCCATCGACGCCCTGGCCGGGCCCACGGTGCTGGAGTTCGGCGCCAACTGGTGCGGCTGGTGCCAGGGCGCCCAGCCCCACATCACCGCCGCCCTGGCGGACCACCCCGGCCTGCGTCACCTGAAGGTGGAGGACGGCAAAGGCAAGCCCCTGGGACGGTCCTTCCGCGTGAAGCTGTGGCCGACGCTGGTGTTCCTGCGCGATGGGCATGAAGTGGCCCGCGTGGTGCGGCCCGACGGGCCGGACGCCGTGCGGCAAGGGCTGGCGCAACTCGGGCCCTGAGCCCACCGGGAACAGCCTGGAAGCGGCCGGGGATCGAGGCCGCAGCCCGCCCGCGCTCAGCGCTCGGGCCGGGCTTCCCGCCCCATGAGGGCCGCCACGGCCTGGGCCGGGGCCAATTGCCCGTCCAGCAAGGCCACGACCGCGCTGGCGATGGGCATCTCGATGCCCAGGTCGGCCGCGCGCTGCACCACGGTGCGGGCACAGTAGACCCCCTCGGCCACATGGCCCAGCGACTGCACGGCCTGCGCCAGCGTCTGGCCCTGGGCCAGCAGCAGGCCGACCTTGCGGTTGCGGCTGAGGTCGCCCGTGGCGGTGAGGACCAGGTCGCCCAGGCCGGACAGGCCCATGAAGGTGTCCGGGCGGGCGCCCAGGGCCAGGCCCAGGCGGGTGATTTCTGCCAGGCCACGGGTGATGAGGGCGGCGCGGGCGTTCAGGCCCAGGCCCAGGCCATCACACAGGCCGGTGGCGATGGCCAGCACGTTCTTGACGGCACCGCCCACCTCCACGCCGGGCAGGTCGTCGTTGGCGTAGATCCGCAGGCTGGGGTTGTGGAAAGCCGCCACCAGGGCATCCCGCACGTCGGCATGGCGGCTGGCGGCGACCAGGGCCGTGGGCTGGCCGCGGGCGACCTCCTGCGCGAAGCTGGGGCCGCTGAGGGCGCCCGCACGCAGTTCGGGGGCGACTTCGGCCTGGATCTCGTGTCCCAGGCGGCCGGTGCCGGCCTCGAAACCCTTGCATAGCCAGGCGACCGGCACCGCAGACCCGCGCAGGGCCTGCAGCATGCCGCGCAGGCCCGCCATGGGCGTGGCGACGATGGCCAGGTCATGGCCCGCGGCAAGCGCGGCGATGTCCGGCGTGTCGGCCACGGCGATGCGCCCAGGCAGGGGCGCGCCCGGCAGGTAGCGCCGATTCTCGCGCTGCTCTCGCAGGGCGGCAGCCTGCGCGGGATCGCGCAGCCACAGGGTGAGGTCGTGGCGGGCGGCGACGTTGACCGCCAGGGCCGTGCCCCAGGCGCCCGCTCCGAGGACCAGGATCTTCATTGCGCCGGCGCGCCTGGCATTCAGGCGTTGGTGATGATGCCGGAGCCGGCCTGCGCGGCCTGCTGCTGCTCGTACATGGACTGGAAGTTGATTTCAGCCAGGTGCACGGGCGGGAAACCGGCGCGGGTGATGAGGTCGGCGATGTTGCCGCGCAGGTACGGGTAGATGATCTGGGGGCAGGCGATGCCCATGATCGCGCCCATCTGGCCTTCGTCGATGTTGCGGATCTCGAAGATGCCGCCCTGCTTGCACTCGGCCAGGAAGACGGTGCGGTCCTTGATCTTGGTGGTGACGGTGGCGGTCACGCAGACCTCGAACACACCCTCGGCCGCCTGCGAGGCCTCGACGCCCAGCTGGATGTCGACGGTGGGCTGCTCCTGCTCCAGCAGGATGGCGGGCGAGTTCGGCTGCTCCAGGGACGCCTCCTTCAGGTAGACGCGCTGGATCTGGAACACGGGCTCTTGGTTGTCGGACATGAATGGCTTTCTGATGAAGAACGAGCCCGCCGGGGGTCCCGGGCGGGCTCGCAGGGGAAGACGGGCCTGATTATCGGCCCGGATTATGTCAGGCGCCCTGCAGCAGAGGCACCAGGCCGCCACGGCCATCCAGCGCGACCAGGTCGTCGCAACCGCCGACATGGGTGGCGCCGATGAAGATCTGCGGTACGGTGCGCCGGCCGGTGATTTCCATCATGCGGTCGCGCTCCTGGGGGTTGGTGTCGATGCGGATTTCCTCGATCTGCTCGACGCCCTTGGACTTGAGGATCTGCTTGGCGCGAATGCAGTAAGGGCAGACGGCCGTGGTGTACATCTTGACGGGTTGCATGGCGGTCGGCTCCGGGTCAGGCCTTTTCGACGGGCAGGTTGGCTTCCTTCCAGGCGCGCAGGCCGCCGGCCAGGACGGCCGCCTTCTCGTAGCCCAGGCCCTTGGCGATGGCCAGGGCGCTCTTGGCGCGGGAGCCGCTGGCGCACACCAGCAGCACCGGGACGGCCTTGTTCTTCGCCAGCTCGGGCAGGCGGGCCTGCAGCTGCGACAGCGGCACGTTGCGGGCGCCCACGACATGGCCGGCGGCGAACTCCTGGGGCTCGCCGACGTCCACGACGATGGCCTTCTCGCGGTTGATCAGGTTGACGGCGGTGGCCGGGGCCAGGCCGGAGCCGGCGCCGCCCGTGATGACGGGCCACAGCAGCATGGCGCCGGACAGGAGGGCCACGGAGATCAGGGCCCAGTTGTCGATCAGGAACTTCACGTGTCTTCTTCCCTTGTGGGTATGCAGTAAGCCCCCGATTCTAGAATCCCGGGGTTGTCCCCATCTCCAACAGGCGCTTGCCTCATTCCAACATGTACAAACTCGTGCTGATTCGCCACGGTGAATCGACCTGGAACCTCGAAAACCGCTTCACCGGCTGGACCGACGTGGACCTGACGCCCACCGGCGTCGAGCAGGCCAAGAACGCCGGCCGGCTGCTGCGCAGCGAAGGCTACGACTTCGACCTGTGCTACACCAGCGTCCTCAAGCGCGCCACCCGCACCCTGTGGCACACCCTGGACGAACTGGACCGCACCTGGCTGCCCGTGGTCCACTCCTGGCGCCTGAACGAGCGCCACTACGGCGCCCTGCAGGGCCTGAACAAGGCCGACATGGCCAAGCAGTACGGCGACGAGCAGGTGCTGGTGTGGCGCCGCAGCTACGACACCCCGCCGCCGGCCCTGGAGCCGACCGACCCGCGCTGTGAGCGCGGTGACGTGCGCTACTCCAGGCTGTCGCCCGAGCAGGTGCCGCTGACCGAGTGCCTGAAGGACACCGTGGCCCGCGTGCTGCCGTTCTGGAACGAGTCCATGGCCCCGGCGATCAAGGCCGGCAAGCGCATCGTGGTGGCCGCCCACGGCAACTCCATCCGCGCCCTGGTCAAGTACCTGGACAACATCTCCGACAGCGAGATCGTGGGCCTGAACATCCCCAACGGCATCCCGCTGGTGTACGAACTGGACGCCGAGCTCAAGCCGATTCGCCACTACTACCTGGGCGACGCCGAGGCCGCTGCCAAGGCCGCCGCGGCCGTGGCGAGCCAGGGCAAGGCCTGACCCCCGCGCGGCGCCCGCCCGCGCCGGGCGGTGTCGTTGCGTAGGCAATCGCCCTAAGGAGGACGCGGCCATTCACCTAAGGGGGCGGCCGCAGCCCGTACCACACTGGTTCCAGTGGGTTCCACGCAAGTCTCCTCCTTGTGGGTTTGCCCGGGGTCAAAGGCCGCCAAGGCCTGACAACCCCGGGCTTTTTCTTTGGGGCCCAGGATTCCTGGCCCCATTTCGCGGGGATTCCCTGCTTCCAGCGGAACCACTGGCCGCCAAACGCGTCTGACGCTCATCACGGGTGTATATTGCCCACCCAGAGGACTTGCCTTTCCCCATGAGCCAGAAACTCAAGATCGCCGGCTGGATTTCCGTGGGCGCGCTCGCCGGCGCGCTCACCACGGTGTCGTTGCAGACCGTGGCCCGCGGCGCGCTCGCGCCGCTTCCGCTGGAGGAACTGCAGCAGCTCGCCGCCGTCTTCGGCATGGTCAAGACCGACTACGTCGAGCCCGTCGACGAGCGCAAGCTGATCACCGACGCCATCTCCGGCATGGTCGCCAGCCTGGACCCCCATTCCCAGTACTTCGACAAGAAGTCCTTCAAGGAATTCCGCGAGGGCACCAGCGGCCGCTTCGTGGGCGTGGGCATCGAGATTTCCCAGGAGGACGGGCTGGTCAAGGTGGTGTCCCCCATCGAAGGCTCCCCCGCCTTCCGCGCCGGCCTGCAGCCCGGTGACCTGATCACCAAGATCGACGACACCGCCGTGAAGGGCCTGTCGCTGTCCGAGGCCGTCAAGCGCATGCGCGGCGAGCCCAACACCAAGGTGATGCTGACGATCTTCCGCAAGGACGAGAGCCGCACCTTCCCGGTGACCATCACCCGCGAGGAAATCAAGACCGTCTCCGTCAAGGGCAAGGTGGTCGAACCCGGCTACGCCTGGATCCGCCTGTCGCAGTTCCAGGAGCGCACCGTCGAGGATTTCGTGCGCAAGGTGGAGGAGGTCTACAAGGCCGACCCCAACCTCAAGGGCATGGTGCTGGACCTGCGCAACGACCCGGGCGGCCTGCTCGATGCCGCCGTGGCGATTTCCGCCGCCTTCCTGCCCGAAGGCGTGACCGTGGTGTCGACCAACGGCCAGCTGGCCGAGAGCAAGTTCACGTACAAGGCCTCGCCCGAGTTCTACCAGCGCCGCCCGGGCAATGACCCGCTGCGCCGCCTGCCGGCCGCCCTGAAGTCCGTGCCGCTGGTGGTGCTGGTCAACGAGGGCTCTGCCTCGGCCAGCGAGATCGTGGCCGGCGCGCTGCAGGATCACAAGCGCGCCACCATCCTGGGCAGCCAGACCTTCGGCAAGGGCTCGGTGCAGACGGTGCGCCCCCTGGGCCCCGATACCGGCCTGAAGCTGACCACCGCCCGCTACTACACCCCCAGCGGCAAGTCCATCCAGGCCCGCGGCATCGTGCCCGACGTGCTGGTGGACGAGAGTGCCGAGGGCAATGTGTTCGCCCTGCTGCGCACCAGAGAGGCCGACCTGGACAAGCACCTGGGCAATGGCCAGGGCGCCGAGTCCAAGGACCCGGCGCGCGAACGCCTGCGCGAGGAGGCAATCAAGCGCGCCGAGGAAGAGTCCCGCAAGCCGGCCTCTGAACGCGCCAAGATGCCCGAGTTCGGCAGCGACAAGGATTTCCAGCTGGTCCAGGCCCTGAACCAGCTCAAGGGCCGCCCGGTCATCGTCAGCAAGACGCAGGTGATCGAGCGCAAGGACGAGAAGAAGGAACAGTAAGCTGACCGACGACGAGCTGCTGCGGTTTTCCCGGCACATCCTCCTGGAGGAAATCGGCGTCGAGGGCCAGGAGCGCCTGGCCGCTGCGCATGCCCTGGTGATCGGCGCCGGCGGGCTGGGCTCGCCGGTGGCGCTGTACCTGGGCAGTGCCGGGCTGGGCCGCCTGACGCTGGTCGATGCGGACACGGTGGACCTGACCAACCTGCAGCGGCAGGTGGCGCACACGATGGCCCGCATCGGGCAGGCCAAGGTGGAATCGGCGCGGGAGGCCATTGCGGCGATCAATCCCGGCGCGCAGGTCCACGCGATCAACCGCCGCGCCGATTCCGCCCTGCTGGCGGAACTGGTACCGCAGGCCGACGTGGTGCTGGACTGCACCGACAACTTCACCACCCGCCATGCGATCAACGCCGCCTGCGTGGCGCATGGCGTACCGCTGGTCTCTGGCGCGGCGATCCGGTTTGACGGCCAGGTGAGCGTGTACGACCCCCGCGACCCGCAGGCGCCCTGCTACGCCTGCGTGTTCCCCCCACAGCAGCAGTTCGAGGAGACGCGCTGCGCCACGATGGGGGTGTTCGCGCCGCTGGTGGGGATCATCGGCAGCCTGCAGGCGGCCGAGGCGCTGAAGCTGCTCACGGGGGCCGGCGAGCCCCTGACCGGCCGGCTGCTGATGCTCGACGGACTGCGCTCGGCATGGGATGAGATTCGCGTGCCCCGCCAGGCCAGCTGCCCGGTGTGCGGGACAGCCGCGCGCTGCGCGCAGGGCAGTTGAACGCGCCTAACGGCGCGCCGGGCTGGCGGCCTGACGCAGCACGGCATCGCAATCCACATCCTGGCCCGGCCCGGTTTCCACCGTGGCCGCCAGACCCAGCAAAGGATTGATGGCGCCCAGGGCCAGGACAGCCCCGGCGCGCGCCACCGCCGGGCCGCGGGCGACGCTGGCATCGGGCGCGCCCAGCGTACCCGCCAGGCGCAGCGGGGAACGCAGGCTGAGGATGCTGACGTCCTTGGGTCGCGGGTGGAAGGTGAGGTCCAGCGCCTCGGTGGCCAGGTTGATGGTGCCGCCCCCCCAGATCACGGTGTCCGTGGTGTCCAGCACCAGGGTGCGCGCCGTCATGAGGCCGTTATTCACCGCGAATCCCGCCGCGGCGCAGCGCAGGCCCACGCGCTGGTCGCGGCCCATGAGGAACTTGACGATCTCGGCGCCATCCAGGCCGGCGATCTCCAGCAGGAGGTTGCTGATGCGACCCGGCCCCATCAGCAGGGAAGCCTCGCCCGAGGCATTGCCCAGGAACCCGGCGAGGCTGGCCCCGCGGCCGGACAGGTCGATGTGCCCCTGCAACTGGCCGACGCTGGCGCGATTGAGTTCCACCGCCGGCAGCAGCTTCTGAAGTTGCAGGTCCCGCGCCCGCAGGTCCAGCCGCAGGGCCGCGGGCGGCTGGCGGGCGTCGACGCGCAACAGGCCCGCGAGGCGGCCGCCCGCCACGCCGAGTTCCAAGGGGTCGAGCTGCAGCACCCCGCCTTGCAGCCTGACATGGGCGGACAGGCGCTCCAGCGGCAGCTGGCGGACGTTGACCACGCGCTGCGCGTCGAAGCGGACGTCGGCGTCCATGGCCTGCAGGCGCGGCAGGTCGATGGGCGCATCGGGCAGGATGCGCCCGCCAGGCCGGCGCGCGCGTTCACGGGCCAGGCGGGGCGAGTCGCGGACACCGACCGTGGGCGCCAGGTCGTCGATATCGAGCAGGCGCGCGCGCAGCGCACCTGACAGCAAGGGCACGGCCCGCGCACCGTCGAAGGTGAGCGCGCCCGCCAGGTCGGTGCGGCCGAGGCGCCCCTCGACCTGGGTGAGCCGCCACAGCGGCCCCTCGCGCCGCAAGCGGCCTGAGACCTTATAGGGCGGCGTGGCCGGCAGGACGAGGCGCGCCAGCGGGTACAAGTCGGCCAGGTTGCGCCCCTCCAGGCGGACAGCGAGGTCCGCGCCGTCGAAGCCGGCCAGGGAGGCCACGCCGCCCGCCATCCACAAGGAGGTCGCGCCCGCCTTGGCCTGGAGGTCCAGCGGGAAAGGCGCGCCCGCGTCCTGGCCCTGCGCGCGCAGCGCGAGGACACTGGCCGAGCGACCCTCGGCGGAGAAGGGCTGGCCGCGCCAGCGGCCCTGCGCGCGAAAGGCCAGCGGCAGGGGGCCGCTGCCGCCGATTCCCAGGTCGGCACGTATGTCGGCGCCCAGGTGGGGTGCGATGAAGCGCAGGTGTCCCTGGTCCACGTCCAGGTGCTCCAGGCGGGCAGCCCCCTGGCGCTCGCCCTGCGCGCCCAGGGCCCAGGTGCGACGGCCATCCGCCAGCCACTCCAGGGACAACCGGGGCTGGCGCAGCCGAACGAGCGGCATCTCCAGGCGCCCCCCCATCAGGGGCCAGAGGCGAAGGTGAACCTCGGCCTGCTCGGCGCGGAGGAAGTCCCGCTCCTGCGCCCAGCCGGGGTTGGCGATGACGAGGCCCTGGGCCCGCACCCGGGTCACCGGGCCCAGGTCCACGTCGAGCCGGCGGGTGATTTCGACCTGGCGACCGGTGCGATCACTTACATACCGGCCGAGAGGACCGCGCAGCCAATCCCAGGGGAAGAAGGCCAACGCCAGTGCCAGCGTCAGCAGGACAGCCCCGAATCCAGCCCCCCAACGCAGCAGGACGGGCAGGCGTTCTCCCCTGCCTGGAGCCCGGTGGGGGCTGGCGGTGGACGGCGGCTCAGTGGAAGCCGCGGATGGCGAGGAGTCGTTCCCAGCCGGACTCGTCTGCACGCCCGGCGGGTTCGGGGGCGGCGTTGCCGGGGGCTTGGGAGGGGGCGGCATGGGGCACCACGTCCATGGCGACAGGCTGGCCCAGCGCCACCAGGCCTGCTGCCAGCAGGGAGCCAAAAAAGATGACGAGGGATCCGACGAAGATTTTCATCGCGTACTTCCTTGCCGCCGGGGAGCGAACGTCGTGTGTCCTGCAGTGTGGCGCGTGAACAGATGTTGCGCTGTCAGCGCAGGGCACCTCCGTGTGTACGGCAACGCCTACAAGTGTGCGGGGAACACGGTTGAGTCGCTGAAGGGCCGGGGGCATACTGGGCTCGACCCCCGGCCACCCGCCGCGTCCAGGCGGGCGGCGCCCACGCCCATGTCAATCGATCAGCTTGTTCTTCAGCGCGTAGTAGGTCAGGTCGCTGTTGGAGGCCAGGCTCATTTTTTCCATGAGGCGCGTGCGGTAGGTGCTCACGGTCTTGACGGACAGGGACAGGGCCTTGGCGATGTCGCCGGCGGTCTCGCCCTTGGCGAGCTTGAGGAACACCTGGAACTCGCGCTCGGACAATTGCTCGTGGGGCGCGCCGCCCTCCTTGCGATTGAGTTGCTGCGCGAGCAGTTCCGCGACCGCCGGCGAGATGTAGCGCCGGCCCAGGGCGATGGTGCGGATCGCGTTGACGATCTCCATCGGCTCGCACTCCTTGTTCAGGTATCCGCTGGCCCCCTGGCGAATGAGGTTCATCGCATAGTGCTCCTCGGGGTAGCCCGAGAGGATCAGGATGCCCACGTCCGGCGCCTTGGCGCGGATCATGCCCAGGGCATCGATGCCGCTCTGGCCCGGCATGGACAGGTCCATCACCAGGACGTCCAGCTCCGTGGTGCGCACGAGGTCGATGGCTTCACGGCCGCTCGCGGCCTCGCCGACCACGCGAAGGTCCACCTGCTCGGAAAAGAACTGTTTCAGTCCCGAACGCACGATGGCATGGTCATCAACGATGCCGACTTTGATCATGTCCGTCCTCTTTCCTCACCTGTTGATCGAATCAAGCCAAGGTCAACCAAAATGGCCTAACCTGCGGGATGTCGAGCATTCATTCTATGCACCCCGGAACGGAAATGGAGTCATTCTGATGCACAAGCTGCAGCTGCCGCGCATGGCGGTCAGCCTGGTGCTGGCCGTGACGGCTGTGCTCGCGCTCATCGGCATCAACGAGGTCGGCTACCAGCGCTCGAGCGAGGCGCTCGAGCAGATCGATGCCACCACACGTACGCGCGCCGCCCTCAACCGGCTGCTGCAGCAGATGCTGGACGCCGAGACGGGCTCACGCGGTTTCCTGCTGACCGGCGACTCGCGTTACCTGGAGCCCTACAACGCGGCAGTGGGCGAGGTCGGCAAGAGCCTGGAGGCCCTGCACGCCATGGTGCCGCCCGACGGGCCGGAAGCGCGCACCCTCGCGCGCCTGGCCGTGGACATCCAGCGCAAGCTGGCGGAGATGGCGCTGTCGGTTCGCATGCGCCAGGAAGGCAACGAGGACGCCTGGAAGTTCGTGCTGATGACGGACGTGGGCAAGCAGCACATGGACGCGATCCGCGCCAACGCCAACCAGTTGATCGGCAACGTCACGCTGCGCATGCAGGCCCACCAGGCGCAGGTGCAGCAGACGCTGCTGGTCGGGCGCGTGGGCATCGGGCTGGTGACGCTGGTGGCGCTGCTGGCGTTCTACCTTTACCTGCGCCAGACCCGCGAACTGGAGGGGGCGCGCCATCGGGTGCAGCAGGCCCTGGCGCAGGAACGCGACCAGCTCGAGTTGCAGGTGCGTGAACGCACGGCGTCCCTGGCGGAACTGGCCACCCACCTGCAGCAGGTGCGCGAACAGGAACGCGGGCACCTGGCGCGCGAGCTGCACGACGAACTGGGCGCCCTGCTGACTGCGGCCAAGCTGGATGTCGCGCGCCTGAAGTCACGCGTGGGCGACGCCTCGCCCGAGGTGGCGCAGCGCCTGCAGCACCTGACCGATAGCCTGAACAGCGGCATCGCCCTCAAACGCCGCATCATCGAGGACCTGCGGCCATCCTCCCTGGCCAACCTGGGCCTGTCGGCCTCGCTGGAGATCCTGGCGCGGGAGTTCTCCGAGCAGGCCGGCGTGCCCGTGGACACGCGCCTGGAGCCCGTGCAGCTCGATGAATCACGCCAGCTGACCGTGTACCGGCTGGTGCAGGAGTCCCTGACCAACATCGCCAAGTACGCGCGGGCGCGCCAGGTGCAGGTGTGCGTGCGCGCCGAGGCGGGCGTGGTGCAGGTCAGCGTCGTCGACGACGGGCGCGGCTTCGATGCCGGGGGCATGAAGCCCTCGACCCACGGGCTGGCAGGCATGCGCCACCGGGTGGAGGCTGCCGGCGGCCGCTTCAGCGTGGAGTCCAGGCCAGGGCACGGCACAAGGGTGTCCGCGCAGCTGCCCGAGGAAGGTCAGGCGTCCTACAGCGGTCCGGCTACGCCTCCCACAAGGGATCAGGCCACCAGCCGATGAGTGACGGCTGAACGGCAACCTAGGCTTGTCCCGTCCACTCAAGACAGGAGCCCGCCATGATCGCCCGCCGTCATTCCCCCGCCATCCGGGCCGCTTCGTCCCGCTCGCTGGCCGACGAGGCCGCGGTGGCCGGAGGCAGCGCATTGGACAGCACGCGCGAGTTCGCCGCCCTGGCGCTGGAACGTGCCGCCGAACGCATGCGGGGACTGCGCGAAGGCGTGGCGGAAACGGCCAGCGCCGCCCAGCGGCGCATGGGCCGGTACGCCGATGCAACCACCCGCTATGTCGCGCAGCAGCCAGTGAAGTCGGCGCTGCTGGCCGCCGCCGTCGGCGCGCTGGTGATGGCTGCCATCCTGCTGGCCCGCCGCAATCGCCGGTACTGACCGCACCGCCACTCCGGGAGGTCCGCATGCGCCCGATGCATCCCATTTTCTCGGTGCTGCTCAAACGGCCCGAACTGCTCCTGGACCACGCGGCCGGCTACGCCGCCCTGGCCCGCGAGGAGGCGGCCACGGCAGCAGGTGCCGTGGCGCGCCGCGCCGTGGCCTGGGGGGTGGCCGTGCTGGGTTTCATCATGTTCCTGGTGCTGGCTGGCGCCGCCGCGATGCTCGGTGCCCTGCAGGGGCAGTTCCACTGGGTGCTGGTGGCCGTGCCCGGCCTGGCGCTGGCCATTGCGGTGGCCGGTGCGGTCCTCGGCCTGCAAAAGCCCGCGCACCCGCTGTTCACCGAGCTGCGCTCGCAGCTCGACGCCGACGCGCAGGCGCTGCGCGCACTGGGGGCGTCGTGAGCCCGGCGTCCCGCATGGGGACCCCATGAGCGCCGCCGCCGACCGGCTCGCGCGCACCCGGCTCGCGATCGTGGAGCACCTGGCGGATTCACCGCGCGGCAAGCCCCGTGAAGCACCCGACACGGCGGCGCAGGAGGCCGCCAGGCATGGCCGGTGGGCCGGCCTGCGGGCCGCGGGCCGCGACTATTGGGAACACCATCCCGCGCGCATGGCGCTGCACCTGACGGAGCCCGCGGTGCGCGCCTACGCCCACCGGCATCCCGCCCGGCTGCTGGCGGTCTGCGCCGCGTTGGGCGCGCTGCTGGTGCTGGCTCGCCCCTGGCGGCTGATGTCCGTGACCGGCCTGATGCTGGCCGCGGTGCGTTCGCCCCGGCTGTCATCCCTGGTCCTGTCGGCCCTCATGGCCGGCGGTGGGGACGAGAACGATCCATCCCGAGAACCTGCAAGGAGATCCTCATGAAGAAGCACGCAAGCGCCCTCCTCCTGGCCGCCATGGCCGCCGTCTCCGCCCTGTCCGCCGGCTGCACCGTGATGCGCGGGCAGCAGACCGTGGGCACCTATGTCGACGACGCGGGCATCACCGCCTCCGTCAAGGCCAAGCTGCTGGAGGACAAGACCACCGGTGGCCTGTCGATCAACGTGGACACGCTGGGCGGGACGGTGGCCCTGGCGGGCTTCGCCAAGTCCCAGGCGGAGAAGGACCGCGCCGGCGAGATCGCGCGCACGACCAAGGGCGTGAAGGAAGTGCGCAACAACCTCATCGTGCGCCCCGGCAATCCCTGACCGGCTCCATGCGCATCTTCCGCTGCGACCATTGCGGCAACGCGCTGTATTTCGAGAATGTGAGCTGCCTGCGCTGCGGGAGCGAACTGGCCTTCCTGCCAGGACGCATGGACCTGTGCGCGGTCGCGCCCCTGGGCGAGGGCACGCCAGGCCTGTGGCAACGCAAGGCGCCGGCCGGACCCGGCACCGGCGGGCGCTGGCGCATGTGCCAGCACCGCACGGCGAACCAGTCCTGCAATTTCGCGGTGCCCGAGGCGGACCCGAACCCGCTGTGCGTGTCCTGCCGGCTGACACGGGTGCTGCCGGACCTGTCGGACCCGCGCAACCGGGTGCGCTGGTACCGCATCGAGGTGGCCAAGCGCCGCCTGTTCTTCACGCTGGCGCGGCTGCGCCTGCTGCCGGCCGAGCCGCCCGGCGGGCAGGCCGAGGGCCCCCTGTTCGAGTTCAAGGAGGACCTGCCGGGCCAGCCGGTGCTGACGGGCCACGACCACGGCATCATCACCCTGAACGTGGCGGAGGCCGATGACGAGGAGCGGGTGCGCCGGCGCGTGGCACTGCACGAGCCGTATCGCACGCTGCTGGGGCACTTGCGGCATGAGTCCGGGCACTATTACTGGGACGGGCTGGTGGCGCAGGCTGGTCGGCGGGACGACTTCCGCCGCCTGTTCGGGGACGAGCGCGCCGATTACCCGCAGGCCCTGTCGGACCACTACCGACGCAGCGGCGAAGTCCCCGGCTGGCAGGCGCAGTACGTGAGCGCCTATGCCACCGCCCACCCCTGGGAGGACTGGGCCGAGACCTGGGCGCATTACCTGCACATGGTGGACCTGCTGGAGACGGCGGCCTCCCACGCCGTGCGGGTCGTGCCGACGGGCGGCGGCAAGCACCAGGCCCAGGAGGTGGCGGACCCCTTCGAGGCCGGCCCGGACGGTTTCGACGGCCTGGTCGGGCAGTGGGTGCCGCTGACGTTGCTGCTCAATTGCCTGAACCGCAGCCTCGGCCAGGAGGATGCCTACCCGTTCGCCCTCAGCCCCCCGGCCCTGGCCAAGCTGCAGTTCGTGCATGAAACCATTTCACACACCGCCGACCAGTCCACGCCGCACCCGACAGCGTGAACCGGGATGACGGCGAGGACTGCGGACTGTTAAGGTATGCCCATGAGAGTCGACGACTGGGCCCATACCCTGATCCACAGCCGACAGACCATCCTGCCCAAGCGGCTGGTTGCGCCCGGGCCCGACGCACACCAGCTCGGGCAGATCGTCGGCGCCGCAGCCGCGGCCCCTGACCATGGCCAGTTGCTGCCCTGGCGCTTCGTCCTGGTGCCCGCGCCGGTGCGCGGCGCGCTGGCGGACACCTTCGAGCAGGCCCTGGTCCTGCGGGACCCGCTGGCGACTGAAACACAGCGTGATCAGGCGCGCGAGAAGGCCTTCCGGGCGCCCGTGCTGCTCCTGGCGGTGGTGCGCTCCCCGGACGGGGACCCGCCCCTCCCGCCGGGCGCAGAACGCCGTGAGGTGCCCGATGCCGAACGCATCCTGTCCGCGGGCTGCGCGATCCAGAACATGCTCCTCATGGCCACGGCGCTGGGCTTCGGCTCGGCGCTGACCACCGGCAAGGCGCTGCAATCCGCGCCGCTGCGGGCACTGTTCAGGCTGGGCGAGCACGAGCGCGCCCTCACCTTCATCAGCATCGGCACGGCGAGCCAGCGCAAGCCGGGCCGCCTGCGCCCCGAGCCGGGGCAGTACCTCAGCACCCTGGAGGCGCCATGAGCCAGCCGATACGCCTGGCCTCGCTGACGCAGGGGCCAGCCGCCGGGTTCGAGCAGCCCTTCGAGATGCTGGAAGCCTGCCACGATCGGGTGCAGCACATGCTGCGGCTGCTGGAGCGCCTGCAGGCCCATGTCCTGGCCCAGGGAGTAGACGAACAGGCCCGCCAGGCGGCGCGCGACGTGATGCGCTACTTCGACCAGGCCGCGCCCCAGCACCACCTGGACGAGGAGCGGCACGTGTTCCCGGCCCTGCTGGCTACGGGCGACCCGGGCCTCGCCCAGACCGTGCGGCAACTGCTGGACGACCATGGCCGCATGGAGGCCCTCTGGCCCCGGGCAAGGCGCACGCTGTCGGCCCTGGCCGAAGGCAGCCTCACGGGCTTCGAGCTGGCGCAGCAGGACGTCCTGCGCGACTTCGCCAGCCTGTATGAGCGCCACATTGCGAGCGAGGAGCAGGCGGCCTACCCGGCGGCACGGCTCGCGCTGGGTGAGGCCGACCTGGCCGCGATGGCCGAGGACATGATGCGCCGGCGCGGGGTGCGCTGACCGCGCGCGGTGGTGACGGGCGTGCCAGCACGCCCGACCCGCATCACCCGGCACGCACCTGCAACTGGTTGTCGACGGACTTCACGTCCTTGACGTTGCGGGCGATCTCGGCCGCGCGGGCCTTGGCCGCTGCGGTGGGTGCCATCCCCTTGAGCGTGACGACGCCGTCCTTGGTGTCGACATCGATCTGGCCGGCGCTGAGGTCCTTGTCGGTGGACAGGCCGGTCTTGACCTGGGTGGTGATCTGCGCATCGTCGATGCGGGCGCCCGCTCCCATCACCGCGGTATTGGCGTCCTGCGTGGCCTCGCGCGCGCCCTCGCGGACTTCGCGCCCCGCCTCGGCCGAGCGCTCGATGGCCGAGTCGACCCGCTGGCCCACCGTCGGTCCCCCCTCGCGCTCGCCGCAGGCGGCAAGGCCGCCCAGCACGGTGATCAGGGTGGCGGCTGCGGCGGTGGTGGTTCGGATGCTCATGGCGATTCCCTTGCAATGATGACCGTGCCACTCTAGGACGGCGGTTCTCCACCGCCCCGAAGGATTGCGCCCATGCGCGCGTAGGACAACTCAACGCGCCGCAGGCTCGGCATCCAGGTCGCGCAACAGGCGCTCCAGCCGGGCGGACAGTTGCTCGGTCGACAACTGTTCGCGGAACCGTTCCACCATCAGCGGCAGGCTCAGGGGGCTGGGCTGCGCCAGCTCGACGAACTCGACGCGCAGCGCGCGAAGCCGCGCCAGCGTGGCGGCCAGCCGCGTGATCTCCAGCTCCTGCGACAGCACCTCCCGCTGCGCCTGAGACAGCAGCAGGTTGCCTGGATCCCACTTGCGGAACACCTCGAAGAACAGGCCGCTGGAGGCCTGCAGCTGCTTCGTGCTTTTGGGCTGGCCGGGGTAGCCCGTGAACACCAGCCCCGCGATGCGCGCGATCTCGCGGAAGCGCCGCTGCGCCAGCTCCGAGGAATTGAGCGAGGCCAGCACGTCGTCCAGCAGGTCCCCCTCGGCAAAAAGCGACTGGTCGCGCACACCCGCCGTGTCGAAGGGTTCCGCGCTCACCAGCTCCAGGCCGTAATCGTTGACCGACAGGCTGAAGGTGTGGGGCCGCCGCCGGCCGAGGCGCCATGCCAGCAGGCTGGCCAGCCCCAGGTGCACATGCCGGCCGGCGAAGGGATGGAGGTACAGGTGCTGCCCTTCCCGGGACGTGAAGGACTCGACGAGGAGCGTCCCGGGCGTGGGCAGGCGCGACACCCGGGCCTGGGTGCGCAGCATGGGGCCGGCGGCGCGCAGCTCCGGGCTGGCCCGTCGGGCGTCGGCGCCGCGCTGCACCAGCGACAGCACCGCGTCCCCCAGTTCGGCTGACAGCGACATCTTGCTGCCCTGCCAGGTGGGCACGGCCCCCTTGGCGCGGGTGGCCTTGCGGACGTAGGCCGCCATGTCCTTGACCCGGACGAACTCCAGCAGCCGTCCCGCGAAGAAGAAGCAGTCACCTGCGCGCAAGCGGGCGATGAAGCCCTCCTCGATCGTGCCCAGGCTGCCGCCGGACAGGTACTTCACCTGCATGGCGGCATCGCTGACGATGGTGCCGATGGCCAGCCGGTGCCGGCGCGCGATGGCGCGGTCGGGCACACGCCAGGTGCCGGCCTCGTCACGGGCGATGCGGTGGTAGTCGGGGTAGGCGGTGAGGCTGTCACCCCCCCGCTCGCAGAACGCCAGGGCCCACTCGAACTCCCCGCGCGTGAGGTGGCGGTAGGACCAGGCCTGGCGTACCTCGGCGAACAGCGCTTCGTCGCGGAATCCCCCGCCCAGGGCCACGGTGACCAGGTGCTGGACCAGCACGTCCAGCGGCTTGTCCGGCGCCTGCCGGCTTTCCACGCGGCCGGCCTGCGCCGCCTCGCGGGCGGCCGCGGCCTCCACCAGCTCCAGGGTGTGCGTGGGTACCAGGGTGATGCGGCTGGGGCGGCCCGGCGCGTGTCCGCTGCGACCCGCCCGCTGCAGCATGCGGGCCACGCCCCTGGCCGAGCCGATCTGCAGCACCCGTTCCACAGGCAGGAAGTCCACCCCCAGGTCGAGGGAGGACGTGGCCACCACGGCGCGCAGGCGCCCCAGCTTGAGGCCCTCCTCCACCCAGGCGCGCCGGGCCTTGTCCATGGAGCCGTGGTGCAGCGCGATCTCGCCCGCCCAGTCCGGCCGGGCCTCCAGCAGCAGCTGGTACCAGATCTCGGCCTGCGAGCGCACGTTGGTGAAGACCAGGGTACTGCCCGCCGTGCGGGCGATCTCGTCCACCACGGGCTGTCGCATGCGCGCGCCCAGGTGCCCGGCCCAGGAGTAGCGGCCGGGGTCGGGCGGGATCAGGGTGTCGATCACCAGCCGCTTGTCCACCTTGCCGCGCACCAGCGCGGGCGCGCTGCCCGGCCCGCACAGCACCTGCGCGGCCTCCTCCAGGTTGCCCAGCGTGGCTGACAGGCCCCAGGCCACCAGCTGCGGGTTGAACTGCCGCAGCCGCGCCAGCGCCAGTTGGGCCTGCACGCCGCGCTTGCTGCCCACCAGCTCATGCCACTCGTCGGCCACCACGTACTGCACGCCGCCCAGTTCCTCGCGTGCGTGCTCGCGCGACAGCATCAGGCTCAGGGATTCGGGCGTGGTGACCAGCACGGTGGGAAAGCGCCGGTCCTGCCGGGCCCGCTCCGCCGGGGGGGTGTCCCCCGTGCGCAGGCCCAGCGTCCAGGCCGGGGCCAGCTCCTGCAGCGGCTGCGCCAGGGCCTTGGCCGTGTCCGCCGCGAGCGCGCGCATTGGCGTGAGCCACAGCACGCGCAGCGGCTGCGGGCGATCGCCCTGCGGGTGCGCCTGCAACAGGGCCTCCAGCATCCCCAGCCAGACGGCGTAGGTCTTGCCCGCGCCGGTCGTCGCGTGCAGCAGGCCGCTGCGCCCTTGCGCGATCGCTTGCCAGGCGTCGCGCTGGAAGGCGAACGGCCGCCAGCCGCGCGAGGCCAGCCACTGCGAGGCGGGGCTTTGTCGTTTCGCAGGCATGGCGGCGATTGTCCGCAAGCCCCGGGAACCGGGCCGGTGAAGGGTTAAGCTCCGGGAATGCTCAGATTCCGCCGCTGGTTGCCGTTCCTGGACTGGCCGCGTCCCGATGCCGCCCTGCTGCGCGGCGAGATGGTCGCCGCCCTCACCGTCGCCGTGGTCATGATCCCGCAGTCCGTGGCCTACGCCGGGCTGGCGGGGATGCCCCTGGTGACCGGCTTGTACGCCACCTTCCTGCCGATGCTGGCGGCGGTGCTGTTCTCCCGGTCCACGCGCCTGTCCGTCGGCCCTTCGGCCCTGTCCAGCGTGCTGGTGGGCGCCTCCCTGGTGGGCATGGCCGAGCCGGGATCCGCGCAATGGGTGGCACTGGCCGTCTGGCTGTCGCTGCTGGCAGGCGCCATGCAGCTGGCGGTCGGGGCCTCCGGGTCCGCCTGGATCCTGAACCTCGTCAGCTCGCCCGTGCTCAGTGGCTTCAGCCAGGCGGCGGCTGTCCTGATCATCGCCTCACAGTTGCCGGCCCTGCTGGGGCTCAAGGGGCCGCTGTCCAGCCTGCTCCATGGGCCGGTGTTCGACCTGGAGGGACTGGCCTATGGCCTGGCCAGCCTCGCCCTGTTCGAGGCGGGCAAGCGCCTCTTCCCCAAGGTGCCCATCGTCCTGGTCGTCCTGGCCGTGACCGCGGTGCTCAGTGCGATGACCGGCTATGCGGCCCGTGGCGGGGCGGTGATCGGCGCCCTGCCGGCCGGCCTGCCCACGCCGTACTGGCCGGGCCTCGCGGATTGGGAGAAAGTCCTGGGCCTGCTGGCTCCGGCGATGGTGATCACCCTGGTCAGCTCGCTGGAGATGGCCGCCAGCGCCAAGATCGAGAACCAGCGTGATGGCAAGCGCTGGGACGCCAACCAGGACCTCATCGGCCAGGGCGTGGGCAAGCTGGTCTCCGGCCTGTGCGGCGCGTTCCCCACCAGCACCTCCTTCTCGCGCTCGGCCATCACCCTGCATGCGGGGGCGCGCACGGGCTGGGCCACCGTCTGCGCCACGGTGGTGGTGCTGCTCGTGCTGCTGTTCCTCACGCCGGCGCTGTTCCACGTTCCCAACGCCGTGCTCAGTGCCATCGTGGTGGCGGCCGTGATCGGGCTGATCAAGCCCAAGCTTTTCGCCAGCCTGTGGCGCCTGCACCGCGTGGAGGCCGTCATTGCCGGCATCACCTTCACGGCCACGCTGGTGTCGGCTCCCCGCATCTACTGGGGCGTGCTGACCGGCGCGGTCCTGGGGCTCGTGCATTTCCTGCACCAGCGCCTGCACCCGCGCATCATCGAGGTCGGTCTCCACCCGGACGGCAGCCTGCGGGACCGGCACCTGTGGAAGCTGGCGCCCATCGCCCCCCACACCTTCGCCCTGCGCATGGACGACGCGCTGGACTTTGCCTCGGCTTCGGCCCTGGAGAGGGCGGTCATGGAGCACCTGGCCGCCCACCCGAACGTGCGGCATGTGTGCCTGTTCGCGCAGCCGATCAATCGCATCGATGCCACGGGCGTGGAAGTCTTCAGCCAGCTGCGCAAGCACCTGGTGGCGCGGGGCATCACGCTCCACATCAGCGGCATCAAGCTGCCGGTGGAGAAGATGCTGCAGCGCGCAGGCGAGCTCAAGGAGGGGGACGACCCGATGCTGCGCCTGTACCGCACCGACCTGGACGCCCTGGTGGCCTTCGGCCGGCACAGCGCCTGAGCGCTCAGGCCGTCACGATCCAGCCTTCCAGCGGGTCGAGGTCCGCGGGCAAGCCCCAGCCAGGCGGGCCCTTCCGCTCGGCCCAGCCGGCCTGCACCATGCACAGCACGGCATCCAGGCTGTCCCCGCTCGCGTCATCGACCAGCGCATCGCGCTGCGCGTGGCTCAACTTGAGCCGCAACCCGAGGCGCGTGCGGCCTGTCTCCAGCGCCGACAGCAGGTCCTTGCGCGCGATCAGCCGTTCGGGCGTCTGCTTGGCGGGGTCATCGTTCTTGTAGCTGCGCCGCTCGATCAGCTCGCGCGCCAGCAGGCCGGGATAGGCCTCCAGCGCCACACGGCGGGCATCACCGGCCTGCAGTCCGGGCAGGTCCACGCCCGCGGCAACCAGCAGCGGCACTGCCGCATGCAGCATGTAGGCCACGGGCGGGTTGACCCATTTCATCGAGGGGCTGGAGCCTGCCGCCTTGTCGAAGCGTCGGTGGGCGAACTTGCCGCCCACGGGCCGGGCGTCGCAGAAGGCGGCGAAGGTCGCGCGGATCTCGGCCCGGGTGAGGCCGGCGTAGTGCGCCATGCAGGCGGCCCAGTCGGTGGGCCAGCCCAGGTGCTCCACCAGCTCGCGCGGCAGTCCGAAGGGAAAATCGAAGCCCCCCACCCAATCACCAGGCTGCGCCAGCCAGTGGGCGAAGGCCTCCAGCGTCGGCAGCCTTTCCAGGCGCTCCAGGGCCACAACATCGCCGCGTCGCTGGCCGATGGCCAGCACGATGGGCTTGCGACGGGTCGGACTGCTGGAGAAATCGCAGCCCAGGAGGGCGCGGGTCATGCCCGCGGGCTCACACGCGGCCGCAGATGGCGGCGGTGGCCATCAGGTCTTCGAGCAGGGCCAGGGAGACACGGCCCGACACCGAGTACGGGTCCAGCTCCGGCCTTTCGGAGTACTTCAGCAGGATCGAGTGATTGACCTTGCTCACGTTGACCTGGCCCATGGTCCAGCCACCGAAACGCCGCTCCGAGATCTCCTCGTAATGCAGCAGCGCCACGTCCTTGTGGCGGGAATCCCTCTGGATGTGGCCGAACAGCTCGGAGACCGGCATGCGCCCGCCTTCGATGGCCTGCAGGAAGATGCCGCCGCCGTAGCACAGGATGCCGGTAATGCCGGTGATGGGGTTGTGCTGGCGCGACTGCGCCAGGATGGATTCGATCGCTGCCGGGCTGGTATCCACGGCGCGGCTGCAATAGAGCAGGCGCACGAGCATTGCGAACTCCCTCGTTTATTTCGGAATCAGTGCCAGGAATTCCCGGCGCAGGGCAGCGTCCTTGAGGAACACGCCGCGCATGACCGAGTTGATCATGCGGCTGTCCATGTCCTTCACGCCGCGCCAGGCCATGCAGTAGTGGCTGGCTTCCATCACGATGGCCAGGCCATCGGGCTGGGTCTTTTCCATGATCAGGTCGGCCAGTTGCACCACGGCCTCCTCCTGGATCTGGGGACGGCCCATCACCCATTCGGCCAGCCGCGCGTACTTGGACAGCCCGATCACGTTGGTGTGCTCGTTGGGCATCACCCCGATCCAGATCTTGCCGATCACGGGGCAGAAATGGTGGCTGCAGGCCGAGCGAACGGTGATCGGCCCGACGATCATCAGCTCGTTCAGGTGTTCGGCGTTGGGGAACTCAGTGATCGCGGGGCCCTTCACGTAGCGGCCGCGGAACACCTCGTTCAGGTACATCTTGGCCACGCGGCGAGCGGTGTCGCCGGTGTTGTGGTCGCTCTCGGTGTCGATCACCAGGCTGTCCAGGACACCCTGCATCTTGACCTCGACCTCGTCGAGCAGTGCCTCGAGCTCGCCGGGTTCGATGAACTCGGCGATGTTGTCGTTGGAGTGGAAACGCTTGCGCGCTGCCTTGATGCGCTCGCGGATCTTCACCGACACGGGCGTGCCTGCGTCAGCGTCTGCCTGGAGTGCATGGGAGGTCGGTTCAGCTTTCATGAGCATGGGAGATGCTAACACCGGGGCCTGTCTCTGCACAGGCAGCAGGTCTTTGCCTACTTGGGTAGTAACGCCTGCAGATCCTGCAGGGTGCCCGCCTCGTGCAGGGGCTTGTCCCGGCGAATGCGCAGCATGCGGGGAAAACGCACCGCGATGCCGCTCTTGTGCCGGGGGCTGCGGTTGATGCCCTCGAAGCCCAGTTCGAAGACCAGCGCCGGCCGTACGCTGCGCACGGGGCCGAACTTCTCCAGCGTGCTGCGGCGGATGATGGCGTCGACGGCGCGGAACTCCTCGTCGGTCAGGCCGGAATACGCCTTGGCGAAAGCCACCAGCTGCAGCGCACCGGGCTGGACAGGCTCGCGCCGGGCGATCGCCTCGACCACGGCCTGCGCTTCCCCGGCATCCACGGGCGGGCGGTTCCAGACGGCGAAGGTGTAGTCCGTGTAGACCGAGGCGCGGCGGCCGTGGCCGGCCTGGGCGTAGACCAGCACGCAATCCACGGTCATCGGCTCGACCTTCCATTTCCACCACAGGCCGCCGGCCTTGGTCCGGCCCACACCATAGGCGCTCTCGCGGTGCTTGAGCATGAAGCCCTCCACCCCAAGCTCGCGCGAGCGTTCCCGCAGCCCGGCGAAGTCGCACCAGGAGTCGGCCGTCACCAGGGGCGACACCCGCAGGCCCGTGCCCGCCAGCAGGGCCTCCAGGCGGACCCGGCGAACGTGCAGCGGCAGTCCCCGCAGGTCCTCGCCATCCGCCTCCAGCAGGTCATAGGCCACGAACGTGACGGGCGCATCGGCCAGCACCTTGCGCGTCAGGTTCTTGCGGCCGATGCGTTGCTGCAGCAGCGCGAATGGCGCAGGCTGTTCTGCCCCGGGCAGCCAGACCAGGAGTTCGCCATCCAGCACCGTGCCCTCGGGCAACTGGCGAGCCAACGCCTCGACTTCCGGGAAACGCTCGGTCACCAGTTCCTCGCCCCGGGACCACACCCAGGCGCCACCATCGCGGCGGACCACCTGGCCACGGATGCCGTCGTACTTCCATTCGACCTGCCAGTCGGTGACGGGTCCCAGGCGCTCGTCCATGACCGCATCGGCGCCCGGATCCAGGGGATGCGCGAGGAAGAAGGGATAGGGCTGCCCCTGCCGCAGCGATGCACCCTCCTGCGCGGTCGCCAGCAGGGCCAGGTAGCGCACGGCGCTGGGGGCCTGCTTGCCGTCCGTGTAGCCCATCATGCGCTGGGCCACCAGCTTGGCATCGAGACCGGCGTGCAGGGCCAGCGCCCTTTGCACCAGGAGCCGGCTCACGCCCACTCGGAAGCCGCCGCCGACCAGCTTGGTGAGCAGGAAGCGGCCCGTCAGGTCCAGCTCGCCCCACCAGGCCCGCATGCGCGGCGCAACCTCGGCCACCGGCAGCCCCCGCAGGGGCAGCAGGCGCTCCTCCACCCACACGGCCAGCCCGAGGTCCGTGGCCAGGCCTGCGGCCGGCGCGGGCAGCACCAGCGCGATCGTCTCGGCCAGGTCGCCCACCGCCTGGTAGCACTCGTCGAACAGCCAGGGCGCCAGGCCCGCCTCCTCGCAGGCCAGCTGCGCCAGCGCCGCCACCGGCACCACCTGCCGGGGCTTGCCACCGGAAAGGAAGTACACGGCCCAGGCCGCATCCTGCGGTTCGGCCTGCGCGAAGTAGCGTTGCAGCGCCTCCACCTTGGCGTGGATGGAGGTCGTGGCATCCAGCTCGGAGAACAGCTGCGAGAACCGCCTCACCCTGCGCCCTCCACCGGCGTGTCCGGCGCGGGCTCGGCATCGAGCCGGTCATCGCCGTACTCGGTCTCGAAGGACTCGGCCTGCAGGCCCAGGTCCGTCAGGTGCCGCACCAGCACCGGCACGCTGCCATGCGTGACGATGACGCGCTGCGCCCGGGTGGCGGCGATCGCCTCCATCAGCCCTGGCCAGTCCGCATGGTCGGACAGCACGAAGCCCCGGTCGTAGCCGCCGCGCCGGCGCGCGCCACGCAGCCGCATCCAGCCGCTGGCGAAGGCCACACTGGGTTCGCCGAAGCGCCGCAGCCAGGGGCCGGCCGTGGCGCTGGGCGGGCACAGCACCAAGGCGCGGCGCAGGCTGGCCTTGTCCGTCACCTGGCTGGCCAGCTGCGTCGCGGGCAGGTCCACCCCCGCGTCGCGGTAGGCGCAATTGAGTGGCTCCACGGCGCCATGCACCAACACCGGCCCGATGGACGGATCGATCCCGCTCAGAAGGCGCTGCGCCTTGCCGAAGCTGTAGCAGGCCAGCACGCTGGCACGGCCGGCCGCCGCGTTATCGCCCCACCAGCCATTGATCTGCGCGAACAGGGCCTCGTCCGGGTCCCAGCGGTAGATCGGCAGGCCGAAGGTCGACTCGGTGATGAACACGTCGCAGCGTACCGGCTCGAACGGCGCGCAGGTGCGGTCCGGCGCCACCTTGTAGTCGCCGCTGGCCACCCAGACCTGCCCGCCATGCGCCAGCCGCACCTGCGCCGAGCCCAGTACGTGGCCGGCCGGGTGCAGGGAAATCTCCACGCCGTTGTGCACGATGCGTTCGCCATAGGCCAGGGCCTGCAGCGTGATGTTCCCCAGCCGCGCACGCAGCACGCCCTCGCCCGCCGCGCTGGCGAGGTAGTGGCCATGGCCGGGGCGCGCGTGGTCGGCGTGGGCATGGGTGATGACGGCGCGCGGCACCGGCCGCCACGGGTCGATGTGGAAATCGCCGGCCGGGCAATACAGGCCCTCCGGCCGCTGGACGACCAGGTCGGTCACAGGTATTTCTTCCCCTGGACCAGCAGGCCGATGCGCATCACCACCAGCGCCAGCCGCTCCAGGAGCCGCTGGCGCCAGGGGCGGCTGCCGTAGACCACGGGGTCCGTCGCCTGCCCGTGCTGCGTGATGGCCTGCAGCAGCCGGTCCCGCAGCTGCGAGGCGAACGCGGGGTCCTCCACCACCACATTGGCTTCACGCGCGAGCAGCAGGCTCAGGGGATCCAGGTTGGACGAACCCACGGTGGACCAGTGCCCGTCCACCACGGCCACCTTGGCGTGCAGGAAGCTGGGCGAGTACTCGTGGATGGCCACGCCAGCACGCAGCAGGCTGTCGTACACGGGCCGTGAGGCGTAGTACTGCATGAAGTACTCGTAGCGCCCCTGCAGCAGCAGCGTGACGCGCACGCCCCGGCGGGCCGCGCGCACCAGGGCCAGCCGCAGCTTGCGCCCGGGCACGAAGTAGGCGTTGGCGATCAGCACCTCCTCCTGGGCGCGGCCGATGGCGCGCAGGTAGGCTTTCTCGATCTGGGCGCGATGGCGCAGGTTGTCCCGCAGCACCAGCGCCGCGCGCACCGGGCCCGCCGCCTCGGCGGGTTCGCCGCGCGACGGGCGGTTGCGATGGCGCAAGGCGTCGGCCAGGGCATGCGGGTCCAGGGAGTGCACGGCCCGCACCCGCTCCCAGACCAGGGAGATCGCCCGCTGAACATCACGCACCAGCGGCCCCTGGGCCTGGACCGCGAAATCCAGGCGCGGCGCCTGCAGCGGGCCGTGGTTGGGATCGTGCAGGTCGTCCAGGATGTTGATGCCGCCGCAGAACGCCACCCGGTCATCGACCACGCACAGCTTGCGGTGCAGGCGGCGCCAGCTTCCCGGCCACAGCACGCCCAGGCTGCCGACGGGCGCGTAGACCTGCCAGTCCACCCCCGCTTGCCGGAAACGCATGCGCCAGTCCTCCGGGACGAGGGGCGTGCCGAAGCCGTCCACCACCACCCGCACCCGGACACCGCGCTGCGCCGCCTGCTCCAGGGCCACAGCCACGGCCTGGCTGGCACCGGTGAAATCAAAGATGTAGGTCTCGAGCCAGACCTCCCGCTGCGCGGCCTCGATGGCCGTCACCACAGCGGGAAACAGCTCGGCGCTGCCCTCCAGCAGCGTCAGCTGGTGGCCGGTGCGAAGGACGGGCAGTCGCATCGGCGGGGCTCCTCAGAACGCCAGCTGCGCGATCAGCGGCAGGTGGTCAGACATGCGACCCCAGGCGCGTCCACGGGGCACCGTGAGGCCTTGGGGCGCCATCCCACGGACATAGATGTAATCCAGCTGCGTCAGCGGCAGGCGCGACGGATAGGTCGCAATGCGGCCAGGCAGGCAGTCGGTGCAATCGGCCAGGCCCAGCTCCCCCATGGGCTCGCGCAGCTTGCGGCCCCAGTCGTTGAAATCGCCGGCGACCATCAGGGGCTGCGTGCGCGGCACTTCGCGCTCGATGAAGCGTCCCAGCTGCTCCACCTGCCGCACGCGGCTGCCGGCGATCAGGCCCAGGTGGACCACGATCACGTGCAGGGGACGCTCGTGCACCTGCAGCTCCACATGCAGCAGACCGCGCTGCTCGAAGCGGTGGTCCGACATGTCCTCGTGGCCATGGGACACCACCGGCCAGCGCGAAAGCAGCGCATTGCCATGCTCGCCGTGGCGCGTGGTGGCATTGGTCTGGTAGACGGCCTGGTAGCCGTCGGGGGCGAGGAACTCGGCCTGCGGCAGTTCGGGCCAGCGGGTGAATTGGCGCTCGAGGCGGCGGTGCAGCTTGCGCACCTCCTGCAGGCACACCACATCGGCGTCCAGCGACTCCACGGCATGACCCAGGTTGTGGATCTCCAGCCGGCGCGCGGGGCCGATCCCCTGCACACCCTTGTGGATGTTGTAGGTCGCCACGCGAAGGACTTCGGTCATCGTTGGAATTGTGGCAGCAGCAGGATCGCCTCGGCGTTCGACGGTGAAAAGCAGGCATCGGCTGCTTCGCGCCAGGGCAGCCAGCGCCAGGCCGTGTGCTCGCGCGGGGCCAGCGTCACCGGGGTGCCTTCGGGCACGCACAGCCCGAAGACATGCTCGGTGTTGCGCGTCACGCCCGGCGCGTACCGGTGCAGCCAGCGGGGATAGATGTCGTAGACGTTTTCCAGGCCCCAGTCCCGCAGCCGCGGGTGCAGCGGGGACCCGGGGCGGCAGTCGATGCCCGTCTCCTCGCCTACTTCGCGCCATGCGGTCTCACGCAGGTCCTCGCCGGGGTGGTCCTTGCTGCCGGTGACCGACTGCCAGAAGCCTGGCACCTGGGCCCGTTCGATCAGCAGCACGTCCAGCGCCGGGGTGTGGATCACCACCAGCACGGACTCGGGGATCTTGAAGGGACGGTCTGGTTCCATGAATGACAAAGGGGCGCCGAGGCGCCCCTTGATTTTGCCGAAACGGCGGCCGTCAGGCCGGCTGCCGCATCGTGAGCCGCAGCACTCAGGCCGGTTGCCGCATCGTGAGCCGCAGCCGTCAGGCCGGCTGCGGGTTGCGCAGCTTGATGTGCAGTTCGCGCAGCTGCTTCTCGTCCACCGGACCGGGGGCCTGGGTCAGCAGGCACTGGGCACGCTGGGTCTTGGGGAAGGCGATCACGTCGCGCAGGCTCTCGGCGCCCGTCATCAGCATCACGAAGCGGTCCAGGCCGATGGCGATGCCACCGTGCGGGGGCGCGCCATATTGCAGCGCGTCCAGCAGGAAGCCGAACTTCAGCTGGGCCTCCTCGGCGCTGATCTTCAGCGCGCGGAACACCTTGGACTGCACGTCCTCACGGTGGATACGCACGGAGCCGCCACCCAGCTCGATGCCGTTGAGGACCGCGTCGTAGGCCTTGGCGATGCAGCGGCCCGGGTCGGTCTCCAGCCAGTCCTCGTGGCCGTCCTTCGGGGAGGTGAAGGGATGGTGCACGGCGTTCCAGCGCTGGGCGTCGTCGTCGTACTCGAACATCGGGAAGTCCACCACCCACAGCGGGCGCCATTCGCCCTCGACCAGGCCGCGGGCCTTGCCGAACTCGCTGTGGCCGACCTTCACGCGCAGCGCGCCGATGGCGTCGTTGACGACCTTGGCCTTGTCGGCGCCGAAGAAGATCAGGTCGCCGTCCTGGGCGCCGGTGCGCTCCAGGATGGCGGTGATGGCGGCGTCGTGCAGGTTCTTGACGATGGGGGACTGCAGGCCGTCACGGCCCTTGGCCACTTCGTTGACCTTGATCCAGGCCAGGCCCTTGGCGCCGTAGATCTTCACGAACTCGGTGTAGCCGTCGATCTCGCCGCGGCTCATCTCGCTGCCGCCGGGGACGCGCAGGGCCACCACGCGGCCGTCGGCCGCATTGGCGGGGCCGGAGAAAACCTTGAAGTCCACGTCCTTCATCACGTCGGTGATTTCGGTGAACGCCAGCTTCACGCGCAGGTCGGGTTTGTCGGAGCCATACAGGCGCATGGCGTCGGCGTGCTTCATCACGGGGAAGGCGCCGATGTCGATGCCCAGCACGTTCTGGAAGGTGCTGCGGATCATGCCCTCGAACATGTCGCGGATCTCTTCTTCGGTCAGGAAGGAGGTCTCCACGTCGATCTGGGTGAACTCGGGCTGGCGGTCGGCGCGCAGGTCCTCATCACGGAAGCACTTGGTGATCTGGTAGTAGCGGTCATAGCCGGCCACCATCAGCAGCTGCTTGAACAGCTGGGGCGACTGCGGCAGCGCGAAGAACATGCCGTCATGCACGCGCGAGGGCACGAGGTAGTCGCGCGCGCCTTCGGGGGTGCTCTTGGTCAGCATCGGCGTCTCGATGTCGATGAAGCCGTTGGCGTCCAGGAACTTGCGCGCCTCCATCGTCACCTTGTAGCGCAGCATCAGGTTGTTCTGCATGTACGGGCGGCGCAGGTCCAGCACGCGGTGCATCAGGCGGGTGGTCTCGGACAGGTTCTCGTCGTCCACCTGGAACGGGGGCGTGACCGAGGCGTTGAGCACGGTCATCTCGTGGCACAGGACCTCGATCTTGCCGCTCTTGAGGTTGTCGTTGGTGGTGCCGGCCGGGCGGGCGCGCACCAGGCCCTTGATCTGCACGCAAAACTCGTTGCGCAGGCCTTCGGCCGTCTTGAACATCTCGGGCCGGTCGGGGTCGCACACCACCTGGACATAACCCTCGCGGTCACGCAGGTCGACGAAGATCACGCCGCCGTGGTCGCGCCGGCGGTTCACCCAGCCGCACAGGGTCACGGTCTGGCCCAGGTGGGCCTCGGTCACCAGACCGCAGTAAGTCGTACGCATTTTCTGACTGGACATGGAATCAGCTTCCGGCGCCACGCGGGCGCATTACGGTTATTTTTGGGGAATGGGGGCCGGGGCCGGGGGAACGACCACACCCATGGAGATGACATAGCGCAGCGCCTCATCGACGGTCATGCGCAGTTCGATGCAATCGCTCTTGGGCAGCATCACGAAGTAGCCGCCCGTCGGGTTGGGCGTGGTAGGCACGTACACGCTGAGGTACTCGCCGTCCAGGTGGTTGGGCACGTCGCCGCCGGGCGAGCCGGTGACGAACCCGATGGTCCACACGCCTTCACGGGGCCACTGCACCAGCACCGCGGTGCGGAACGCATTGCCATTCTCGGAGAACAGCGTATCCGAGACCTGCTTGACGCCCGAGTAGATGGACCGCACCACCGGGATGCGATTGAGCAGGCCATCGCCCCAGGACACCAGGCGGCGGCCGATGAAGTTGCTGGTGACGGCGCCCACCAGCAGCAGGATGCCCACGGCCAGCAGCACCCCCAGGCCGGGAATGTGGAAGCCGAAGACCCGGTCCGGGTGCCAGGCTGCGGGAAGGATCAGGAGCGTCTGGTCCAGGGTGCCCAGGATCCACTGCAGCACCCAGACGGTGATGGCCAGCGGCAGGACGACGAGCAGGCCGGCGAACAGCCATTTGCGAAGAGCGGACATCACCGTGGGACGCCTTTCAGTGGCAGGCGCAGGACGAGCCGCAGCCGCCGGCGGAGGCCACGGGCCCGTCCGACTTGGCGGGCGACGAATCCGCAGGCTTGGCAGAGGCATCGGCGGGCGCGGAAGCCGCCGCGGGGGAGGACGCCGGCGCGGACGTGCCACCGCTGCCGCCACGGAAGTCCGTGACGTACCAGCCGGAGCCCTTGAGCTGGAAACCGGCGGCCGTCAGCTGCTTGCTGAAGGCCTCGGCGCCGCAGGAGGGGCAGGTGGTCAGGGGGGCGTCGGAGATCTTTTGCAGGACATCCTTGGCATGGCCACAGGAGCCGCATTTGTAGGCGTAGATGGGCATGGCAGGGCTTTG